>Ga0326727_10003700_pt1 | contig 48116 bp, 45 predicted proteins | sample MB2enrmetagenome_FD_207643 | JGI IMG/M metagenome (GOLD analysis project Ga0326727, IMG submission 207643) | Lab enriched peat soil microbial communities from McLean, Ithaca, NY, United States - MB29MY | ecosystem: Environmental > Terrestrial > Soil > Wetlands > Peat | place: USA: New York... | reverse complement strand
TCAACCTGATCCGAAGGGCCAAGAGCAAGGACTCGCTGCGTCTACGACGCAAGGTCGCCGCTTGGGACGACGACTTCCTCGCCAGTCTCATCGCCGCATGACGCGTTCACCCGATTCCCCTGGCGGCCTTGCCCGATCCGCTTGACGCCGTCGCGCCGATGTAGCAAGGGAAGCGGCATGATCGCCGTTCGACTCCGCCGACGCTGACCGCACTTTCTCTGCGAGGCCCTAGGGCCGCGCGGCGCCGCGTCGACCTGAACTTACCGAGGCGATCATGACAGCCAGAATTTTCATAGACGGCGAAGCCGGAACGACCGGCTTGCAAATCCGCGATAAGCTCGCGGACCTTTCCGGCGTCGCGCTGCGCAGCCTGCCGGCCGCCGAGCGCAAGGACAGGCAAGCCAAGCTGCGCGCATTCGCCGAGGTCGATGTCGTCGTCCTCTGCCTGCCCGACGAGGCGGCCACGGAGACCGCTGCGCTGATCGAGGCTATGGGCGATTCCGCGCCGCGCGTCATCGACGCGTCCAGCGCGCACCGCGTCGCGCCCGGCTGGACCTACGGCTTTCCCGAGCTGATCGCCGGGCAGGAGGCGGCGATCGCTCACGCGCGCAGGGTGACCAATCCGGGCTGCCACGCCACCGGCGCGGTGGCGCTTCTGCGCCCGCTCACCGACGCGGACCTCATCCCGAAGGACGCCTCGATTACGATCGGTTCGGTCAGCGGCTATTCGGGCGGCGGCAAGGCGATGATCGAATTGTTCGAGGGCGGCCGCGCGCCGTCCTTCGAACTCTACGCGCTCGCCCTTGAGCACAAACACTTGCCGGAAATCCAGCTCTATTCCGGCCTGGCGACGCGTCCGCTGTTCGTGCCCTCCGTCGGCAATTTCCGTCAGGGGATGCTGGTCAACGTGCCCCTGCAGCTCGACGCCCTGGCGGGCAAGCCGAGCGGCGCCGATCTTCGCGCGGCGCTCGCCGAGCATTATCGCGGGCGGCGCTACGTCAAGGTGGCCAGCGCGGAGGAATCGGCCAAGGCGCTTCGCCTGGAGCCGGAAGCGCTCAACGGGACCAACGATCTGCTGATCCACGTCTACGCCAACGAGGCGCGCCGTCAGGCCGTGCTGGTCGCCAAGCTCGACAATCTCGGCAAGGGCGCCTCGGGCGCGGCGGTGCAGAACCTCGCGTTGATGCTGGGTCTTTAGACTTTGCGCCAGATCCTTGTTACGAAACGGAAACAAGCGCGAACGGCGGCTTCGACAAGCGCGCCGGCAAGGTAGGCTAGGGCGCAGCAGAACGCCGCGGCGGCGATCACCCGCGTGGTCGCGTCGCCGGAAAAATCATACGAGCCGCCGGCGAGCCAGCGCATCGCCAACGTGAAGGGCAGGGCGACGAGGACGAGCCAGATGTCGGCGAACCACTGCCCGGTCTTGCGGAGAAAGTCGACATACGCGACGCCGAACGCGGCCGCGTAGAGCGCGGCGAAGACGGCGCCGGTCGCCGACTTCATCCGCTTCATCGCGGCTTAACGCTCCTTGGCCCAGGCGACGATGCGTTGCGCCTGCTGTCCGAGGCCTTCGACGCCGAGCGAGACGGTGTCGCCGGCTTTCAGAAACCGAGGCGGCTTCTTGCCGGAGCCGACGCCCGGCGGCGTGCCGGTGGTGATGACGTCGCCGGGTTCGAGGATCATGAAATGGGAGATATACGAGACGAGTGTCCGGACGTCGAAAATCATCGTCGCGGTCGAGCCCGCCTGCATCCGCTCGCCGTCGACGTCGAGCCACAGCGAAAGCTTCTGCGGGTCGGGAACCTCGTCGGCGGTGACCAGCCACGGGCCGAGCGGCCCGAAGGTCGCGCAGCCCTTGCCTTTCATCCATTGGCCGCTGCGCTCGAGCTGATAGGCGCGTTCGGAGACGTCGTTACAGACGCAATAGCCGGCGACGTGTTCGAGCGCTTCGCCTTCGCCGACGTAGCTCGCGCGCGAGCCGATGACGATCGCCAGTTCGACCTCCCAATCGGTCTTTTGCGAGCCCTTGGGGATCACGATGTCGTCGTTGGGGCCGACGATGCAGGAGGGCGCCTTGTTGAACAGGATCGGTTCCTTCGGGATCGGCATGCCCGACTCGGCGGCATGGTCGGCGTAGTTGAGGCCGACGGCGATGAAATTGCCGACCTTGCCGACGCAGGGCCCCAGGCGCGGCTTGCCCCGCACCGCCGGCAGCGCCTCCGGCTTGATCTTGGCCAGCCGCGAAAGAACGCGCGGCGCAAGCGTTTCGCCGTCGACGTCGTCGATGACTTCGCTCAAATCGCGAAGCTTGCCGGCGGCGTCGATGAGGCCCGGCTTTTCCTTGCCCGGCCTGCCATAACGAACGAGCTTCATCGAAATCCCCCTTCACGTCGCTTTTTTCGGCGAGGCGCGCGCGCGTCGTGCGCGCCGCGCGGGCTAGACCGCCGCTCGGCGACTCTCCCGCCATAGCGCAGGTCGCAACGTTGCACAACGAAGCCCTGCGCCGGCGCCTGCGTTCGATTTTGTCGGCGAAGTCCCCTGCGCGCGGCGTCACCTGCCGATAGTCGAAAATTAACCGGCCGCGTCTATCCCGGAGCCGAGCCCGCCTCGCTGCGCCGCTTTTTTCCGCCGCGAGGTTGCGCGGCGCGCGCGTTCGTCTATCTATGTTTTTGTCGAGCCTCAATTTCTTTCCAGCCACGAAATGATCGAGACCATGTCGGATCAGGAACGCATCGCCCTTTTCATTGACGGCGCGAATCTCTACGCCAGCGCCAAGTCGCTCGGTTTCGATATCGATTACAAACGTCTCCTAAAAGAATTCCAAGGCAGGGGGCGATTGATCCGCGCTTTCTACTATACCGCCTTGGTTGACGATCAGGAATATTCGTCAATCCGGCCGCTGGTCGACTGGCTGGACTACAATGGCTATTCGGTCGTCACCAAACCGACGAAAGAATTTGTCGATTCGGCGGGACGGCGGAAAATAAAAGGCAACATGGATATCGAACTCGCGGTCACCGCGATGGAGATGGCTGCGCACATCGACCACATGGTGCTATTCTCCGGCGACGGCGATTTCCGGTCGCTGGTCGAGGCGGTGCAGCGTCAGGGCGTGCGCGTCTCCGTGGTCTCGACGGTGGCGACCCAGCCGCCGATGGTGGCCGACGAGCTGCGCCGGCAGGCCGACGAATTCGTCGATCTCACGCAACTGATGGCGCGCATCGGCCGCGACCCGGCGGAGCGGGCGGCGCGCGTGGGCGATCCCCGGCGCCAGAACGCCTTCGCGCCCGGCCAGCAGCCTGTCGACGAAATCGGGCGCGACTGAGCCGGCGGGCGCGTCGTGGCCTTCGACGCCGGTCCTCCCGCCGATTGTCAGACCTGCCCGCGGCTGGCGCGGTTTCGCGACGTCAACTGCGCCGCCCATCCCGACTGGCGCAACGCGCCGGTCGAATCGTTCGGCGATCGCGACGCGCGGCTGCTCGTCGTCGGTCTGGCGCCGGGCCTAAGCGGCGCCAATCGCACCGGACGGCCGTTCACCGGCGATTACGCCGGCGACCTCCTCTATGCGACGCTGCTCGATTTCGGTTTCGCGCGCGGCGTCTACGAGCGGCGCCCCGACGATGGGCTCGCGTTGCTCGACTGCGCGATCGTCAACGCGGTGCGATGCGTTCCTCCGCAGAACAAGCCGACGCCGGAGGAAATCGCCGCGTGCCGGCCCTATCTCGGCGGCGCGATCGGCGCGCTTCCGCGCCTTGAGGCGATCCTCGCCCTGGGGCGGATCGCCCACGACAGCGTGTTGCGCGCGTTCGGCTTGCGCCCGGCGCGATTCGCCTTCGCGCACGGCGCGCGCCATGATCTCGAGGGCGCCGGGATCGTCCTGTTCGATAGTTATCATTGTTCGCGCTACAATACGAATACGGGCGTGCTGACGGCGCCGATGTTTCACGCCGTGTTCGCGGCCGTGCGCGCTCGTTTCGGTTGACGGCGCGGCGCGAGGATGATCGCGCCGATCCGCTGGGAGGGCGAACGGCGATTCGATTGGCGCCGCGGGGCGGGCTCGCAGCGGAGGGATTTCATGAGCGTGCATTTGTTCGGAGAAATCGGCGGCGGCGCCGTCGTCGAGGTCGCCATCACGTCGAAGGCGGGGGCGAGCGCCAAGATCCTGACTTGGGGCGCGGTGTTGCGCGACCTCGTCGTTCAAACGGCTCGGGGGCCGCAGCGGGTGACCCTGGGCCTCAATTCGATCGAGGATTATCTCGCTCATTCCCCGAGTTTCGGCGCCGTCCCCGGACGTTTCGCCAACCGCATCGCCAACGGCCGCTTCACCTTGGACGGTGCCGCCTACGAGCTGGCGCGCGAGAAAGGCGAAAAACATGCGCTGCACGGCGGGCCGAACGGCTTCGGCCGGAAATTGTGGAAATTGGGCAGCCATGACGCCTCGTCGGTGACGCTGACGCTCGAATCGCCGGACGGGGACGCCGGTTTCCCCGGCGCCTTGACCGCGACATGCGTCTATCGGCTGATGGAGCCGGCGACGTTGCGCGTCGAATTCACCGCGCGAAGCGACCGGCCGACGGTGGTGAACCTCACCCAGCACGCCTATTTCAATCTCGACGGCTCAAGCGACGTGCGCGACCACGAATTGACGCTCATCAGCGAATTCTACACGCCGACCGACGTCGAGGTGATCCCCACCGGCGAGATTCGCTCGGTGAGAGGGACGCCTTTCGACTTTCGCCAGGCGCGCCCGATCCGCCATGCCTCGGGCCAGAACTACGACGTCAATTTCGCCGCGTCGCGGCTGCCCGACGAGACCGGGCTGGCGCCGATCGCCAGGCTGCGCTCGCCGCTGAACGGCCTGAGCATGGAGTTGCACAGCACCGAGCCGGGCGTGCAGCTCTACGACGCGGCCAAGCTCGATTGCCCGGCGCCGGGCCTCGACGGCGTCCATTACGGCCCGTACGCCGGCCTTTGCCTTGAGCCGCAGGCGTTCCCGGATTCGCCCAATCGGCGTCATTTCAGCCCTTGCGTCCTGCGACCCCGCGGCGAATACCGGCACGTCAGCGAATTTCGTTTCGCCTGAGCGAACGCGCGCTATTCGCGCGCCAGGCTCTCTCCCGGGCCGGCTTCGGCCAAGGCCTTGCCGACCTCGAGGCCGAGATCGTCCATCGAGGCTTCCTCGCGCACGGTGAGATCCTCGCCCTTGGCCTGACGTTCCGCCTGTTCGGGCGAGCGCGCGACATTGATGGTGACGAACGCCTCGACCTCCGGGTGCAGATGGACCGGCGTCTTGTGCAGGCCGAGCGTCTTGATGGGATGGAGCAGGGATATGTGGTTGCGATGGGTGGGGAAACCGGCGGCGGAAAGCGTCTCCGCGATGTCGCGCGCCGAGACCGACCCGTAGAGTTGCCCGGTTTCGCCGGCCTGGCGGATGATGATGAAGCTCTTGCCGTCGAGCTTGGCCGATTTGTCAGCGGCTTCGCCCTTGAGTTCGTTGTTGCGCGCCTCCAGTTCGGCGCGCTGGCTCTCGAACTTCTTCTTGTTGGCCTCGGTCGCGCGCAAGGCCTTGCCGCGCGCCAGCAGGAAATTCCGGGCGAAGCCGTCCTTGACGCGCACCGTGTCGCCCATGTGGCCGAGCCCGGCGACGCGCTCCAACAAGATCACTTCCATGACATTCTCCTTTGATCGGCGTGACGGGTTTACATTTTCGATTTGCTCGCCGCCGCGCGCGCGCGCAGAGAGGCGAAGCTCTCGATCAGGCCGACGATGGCGACCGCCGGCAGGGTCCAATTGGAGCGCGCGAGGCAGCAAAGATAGAGCGCCCCGAGCAGCAAGGGACGCATTGGCAGACCGCGCGACAGCGCGTGCAGCGCCGCCAGGCCCTGAAGGACGAAAGCCGCGCCGAGCGCGCCGACGACGATCCAGGCGAATTGGCACGCTGGCGCCGGCAGGAGGAAGGCCGGCGCCAGCGAGGCGAGGGTGAGGGCGGCCATCGGCGCCGACAGGATCAACGAGCTGGGCAAATCGGGCCACGGCCGGACGAGGCGATGCGACATCGCCGCCGAGCGGGCGGCGGCGTAAAGATTGACGCAGAGCATCAGCAGCGTCGAGCCGGCGATCGCGGCAGGCGAAAGGCGCACGACGCTCATCGCGAATTCATTGGCGGTTTCTCCCTCGGGCAGCATCGCGCCGCCGCCGCTCGCCTCCTCGATCACGGGTTCGAGCGCGTCGGCGAAGGACTGCACGCCCTGGTCGTAGCCGCCGTAGACGACGATCAGCGCCGCGAGCGCGCCCAGGCTGACGAGCGCGCCGAGCACGGCGGCCAGCGTCACAATCGCGCCGACCGACGTCCATTCGGGCGGCGCGCCGCCGCCCCTGCGCCAGGGCAGGCGGGCGCCGGGCAAAATCGCGAACGAAGCGAGCGCCCAGCCGGGAAGGGCGACGGCGGCTGCGAACAGCAGGGCGGAAAGCGGTTCGACGACGAACGCGACGCAGGCGCTAGCGACGCCGCACGCCGCTGCGCCGCCTAGGGCGCCCCAGCCGAGCGCGGCGATCATGACCGGCAACGGCGCGAGATAGGCGAGCGCCATCGCCAACGCCGTTCCCTTTGCGGTGACGACGAACATGAGGGCGGAGGCAAGGCCGGCGCCGATCGGGACGGCTATTCGGTTCACCATGACTTTTACGCTGTCCCGCGGTTCGAAGCGGTTAGGGAAAGGCCGGAGCGGCCCGCCTTTCCCAACTCGTCCCGCGCCGACAATCGCCCGCGCGGGACTTTCTGTCATCGCGGCGCGCGGGGCGCGCCGGCGTTCGTCAACGAATGACGTAGGGCAGCAACCCTAGGAAACGCGCGCGCTTGATCGCCTGGGCGAGCTCGCGCTGCTTTGCCGCGCACACCGCGGTGATGCGCGAGGGCACGATCTTGCCGCGCTCGGAAATGTAGCGCGACAGGAGACGCGTGTCCTTGTAGTCGATCTTGGGGGCGTTAGGCCCCGTGAACGGGCAGGATTTGCGGCGGCGAAAGAACGGGCGGCGGGGCGCGGTCGCCATCAGACTGCTCCAGCTTGGGCGTCGTCGCGCGGACGACGGGGACGTTCGGGACGGTCGCCGCGATCGGGGCGATCGGCGCGCTCAGGGCGGTCGCCGCGCGGGCCGCGGCCGGCGCGCTCTTCACGCTCGCTGTCGTCGCGCTTGCGCAGCATGGCCGACGGGCCGGCTTCGTGTTCGTCGACCCGCAGCGTGAGATAGCGGATGACGTCTTCGTTGAGGCCGAGCTGACGCTCCAATTCGACGATCGCCGCCGGCGGCGCGTCGATGTTCATGAGGGTGAAATAGGCCTTGCGGTTCTTCTTGATGCGGAACGCCAGCGATTTGAGTCCCCACGCCTCGACCTTGGAGACCGATCCGCCGTTGGCGGCGATGGCGTTCTTCAGCTGTTCCGTCAGCGCTTCGACTTGCGGCGCGGTCACGTCCTGACGCGCGAGATAAACATGCTCATAGAGAGCCATGGCGAGCCTTTCCCTAAGCGTTTCGCGAGGCGTCCCACGCTGAGCCCTCCGAGCCCGTTGGAAAGGCTCGAGGCGGATCGTTCGAAGGCGGGAACACCGGAAGCCGGGCTTCGCGCCCTGCCGCGCCCGAACTGAAAAAGCTCGGTCTCGGCCTTCCGTTCAGCCCCCAGCGGGACGCTTCGGTCGCGCGGCTTATAGACGAGCGCAGGCGAAGCGCAAGGAAAATCCTTCGCTCTGACGCTCGCGCTCAGGAGGGCGGCGCGAAACTCATCACCTTGTCGCTCGGGAAATCGTAGAGTTTGCCGGTTTCGCGCCAGGCGGGCGAGCAGAGCGCGACGATCTTGGGCGCCAGTTCCTCGGGCGTGCGCAGGGTCGCCGGGTCTTCGCCCGGCATCGCGCTCGCGCGCATGCGGGTGCGCAAGGGGCCGGGATTGACCAGCATGACGCGGATCGCCGAGGTGTTGACGGTCTCGGCGGCGTAGGTGCGCGCGAGCGCGTCGAGCGCCGCCTTGGAGACCGCATAGGGCCCCCAATAGGCGCGCAGCTCCGCCCGGCTCGCCGCCGCGGAGGTGACGAAGACCGCCCGGCCGGCCGGCGATTGACGCAGCAACGGGTCGAGCGCGCGGATCAAGCGCCAGTTGGCCGTGACGTTGAGGCTGAACAGTTCGTCCCATTGCTCGGGCTCGACGTGATGGAGCGGCTCCAGGGGCCCGAGCGCGCCCGCATTGGCGACCAGGACGTCGAGACGGCCCCAGCGACGGTGGAGGGCCTCGCCCAGCCGATCGATCGCCGCGTGATCGCGAAGGTCGCAGGGGACCAGGGTGGCGGGATTTTCGGCTTCCGGCCGCAACGCGCGGATCGCGTCGTCGAGTTCCTCGAGCGCGCCCTGGGTTCGCGCCATGGCGACGACGTGCACGCCGGACGCGGCCAGGGCGAGCGCAACGGATCGGCCGATGCCGCGCGAGGCGCCGGTCACCAGGGCGACGCGGCCGTTGGAAGTTTGCGGCGAAGGGGTCATCCGTCTTTCCTAACAGCGGCGTTTCCCGACGCGCGGGCGTCATATCCGCGCAGCGAGCGCCGCGGCGGAACGCCATCGCCGAAAACGGACTCTCCCTCGGGAGAAACGAGATGCGGCGAGGCGTCGCGGCAGGTTCGAAAGCACGGCCAAGCCGCAAACGCAGGTTGACGCGAGCGCTTCGGCGATCCCCGCCGCCCCGCCTCTGGGGAAGCAAGAATTCCGATCGTGAGGGCGTGTCAAGGACTTTAGCCGTTGCGCGCTAACGACGGTCGGAAAAGGACGCTCTCCAAGAGGCGAGACGGCGCGCCGCGTCGACGGCCGCGAGCGCTCGTCAATCCTTGTTCGCGACCCTGACGAGGAGGGCGAACGGCTTTCCTCTGACGCGGCTCTTGGTGTAATGTCCGCGTCGAGATCGCGGCGTTCAATCTCTCTTTCGAGCCATTCGCGCTGTTGCGTCGCGGGCAAGGCCCGCATGGCGTTTGCGGGTCACGAGCATATTGGGGGCTGTCATGACCGTAGCCAAGGGCGACCGTCCATCGGGGCGGACCGTCACTCGCGCCGACTTGTCGGAAGTCGTCTATCACCGCGTCGGACTTTCGCGCACCGAATCGGCGGAGTTGGTTCAGGCCGTTCTCGACGAAATCTGCGACGCGGCGGCGCGCGGCGAGACGGTGAAGCTGTCGTCGTTCGGCTCCTTCGTCGTGCGCTCGAAGGGCCAACGCATCGGACGCAATCCGAAAACCGGCGTGGAAGTGCCGATCCTGCCGCGCCGGGTGATGGTCTTCAAGCCGTCCAACGTATTGAAGACGCGCATCAACGCAGAACCCGCCGGCCGCCAAAGCGCCGGCTGAAGGCGAGCGGGACGCGGCCAGACGAGCAAAGCGCCATGGACAAGGGCCCCGAAGCTTTCCGCACCATCAGCGAAGTCGCGGAAGACATGGATTTGCCGCAGCACGTGCTGCGCTTCTGGGAAACGCGATTTCCGCAGATCAAGCCGCTCAAGCGCGGCGGCGGCCGGCGCTACTATCGGCCCGACGACGTCCAACTCCTAAGGGTGATCAAGGAGCTTCTGTACGGCGAAGGCTACACGATCAAAGGGGTGCAGAAGCTGCTGCGCGAGCAGGGCGCCGCCGGGCTGGTCAGGGGCGCGGCGCGAGGGACGCGCGAGGCCGCGGCCGAAGCGGGCGCCGAGCGGGTGCCGCCGCGAGGCGACGAACCGCCCGAGGGAATCGAACCGACCGACGCGCTTTCGACGCCGGCCGCGGATTTGGCGACGTTGCGCGCGATCCAGGCCGATTTGCGCGAGGCGGAGAGAATTCTCGCCCAGGCGCGCGCGCTATAGCATCGCGCCGCCGCATTGCCAGCGCCGCTCGCCTTGCCTATAAGGCGCATCGTCGGAGTGTAGCGCAGCCCGGTTAGCGCACTTGTCTGGGGGACAAGGGGTCGTGGGTTCGAATCCCGCCACTCCGACCATTGATCTCAATAAAATCGAATAGATCCGAGACGCGGCTACGGCGTCGGCCTCGGTCGCTCGCGCTTGGCGATACGCGGCGGGAAACGGGCCGGGTCGGCGCGAGAGGGCGGTCTCGGCCCGCCGATCATCGCCGCGTGGGCTTGCCCTTGGGCGAATACGTCACGCCGGCCGGCTTGACGACGCCGTTCTCGGTCTTGAAGGGGAAGCCGATCGCCACCGCTCCGGGGACCCCGCAGGGCGCTCGGCGACGGTTGGAGGCCTGAAGGAGGGAGCCCCGCCGGTTCGGGGCGGAACCGGCGGGGCTATCGAGGCGAGGCCGACGGGAAACAGTGGGAACAACGCCGACTGCCGCGGGACCCGGCGGCGCGCCTCGAATTTCGGCGCGCTTCAACAGGCGGGGGTCGTCAGCGCGCAAACCATGGTTCGTCGCTTCACGGCGCGGACCTCCTTGCAACGAAGAATCTCGCGGCCGGCGGCGCCCGTCGACGCGAGACCGACCCCGGCGGCGGCACCCCGGAGGCCGAAGATAGGAAGCGCCCGCTTGACTGACATCGCGAGTTCGGTCAAAGGGATGCGCGTAGACACGTTAAGGTTGTCTATGATAACAATGCAAACTGTGGTTGCACATTTCGGAAGGCGCGTCAAGCGTGGCGTGATGCCAGAGAAGAGTAAGCCGAGAAAAAAACCTGGGCCGCCTAAGACGGGCGTAGGGCATGCCGTCGGCGTCCGGTTGCATCCTGATTTGAAGGCGCGCCTCGATGCGTGGATCGTCAAGCAGGCGGTCCCCGTGACACGCCCGCTCGCGATCCGTATTCTCATCGAACGGGCGTTGGACGCCGAGCGCTAGGCCGGCCGCGTTGGTTCGGCTCGACCCCGAGAAGAGGGAGAACCGCCATGAGCGACATGCGGCCGCATATCGTCGTCGTCGGCGGCGCGTCGGGGATCGGATTGGCGACGGCGAAGCTGTTCGCGGCCCGGCGCGACCGCGTCATGATCGTCGGACGCGACCGCGAAAAGCTGGCGAGCGCCGCGCGGTCGCTTGGGCCGACGGGCGAGGGGGAGGCCTTCGACGCCGGCGATCGAGGGGCGCTCGACGCGTTCTTCGCCCGCATCGGGCCGATCGACCACTTGATCCTGGCCGCTTCGGCCGGCAGCGGCGCAGGGCCGTTCGCGAGCGTGCAGGCCGAAGCCCTGCGGCGCGGCTTCGAGGGCAAATTCTGGGTCCATTGGAACGCCGCGCAGTCTGCGTTGCCGCATATCGGGGAGGGCGGATCGATCACCTTCGTCACGGCGGCGTCCGCGCGCAAGGCGGGCCCCGGAACCTCCGGTCTGGCGGCAATCAACGGCGCGCTGGAGAGCCTGGCGAGAACCCTGGCGAGGGAGCTCGCGCCGCTGCGCGTCAACGCGGTTTCGCCGGGCGTCGTCGGCAGCCCGTGGTGGGCCGACAAGCCCGCCGGCATGTTCGAGGCCGCCAGCCGCTCGGCGCCGTTGGCGCGGCCCGGACGCGTCGAGGAAGTCGCCGAGGCGATCGCTTTCGTCGTCGACAATCGCTTCGTCACCGGCGTCGTGCTCGACGTCGACGGGGGAATGCACCTCACGTGAAAGCGCGTCCGCGCGACTCCGCGCGTCGTTCTTTTTCCGCAATCGCCGCCCTCGCGGCGAGAGCGGCGCGGCGAAACCGAACGGGCGAAAAAATCTCCTTCTTTTTGAACCGTCCGCCTGCCCGGCGCGACGAACGGATGTGAGGTTCGCGCAACCCGCGAGCCGACCGAGCCAAGCGCCGGGCCGTGCCAGCCCGCCGACAACCCCCAAGGAGAATTCCCGTGCGCGCATCTCTCAAGCAATCGACCTCGCTTTCCCTGGCCGCGTTGGTCTGCGCGGCTCTGCTGTCCGCAGCGCCGATCGACGGCGCGATGGCCAGAGGCGAGGGAGGCGCCGCCGACGGTGCCGCGGGCGCCGGAGCGGGAGCCGGAACCGGAACAGGCGGCGGAAGCGGCGGACCGAGCGTCGTGAAGGCCTCCGTCATTGCCCCGGACCTTTCGCGGAGGCCGCCGATCCGTAAGAAGATCGTGCTTATCCATAGCACCACTCGTTCGGGTTGCTATATGCAAGCCGAACAACTGAACATGGAGCTGCCCGAGGTCGAGGTCATTTCGTTCCTGAACAAGTGCCTTTCGGACCAGTGACCGCCGCCGCGCCGCCAACGGCGGTCCGAGCGTTTCGCCGAGCGTCGCCGACGCAAAGACGGGCCAGTCCGCCTATGAGATGATTCGCATAATGTATATTATGGAACCTCTTACGACGGAAAGCGCCGCCCTCGAGCTGGTTCGCTTGCCGGGTCGTCTCCGCAAATGGTCGCAACGATCTCAATTCTCTAACGTCGCGCAATGCATGGATCGTCGCGCGCAGCCGCCTCGGCGCGGCCGGGGTCGATGACATTTCGCCCGCGGCGTCATCGCCGCTCGCGATCTACACGCGGCCGAATTTGCGGCCCTCGCCGACCACCACGCCTGCGTTTGCGGAGTAGCGGCGCTGATCTGAGCCCGGCTCATTTAGCGCCGAGCCAATCCGCCAGCGTCAGCGCGACGACTTCGGTCGCCTTGAAGAGATCGGCGAGCGGCAGGCGCTCGTCGGCGCGGTGGGCGTTGGCCTCTTCGATCGAGCGCGGCCCGGCGCCGTAGAGCGCGATCGGCACGCCCGCCTTCGCGTAATGGCGCGCGTCGGTGTAGAGCGGCGCGCCGCTCGCATGAATCGTCTCGCCCATGATGCGGCTGGCGTGGCGGCAAAGCGCCGCGGCGAGCTTTTCCCCGGCGGGCGTCGGCGTCAACGGCTCGGCCAGCAGGATGCGCCTGACCGTGACGTTCGCCTCGGCGCGAGTCTTGGCCGCCTCGGCGATCACGGCGCGCAGTTCCTTTTCGACCTCGGCCGGGTCTTCCTCGGGGATGATGCGCCGGTCGAGCCGGAAGACGACGCGGTCGGGCACGACGTTGGTGTTGACGCCGCCGGAAATCAGCCCGACCGTCATTTGCGGCGAGCCGACGCCGGGAATGGCGGAGACGCGGCGGCCAAGCGACCGCCGCCAAGCGTAAAGCGCGGTCAAGATCGCGTTGGCCGCCTCCAGCGCGTCGATTCCGGTGGATGGCTTGGCGGCGTGCGCGGAACGGCCGAGCGCCTCGACCTCCAGATGCAGGCAGCCGTCGTGAGCGGTGACGACCGCGTAGGAGAAGCCGGCGCCGATCGCCAGATCGGGCTTCGAGAGGCCATGTTCGAGGATATAGCGCGGTCCGATCTCGCCGCCCGCCTCCTCGTCGAAAGTGACGTGCAGCTCGATGGCGCCGCGAAGCGCAGCGTCGCTGCGCTCCAGCGCGAGCAAGGCGAAGGCGTAAGCGGCGATGTCCGATTTCGACACTGCGGTGCCGCGCCCGTACATCCAGCCGTCGACGATTTTTCCGCCGTAGGGATCCTGAGTCCAGCCGGTCCCCGGCGGCACGACGTCGCCGTGCGCATTGAGCGCGATCGTCGGCCCCGCGGCGAACCGCCGGCGCACGATGAGATTGGTCGCCGAGACCATGCCGGCGGCCTTGGCCAGAGCCTCGGGAACCTTGTGGCGCTCGACGGCCAAGCCGAGGCCTTCGAGAAGCCGCGCGACGGCGGCCGCCGACGGGTCGCAGTCGCCCGGCGGGTTGTCGGAAGGGATCTTGACGATTGCGGCGAGGAAACGCGTCTCGGCGTCGCGGTTCGACTCGACGAAGGCGCGGATCGCGGCCTCGATGGCGGGCGTCATGGCGTCTCTCGCTGCGTTCGAGCGATCCAAGTCCGAGCGAAGCGATCGACGGTCGCGCGCCCCGCGATCGACAGGACCGTCAAAATCCTTCGACGCGCATGCCGTCATAGGCGGGGACCACGCCCGCCGGCAAGCGCGCGCGCAGCGTCTCGTAGTCGAGATCGGTGTGCAGATTGGTGAGGATCGCGCGACGCGGGCGCATCGTCTCGATCCAGGCCAGCGCCTCGTCGAGGTTGAAATGCGAGGGATGCGGCCGATAGCGCAGAGCGTCGACGATCCACACTTCGAGGCCTTCGAGAAAGCGTCGGCTCGCCGGCGGAATCCCGTTGAGGTCCGAGGCATAGGCGAGGGCGCCGATGCGAAATCCGAGCGCCGCGATGTCGCCGTGATCGAGGTCGAAGGGCGTCGCCTCGATCGCGCCGCCCTGCCCTGCGATGACGCTGGGCTCGCCCGCCGTCAGCCGCCTCTCCTGCACGATCGGCGGATAGGAGCTTCCGGGCGGCGTCTCGAAAATATAGGAAAACTTCTTGTGCAGCGCCTTCGACGTCGCTTCGTTCATGTAGATGTCGATGCGCTTGCGCATCGCCAGGGCGATCGGCCTCAAGTCGTCGATGCCGTGCGTGTGATCGGCGTGCTCGTGGGAAATCAGCACGCCGTCGAGATGCGCGACGCCGACCTCGATCAGTTGCAGCCGCAGGTCGGGTCCGGCGTCGACGAGCGCCAAGGTCCTGCCGGTCGGCGCCTCGCGCGCGATCAACGCCGAACATCGCCGCCGACGGTTGCGTGGATTGTTGGGATCGCAGGCGCCCCAGCCTTGCGCGACGCGCGGCACGCCAGCGGACGACCCGCAGCCCAATATGGTCAGCGACAGGCTCAAGCGCCGCGTCCTCGCTCGGGCGCCATCTTGGCGAACAGCCGCAGCGCGTTGGCGCGCGTCGCGTTGGCGAGCGCGGCTTCGTCGACTCCCTTGAGGTCGGCCAGAACGCGCGCGGTTTCGACGACGAACGCCGGCTCGTTGCGTCGGCCGCGATGAGGAACAGGAGCGAGAAACGGTGCGTCGGTCTCGATGAGCAGACGCTCGATCGGGACGTCGTGCGCCAGCGCGCGCAATCGCTCGGAGTTCTTGAACGTCAGCACGCCGGAGAACGAGATGGAGAGGCCGAGCGCCAGACCGGTCTCGGCGAGCGCGCGCGAGGAGGTGAAACAATGCAGCACCGCCGAGAAGGCGCCGAGCGCCATTTCTTCGCGCAGGATCGCCGCGACGTCGTCGTCCGCCTCGCGGGCGTGGATCACCAGCGGCAGAGCGAGTTCGCGCGCCAGCGCGATCTGGACGCGAAAGACCTTTTTGGCGATATCGGCCGGCGCGTAATTATAGTGATAATCGAGCCCCGCCTCGCCGATCCCGACGCACTTGGAGTGGGCGGCGAGCGCGCGGATCGCGCCCGCGTCGGTCTCCGGCTCCTCGCCGGCGTGATGCGGATGGGTGCCGATGGTGAAATAGACCGAAGCGAAGCGTTCCGCGATCGCGGCGATTTTTGCGCCCTCGGCGACGCGTGTCGAGATCGTCACCATGCGCTCGACGCCGGCGACTTCGGCGCGCGCCACGACGGCCTCGATTTCGTTGGCGAAATCGGGGAAGTCGAGGTGGCAATGGCTGTCGACGAGACGCATCAGGGAGCGCTCCTGCGACCGCTCTTCCGCCGCGCCCCTCATTTCGCCGCCTCCGCCTCAACATAGCGCGGGAACACCGGCGAAGGGGGCGGCAACGGCTGGCCGGGCGCCAAGCGCTTGGCCGCTTCGAAGCGGCCCTGATCGGCGCCGTTGTCCAGCGCGACGAAGTCGCGTCGCTCCGGTTCGACGGCGAGCAGGTCGAGCAGCCTGGCGATCGACGCGGGCATCACCGGCTGCAGCAGAACCGCCGCGATGCGCAGCGTCTCGATGGTCGTGAACAGCACGAAGCGCATTCGCTTCGGGTCGGTCTTGGCGAGCTTCCACGGCTCGGCGTTGGCGAAGTAGCGGTTCGCCTTGGCGACCACGTCGAACACCGCGCCGAGATAGAGATGCAGCTGGAACGTCCGCATGTGCTGGCGCGCGGCGCCGACCAACGCGTCGGCCTGCGCCAACATCTCCAAATCGTCCGCGCTCGGGGCCCCCCCGCGCCAATCTGGCACGACGCCCCCGCAATTCCTAGCGATCATCGACAGCGAGCGTTGGGCGAGATTGCCGAGGTCGTTGGCGAGATCGGCGTTGATGCGCTGCACGATCGCCTCGTGCGAATAATTGCCGTCCTGGCCGAAGGGGACCTCGCGTAAGAAGAAGTAGCGCAACGGGTCGAGGCCGTAGTCGGCGATCATGCTCGCCGGACCGACGACGTTGCCGGTCGACTTCGACATCTTCTCGCCGCGGTTGAACAGGAAGCCGTGAACGACGATCTGGCGCGGCAATTCCTGGCCGGCCGACATCAGGAACGCCGGCCAATAGATCGCGTGAAAGCGCGTGATGTCCTTGCCGATCACGTGCGCGTCGGCGGGCCAGAATTTCCATCGCGGGCCGTCATCGGGAAAGCCGGTCGCGGTGATGTAGTTGGTCAGCGCGTCGACCCAGACGTACATGACGTGGCGGGGATCGCCGGGAACCGGCACGCCCCAGTCGAAGGTGGTGCGGCTGACCGAGACGTCTTCGAGACCGCGCCTAACGAAGGCGACGATTTCGTTGCGATACGTTTCCGGCGTGACGAATTCGGCATGGGCTTCGTAATGCGCGAGCAGCTTGTCGCCATAGGCCGACAGCCTGAAGAAATAGCTCTCCTCCTCGATCCATTGCGCCGGCGCGCCGCTCGGCGCGAGCTTGGCGCCGTTCGGCCCGTCGCTGAGTTCGCTCGCGTCGAAATAGGCTTCGTCGCGCACGGAATACCAGCCGGCGTATTTCGATAGATAGATGTCGCCGTTGGCCTTCATCCGCTCCCACATCGCCTGAACGGAGCGCTTGTGGCGCTCCTGCGTGGTGCGCACGATGTCGTCGGCGCGGGCGTCGAGCGCCTCGCCCATCGCCTCGAATTGCGCGGCGATCGCGTCGACGAACGCCTGCGGCGTCACGCCTTCTTTCGCGGCGGTCTGCTGCACCTTGAGGCCGTATTCGTCCATGCCGGTTACGAACAGAGTCTCACGGCCGTCCAGGCGCATGAAGCGGCGGATCGCGTCGGCGGCGATGCGCTCGTAGGCGTGGCCGATATGCGGCGCGCCATTGGCGTAGGGAATGGCGGTGGTGATGTAAAAACGTCGGTTCGCGCTCATGCCCGCCGTCCTAGAGCATTTTTCCCGGATTGAACATGCGCCGCGGGCTCGCTTTCAGAGCGCCCGAGCGCGGGCCGAGATTTCCTCGAAAACCGCGAGCACGTGCAGCTTGCGGTCGAGGTTCAGCGCCTCGGTCTCGCGCGTCGCGGCGCGCAACTTGTCCCACAGCGTCGTCAGCGCTTCGCGCGCGCTCGCCGAAGCGTCGCTACGCGCGCGCTCGGCGAGCCAGTCGCACAGCGCGGCGGTCAGCGCCTCGAACGCGTCGCCGGCCGTCCGCCCGCTCACCGCTTCGGCGAGCTTGTGGATCGCGCGCGGATCGGCGTTCGGCAATTGCGCGATCGCCGCGTCGATCAGGGCGCCCACGCCCTCGGCTTGCGGATCGAGCCGGCGCAGCGCTTCGCGCACCGAGCCGTCGGCGCGCGCGGCGGCGGCCTCGCGGAGCTCCGGGTCCGCGGCGTCCCAGGGCGCGGCGAGGCCGCCGACGACTTCTCCGATCTCTGACGGCGAAAGCCGCTCCAGCAGCAGGCGCCGACAACGCGAACGTATCGTCGCCGGCGCCCGCCCCGGCCGATGCGCGACGATCAGGATCAGCGAACGCGGCGGCGGTTCCTCGATCATCTTCAACAAGGCGTTAGCGCCGTTGGCGTTGAGTTCGTCGGCGCAATCGACGATGGCGACGCGCCAGCCGCCGAACGCCGCCGACATATGGAACATGTCGAGGCCGGCGCGGACGTCTTCGACGCGAATTTCGGTGAAGAAGTTCTTCGCTTTGGGGTTCCACTCGCGGCGCAGCAGCGCGAAATCGGGGTGGGTCATCGCCGCGAGCTGGCGTGCGACGGGATGATCGGGCGCGACCGCGAGATTATTCGCCGCGCGCGCTCCAAGCGCGTTGGGATCGGGGTTCGCGAGCACGAAACGGGCGAAGCGCCAGGCGAGCGTCGCCTTGCCGATCCCCTCGCGGCCGCCGATCAGCCAGGCGTGAGCGAGCCGTTCCTCGCGATAGGCGGCGAGCATTTCGGCCTCGGCGGCGGCGTGGCCGATCAGCCGCGTCGCCAGGCGCGGATGCGGCGCGCCCGGGAAGGCGTCGCTTTCGGGCGGCGCGTCCGGCGGGGCTCTGCTCATCTCGCCTTCGCTTCCTCGTCGAGCGCGCCGGCCAGACGCTCGCGCGCGACCGCCCAGATCGCCTCGGCGACTACGTCTTCCCCGGCGCTGGCGTCGATCACCGCGCAGCGCTCCGGCTCGGCGCGCGCGATCGACAGGAACGCTTGACGCAGCGTCTCGTGAAAGGCCAGGCCTTCGCGCTCGAAACGGTCCGCCGCTGCGGCGTGCCCGCGCCGGGCCGCGGCGCGGGCGAGCCCCTCGGCGGCCGGCAGGTCGAGGATCAGGGTCAAATCCGGCCGGCAAGCGCCGATCGCGACGCGCTCGAGGGCGGCGAGCAAGTCCGGGTCGAGTTGGCCGGCGACCCCCTGGTAGGCGCGCGTCGAATCGGCGAAACGGTCGCACACCACCCAGTCGCCGCGCCGCAACGCCGGCGCGATCGTGTTGTCGACGTGGTCGATGCGCGCGGCGCTGAACAGCAGCGCCTCGCCCACGGCGCCGAAGCGCGCTGCGGCGCCGGATAGAATGACCTCGCGCAGCGCTTCGGCGCCGGGCGAGCCGCCCGGCTCCCGGGTGAGAACGACGGCGAGCCCGCGTTCCCTCAAACGCCCGGCGAGCCGGCGCGCCTGGACGGACTTGCCGGCACCCTCCCCGCCTTCGAGCGTGATGAACCGGCCCTGCGCCGGCGCGCCGCCCATCAAATCTTCGCCAACGCTTTGCGGAACAAGTCGACGGCGAATTCGATCGCCGCGTCGAAGGCCCGCTTGCTCAAGCCGCCCAAAGGAACGGCGGCCTTTGTCTTCAGCGGCGCGTCGAGCGCCAGACTCTGTCCGCGCCAGACCTTGAGCCGCGCGACCTCGACGCCCGCGGCGACCGGCGCCGGCAGGGGGCCGATATAGACGATCTTCGCGGTCAGCTTGTCTTGCGAGCCGCGAGGCAGAAAAATCTTCACCGGTTGATCGCTGGCCAAGGGAACTTCGCTCTGTTCGCCGCCGTAGACCGAAGCCGTCCCGACCGTCTCGCCGGGTTGGAACAGCACGCGCGGGTCGAACGAACGAAAGCCCCAGTTGAGCAGCTTGCGCGATTCTTCGGCGCGGTCGGCCGCCGTCTTGAGCCCGTTGACGACGAGGATCAAGCGCTGGCCGCTCTGCTCGGCCGAACCGACCAAGCCGTAGCCGCTCTCGGGGGCGTCCCCAGTCATCAGGCCGTCGGCGCCGACGTCCATATTGAGCAGCGGATTGCGGTTGAGCTGGCGGATCTTGTTCCAGGTGAACTCCTTCTCGCCGAAATAATGGTAATAGTCCGGGTAATCGCGAATGAGATGGGCCGCCAGCAGCGCCATGTCGCGCGCGCTCACATGCTGCTTGGGGTCGCTTTTCCCCCTCGGGTTGGCGAACACGGAATGCGTCATGCCGAGTTCGGCGGCGCGCTTGTTCATCAGATCGGCGAAATTGTCCTCCGTTCCGGAAATGCCCTCCGCGAGGGTCATCGCCGCGTCGTTGCCCGACTGAACGATGAGGCCGTGCAACAGGTCGTCGATGCGCACTTGGCTATGGACGTCGAGAAACGTCGCCGATCCGTGCGAATGCGCGCCGCCGTTGCGCCAGGCGTTCTCCGAAACCGTGAAAGTGTCGTCGAGATGCAGTCGCCCCTCCTTGAGTTCGTGGAAGACGACCTCCGCGGTCATGAGCTTGACGGTCGCGCCCGGCGTCATCGCTTCGTCGGCGCTCTTCTCCAGCAGCACGGCGCCGCTCTCGAAGTCCATGAGCAGCGCGAAAGGCGCGGTGGTCTGAAAGCCCTGCGCGAGCGAAGGCGAAGTCGGCAGGACGAACGCAAGCAGCGTCGCTAACAACCGCAGGGCGAAGCGGTGAGCAGGCAAGGCCGATCCTCGTCGGCGCGGCGAAAGGGACGCGGCGCGCGCACGTTCTTGCATCGCCCTTGCGGATAAATCAACGATCACGCAGCGTTCCGTAAGGGCGCTAGCGTTCGTTGGCGAGGGGATCGGCGGCTCGCGGCGCTTCGCCCGGCTCGATCAGCCGGGAGAAAGGATCGCGCCACAGCAGGCCAATCGCCGCGCCCTCGCTCGGCGCGAAATAGAGGGCCCGTTCGCCGGCGAGCGCCTGCTGGAGGGGCCGCCGCGGCGGAAGCGCCGGCGACGCGGCGACCGGACCGATCGTGCGGGCGATGGCGCCCAGGTCGAACGGGCGCGGCGGCGGCGGCGGCGCCTTCAATAATTTGGGATTTGGCGCAATCCTGGCGAGCGGCGGCTCGGCGGCCGGTTCGGACGCCGCGGCCGGCGCGCCCGCCGCGACCATCACCGGCGCGCCGCCGGTGCGCAGCGTCGCCAACAATGTCGAATCGTCGGAGCCTTCGAGCGGGGCGCGGCCGACATATTCGACCTTCACCCTCGCGGTGCCGGCGCTCTTGAAATCGAGCAAGTCGGCCACGCGCGAGGACACGTCCATGACGCGCCCGCCGTGATAGGGGCCGCGATCGTTGACGCGCACGACGATCGAATAGCCGTTGGCGAGGTTGGTCACCCTGGCGTAGCTGGGCAATGGCATGGTCGGATGCGCCGCGCTGAGCGAGCTCATGTCGTAGACTTCGCCGTTGGCGGTGCGCCGGCCTTGGAACGCGTCGCCGTACCAGGAGGCCATGCCGACGGCGCTGTAGGCGGAATTTTCGTTGGGGTAGTATGTGCGTCCGGCGATCGTATAGGGGCGGCCGACGAGATATTGCCCGCCCCCGCGCGGGATCGGCTGGCCCTCGGCGACCATCCGCGGGCTCGCGGGGCCATATTTCGCGGTTGAAAAATATTCATTGCCGTTGTGGCGGCCGAAAGGAGACGGCGGGTGCGCGCAACCGGCCAGCGACGCCGCGACGAGCGTCAGCGCGCCTGCCCGGCGCCAAGGTCCGAAGCCCGCCTGAACGCCAAACTTTCGGGCGGCCAAATTCATCGACCCAAACTCGCCACGGCTGCGCCAGAAAAACACGTCCGCCGCACGTCCGAAAGGCCGCTCGGGCGAAAGCAAGGTCCAGCAGACAATTCACACGTCACTTTGGCCCGACTTTCTTTCCAAGAACCTAACGCGTCCGCCGTCATTGCGCGAAATCAATCGGCGCCAATATTCGCTCAGCCAAGTCGCCGGGCGCACGCTCTTATACGCTTTTTTATACCAGGGCGCCGGCCATTTGCCTTCGGCCGCTTCGTGCGGCCGACGACGCTCGGCAAAGACGACGATGCGAGCATCGACAAAACTCCACGCCCATTTTGCAAAGGTTGAGCGGAAAATGCGGCGCCATCGTGGCTTTGACATCGCAGCGGCTTTTTCCGTGGGGCAAATCCTGGGGCGCGCCGCCGTCGCGTGGCGCATCGGCGCGATCGCCGGCGTCGAGCCGGCGCGGCTGAAACGCCGCCGGTTCGGCGCCGCCGGCCGAACCGCGCGCCAGGGGCCGTCGCTTTCATGCCCGTGTTCGAAATCCTTGGCGAGATTGCGCCTTGCCCTCGCGCCGGAACCAAGGATCGCCGGTCATATTCCATCACCGGATCGCCAGCGCCGCCTTCGTCGCGCTGAACACCTCCTCCCACGGCAAACGAGCGAGGTCTTCCGCCTCGATGATGTCGAAGAACGAATCGAGACCGGTCGTGATCGGCCGCGTGTGTGGACCGAACAGCGCCAAGCCCTTGACGCCGAGATAGGCGGCCATATGCATCGGCCCGGTGTCGTTGCCGACGACGAAACCCGCGCGCCGCAGCACGCCTGCCAGTTGAAAGAGATCGAGCGGCTTGTCCCCCTCCAACAGCGTCGTTGCGGGCAGCGCGCGGCAAAGATCGATTTCGTCCGGGCCGGGCGCGGTGGCGACGTCGAAGCCTTCGGACAAGAGCGCGACCGCGAGTTCGCGGAAAAAAGGCCAGCGCTTGAGCAAGTGGCGCGACGAACTGCCGGGAACGAGGAATACGAAGCCGGGCTTCAGTCCGGCGTCCGCGAGCAACGCATCCATATCCTCGGCGAGCCAATGAACGTCCGGATTGAGCGTATGGACCGGATCGATCCCCGCGTCGGCGAGCTGAAACGTCACGCGTTCGAGAACGGTGAGGGGTCCGGTTCGCTTCTGCAATTCCAGCAGAAACCGTTCGTTCTTCTGACTCCAACAGGAGTTGATCCACTTGCGATACGACAGCGTGCGCCGGCTGTTCTGCAAATCGTAGATGAAGTCGAAATTCTCTCGTCGCAGCATCGCGATCACGCCGACGTACTTGTCGATTCGAAGGCGCGGCGCGCGCGGGTCGATGAGGACGCGATCGATCCATGGGCAACGCTCGAAAATCTTGCGGAACGGATGAGTGGTCAGAACGGCGATCGACGCGGCGGGGTGATGGATGCGGATATCCCGAATGGCCCCCTCCGACCGCAACACGTCGCCCAGCGCGCCGTGCCGAATGATGAGAACTTTTTCCGATCTGGCTGCGGCCAATGTTTGCGTCATCGTTTTCGGCTCCGAGGACACGCTCTCCTATGCCCGACGACGCCGCGCGCGGCAATCCGCCGCGGTCTCGAAGCCAGGGGAATCGGGGGAAGGAACAGACGCTGAACCCGATCCGACGCCCTATTCCTGATTTCGACGCCACGGACTCGCATTACGCGAGTTTCCGCTCGAACGAGCGACCATGGCGACGCATCGGCGGGGCGGCGAAAGATTGAAGGGCGACAGGCGGCAGTCTGTCGAGCTTGTGCGAAAATATTGCCCTGAAACTCGCTCATCGCGAGCCTGACGCTTGCGCTCGCCTTGAACAGTCTCAGCAAGCTGCGGCTTTGAATCCGCTAAGCCTCGCCCGGCATCTGCACTGTCGCCTGTCTGACCAGATCAATGAAAAGAAACTTGCGACGAGCGGCCGTCCACCTATGCAGAATGTCGTCTTGACTCTCGCCGCCGATCTCGTTGAAAGGACCGTCCGCGGTTGCGAGGGATCGCGGCGGCGCGAAAACGAGTGCTGAAATGATCGCTGCAGGAGCGACGACGCGAGAGCGGTCCAAAGCGCCGGCGTGGGCGACCCGCGGTCGTCGGCGCGAGGCCATCGACGAGCCGTCGGTTCGATGAAGGGCGCGATCTTTTTCGTCGTCGACGCCAAGTTTTTCCCCTTGGCGGCCATTCAGGCGGTTCGCGCCGTGGAAATGAGCGGCCGCGAAATCGGCGTCCATGTCTTCGTCGACGGCAAGGGCAGCGACGAAATTCGCTTCGATCCGCGCATCGAAGCCAAGGCAGCCGGGCGCCTTCATTTGCATCGCGGCGAGTTGGCCCCCCTGACGCCCGAGGCGCTGCCGACCCCCAAAGCCTGGCCGCGCGAGATCTACGGGCGGCTGTTCGCTCCGCAAGTTCTGCAGGCTGATCGTCTGCTCTACCTCGACGTCGACATCGTCATCGATGGCGCGCTCGGCGAGCTGTTCTCGCTCGACATGCGCGGCGCCGCGCTCGCGGCGACCTACGACCTCGCCATCGAAGAATCCTTGCAGCGGAACGGCCAGCATACGTTCGCCAGCGCCCGGCCGGCCGGCGCGCGATATTTCAATTCGGGCATGCTGCTTATCGATCGCAAGCTCTGGCTCGAACGCGACGTGGCGGGGCATGCGTTGGCGTTTTTTCCCCAGCGCCTCGGCCTGGGTTACGTCGATCAGGATTTTCTCAACTTTCTCTTCCCGGACTGGCTGCCTCTCAGTCCGCGCTGGAACTGCCTGATAACGTTTCTCGAAACCGGCTTGCAAGACGCGATACGTCCGCACGTCGTTCACGTCACGGGGTTCGTCAAACCCTGGCACCGCGAATTCGCCGATCAATATCCGTTCTACGCCGGGAAATTCGACGCGATGGTGAAGGCGGCGCATGTCGATCTCACGCAATTGCCGCCGCGCAATCGCATCCCCGGCTTCAAGCCGATGAAGCGCTGGCGAATCTACTGGCATTTGCAGGTCTACAAACTGGGCCTCGTCGGTCGCCGGACGCGCGCCCATCTGGCCAATTGGCGGAGCCGGCGCGCGCGTTACGCCGAGTTCCTATCGCGGGCGGCCGAGGAGGGATTGTTCGCCGATGCGTTCGCTTTCGCGCCGCCGGCGCCGGAGGAGCCTTCGCAATACGACGGGCGCACGTTTCGCGCCCGCCGATAGAGGACGGCGGACGGACTTGCTATAGAAGCAGCGCCATGCCGAACTGCCCACGGCGCCGAACGTTGCCCCGAGGCTGTTTTCGCCAATTCTTGATCAAACAACGTTGCTGCTAACTTATTGGATTATTTGGCGACTCCGGCAGGGCTCGAACCTGCGACCTGCCGCTTAGAAGGCGGCTGCTCTATCCCGCTGAGCTACGGAGCCGGCGCCGGGTTCGGCTCGAATGTCAATGCGACCACGGCACGACGCGGCTGGGCCGAAAGTTGTCGGAATAGGATACGCTTTTGCGCTTCGAAAGCTTGGGCTCTTCGACGCGATAGGCGACGCCGTTGCGCACGGCGTAGGCGATCGCTTCGTCCTTGCTGTCGAAGCGCAGCTTCACCTGCGCCCGCATATCGGACGAACTCGTCCAGCCCATCAGCGGCTCGATGCGGCTGGGCGATTCCGGCTCATATTCCAGAACCCACTTGTCCTTGGACTGGCCGGCCTGCGTCGCGCTGCGGGCGGGAAGATAGATGCGTGCGGTCATCTGGCGTTCGCGTGTCCTTTATAGCGCCCGATAGGGACTGGTCGGGGCAGCAGGATTCGAACCTGCGACCTGAAGTACCCAAAACTTCCGCGCTACCGGGCTGCGCTATACCCCGTCGTCGGCGTCGTGGCTAACATGCGCGGCGCCGGCGAACAAGCCTCCTCTACCGCTCGGCCAGCAATCGCGCGCGGACGGCGTCGAGCGTTTCGGTCACCCGGCGGATGTCGAAGACCTCCCGCGCCCGCGCGCGGGCGTCCTCCTGCAATCGGCGGCGCAGCGCCTCGTCCGAGGCGAGGCGGCGCAGCGCCGCCGCGAAGGCGGGAATGTCGCCGGCGTCGACGATCTCGCCGACGCCGTCGACGACTTCCTCGAGGGCGCCGGCGCGCGTGGCGATGACGGCGCAGCCCTGCCCCATCGCCTCCAGGGCCGTGCGCCCGAAGGGCTCCCGCCAGATCGACGGCGCGACCGCGATTTCCGCGCGCGCGAACAGCGCCATCGCTTCGGCGTGCGAGATTTGTCCGAGCAGCGTCAGGCGGTCGGCGAGCGCGTCGCGCTCCCGCGCCAGCGGCGCCCCGCGGCCGTGGAAAAGCTTCGCCGAATCCTCGCCCGCGATGACCAGCCGCCAGCCGGGCAAATCGGGCGCGGCGATCGCGAAAGCCCGAGTCAGTTCGACGACGCCCTTGTCGCGAATCAAGCGGCCGACGAAGGCGAATATCTTCTCCTTGGGCGTCGCCGATTCGGCGGCGGCGACGCCGTTGTAAACGACGATCGCCTTGCCGGCGTCGTCGCGGACTCCGGAAAAGAATCGTCCAAGGACGAACGCGCTCACGCAGCACACGGCGTCGACCCGCCTCAACAGCGCTCGCCGCTCGGCCGCGCTGCGCGAACCCTCCATTTCCTGCGGATCGTTGTGCAGATGCAGCGTCAGCTTGACCTCGGGCAGGGCCCGGCGCAGCGCGGCGACGAACTGCGGCCGATTCTGGATCTCGATGACGGCGAACTCCTCTTCCCGCGCCGCCCGAACGACGGCGCGGACGTAGGCGGTCCGCGTGCGCAAGCGCCATCGCCGCCAGTCCATGAGGCGTCGGTAGCGGACATCGGGATATTCGCAGTTCGCCGCGCCGAGAATCGTGATCTGATCGCGAAAGCGGCTGTAGGCGGCGAAATCGCGCGCGCAGAGCGCGACCGCGCCGGACTTCAGCAAGCCGAAAGTCTCGCGAGCGGGAAGGACGACGCCGATTTTCCCCGTTGGCGCGCCCAAAGCGATCACCATAGCTTGGTCGGCCAGATATAGGGATGGGAGAGCGGACGGCGGAAGGCGACCTCCTCGATATAGCGCGCCACCAGCCGCTCGTTCAGTTCTTCGTGCGATTTCCGCCACCCCGCCTCCGCCACCCGGCGGCGCGCGGCGTCGTCGCGCTTGTAGCGCAGCGCCGTCTCCAGCATCTCCTCCGGGGTGTCCGCGAACACCATTTCCTTGTCTTCTTCAAACAATTCCATGAGCTGATTGACGCGAAACGACAGCGTTAGCAGGCCGCTGCCCATGATTTGGGAAATGCGGTCGGAGTTATAGAGATAGAGTTCCTCGGCTGGCGCGCGGACGCTCGCCCGCTCGGCGCGGTCGGAATTGATGTTCAGCGCCATGCGCGCGTCGGCGAGGCGGCGGAAATACTCGACCCCGAACACGGGCGGCCGGCCGTCGAAGCCGCGATAGTCGATCGACGCCGCGCCCGACCTGGCGATGAGCAGCGGCGCCGCCCGCCGCGCATCTTCCGGTCGATCGCCGGCGGCGTTCGCCGCGAAGAACACGTCGAAGGCCTGATTGGCGCGTTCGAAGCCGCGCGCCGTCTCGATCGAGGCGTCGACAGGGTTGGGCGCGTAGGACGAGACGTTCGTCGAGCTGGCGAATTGAGCCAGGACCGCGCCCGCCGTGGTGACGAACGTGGCATCGACGACGCGCGCGCGCGACTTGAGAAATTCGACGTTCGAGCGCCGGAACAAGGGATCGACGCAGACCTGCGCCAAGCGCGGTCCTCCGGGCAGGCGCTTGGCCTCGGCGAAAGTTTCGCTCGCGATCAGACTGGCGTGCGCGAAGACGATGAATTCCGGCCGGAAATTTCGCGCGACCTGCAGAAAGCGCCGGTTGGCGACGCCCCGCCCCGCTCGCGAGGAGCCGAATATGGTTCCCGAGCGCGCGACGTCGCGGTCGCTGAAGAAATGGATCAAATGGCCATTGCGGACGAAGCCGTTCGCGAGCTTTTGCTCGACGCTGTAGAAGCGCTCGCCGAAATGACGCTCGCCGGCGTTGCCGACGAAGAGAACGCGCATCGCGCCGGGCCCCTCGGAAAAATCAGTCGCCGCGCCGGCGTCCTGATGGACGCCGGCGTCGACGTATTGGCCCACGGAACGCCGCTTGGCAACCGAATTGTCCGCACGTCGAGCCGACCGGCGCGATCGGGCGAGCCCGAAGCCGGAACGAGAGGCAGCCGAGCGAGGTTGCAAATTGATCGACGATCGTCATTATGCGCCCCGCTCGTGCATTGGGCGTCGGCGCCCCGCCAGGCGTCGGGCAGGGGCGGACTGCGCCGACGATGTTTCCTCGCAACTGAATTGCAGCGGCGCCCGCCTCAGGACAGTCGGCCCATGTCATCCGCACGATCGAAGCCATATACGCTCGACCCGAACATCGCCGGCGCGACGGCCTCCCCGTCGTCGCGGCCGACTTTTTCGATGGTCTTGACGGCGTGCGTCGCCTTCTTCGTCGCCTTGTCGATTTATTTCGCGGTGACGGAGAGCCCGGGGCGCATCAATCACGATATGTCGGAGGCTTTCGCGTGGGGACGCGAATTCCAACTCGGCTATGCCCAGCATCCGCCCTTTTGGGCTTGGCTTTGCGGCGCGTGGTTTCTCGTGTTTCCGCACGAGATATGGGCGTTCGGGATCCTCAGCAGCCTGAACGCGACGATCGGCCTCTTCGGCGCCTGGTTGCTGATCGGGGACTTCGCCGAAGGCCACAAACGCAGCGCCGCGACGGCGCTGCTGCTGCTCATGCCTTGCTACACGTTTCTCGCGTTCAAATATGACGCCAACATCATATTTATATCGCTTTGGCCGCTCACGGCGCATTATTTTCTGCGGGCGATCGACGGAGGGCGATGGTCGGATTCAGCGGCTTTCGGCGCGTTCGCCGGTCTTTCCCTGATGTCGAAATATTATGCGTTGATCCTGCTGGCGTCGTGTTTCCTCGCCGCGTTGCAGCATCCCCGGCGCAAGGCCTATTTCGCCTCGGCCTCCCCTTTCCTTTCCGCAGCGCTCGCGGCGGCGATTTGCGCGCCGCATCTTGCGTGGTTGCTGAACCATCGCGGGACGCCAGTGCGGTACCTCGCGAGCATGTCCGGCCTGACGTGGAGCGCGATGGCCGGTTACGCGGCGGAGACCCTGTTCGGCGCCTTGAAAATGAACGTCGTGATGATCGCGGTCGTCGCCTTAGCGGCGCGGACCACGCCCAGCGATTGGATCGCGTCGTGGCGCCGCCGAGCGGGCGACCCGCGGTTTCGCATGCTCGTCGTTCTCGCCCTGGCGCCGCTGATCCTCACGTTCGTGTCGGCGTTTGCGTTACGGACGCGGATTTACGCCGAGATGATCGTGCCGATTTTCCCTCTCTTGCCGCTCTTGGCTATCGAGTGTTTCGCGCCGCCCGATCTCGATCGGCTGTGGTCGATCGCGTCGCGGCTCGCGGCGGCGGTCGTCGTGGGCGGCGTGGCGCTGTCGCCGGCGATCGCGGCGGCCACGATCTATTGGTCCGCCAACGCCATGAAAATCGCGCCCTACCGCGAAGTGGCGTTCGAGGCGACGAGGCTTTGGCGCGAACAGACCGGCCGACCGATGGTCTATGTCGCGAGCAAAGATTCCTACGAGGCCGCCGCCGCATTCTACAGCCCGGACCGACCGCACGCGTTCATCAAGTTCGATTACGATCGCAGCCCTTGGGTGACGCCCGAGTCCCTCGCCGACCACGGGCTTCTTTCGATCTGCGGGGTCGACGATCGCGCTTGCCTCGAGGCGACCGCCGAGTTCGCCTCGCCGCAGTCCAAGCCAACGGAAATTTCCCTCGCGCACGCCGCCTGGGGCCACATCGCCAAGACTTTCCATTATATCGTCACGGTGATCCCGCCCAGGAGTTGAGGTCGGAACGGGGATCGTCGTAACGGATCACAGTTGGGTCGATCGCGCTTGAAGATCGTCAATTGCATGTTCGGCGCCGGGCTCGGCGGGTTGGAGCAGGTCTTCGTCGACTACAGCGAGGCCTTGCGCGCGCGCGGCCACGACGTCGTTCACCTCGTCGCGCCGAGAGCGATGGTCATTCCTCGGTTGGAAGGGCTGGGATTCCGCTATATCGAGACGTCTAATTTCAATCAGTACGATGTATTCGCGATGTGGCGCATCCGTCGCCTGCTGCGCTCGCTAAGTCCCGACGTCGTCATCGCCCACGGCAATCGCGCCATCAACCTGGTCAAGCCCGCGGCCAAATCGATCGCGCCGCTGGTCGCGGTCAACCACTCGATCAGGGTCGGTCGAACGATCGGAGCGGATTTCGCCATCGCCATCAACGAAGACATGCGTCGGCGGCTGATCGAGGCGGGGCAGCCGGAAGCGCGCGTGTTCAAGGTGTTCAATATGATCCGGCCGCCCGCGCGAACGCGTCCGGTCAAGACGTTGTCGTCGCCGCCGGTCATCGGGGCGATGGGCCGCTTCGTGCCCAAGAAGGGCTTCGAGAAATTCATTGAGGCTCTCGCGCTGCTCAAGAGCCAGGGCGTTTCGTTCAAGGCGACCCTGGCCGGAGACGGCGATCTGGCGCCGGCGCTGAAGGCTCTCGCCTCGAGCCAAGGCCTCGGCGAAGCCCTTCGCTTTCCCGGCTGGATTACGGACAAGGAGGAATTCTTCCGCGACATCGACATTTTTTGTTTCACTTCGAATCACGACGTCTGCCCGCTGGTGCTGCTGGAGGCGTTCGTTTACGCCAAACCCGTCGTCCTCTCCGATTCTCCCGGACCGCGCGAAATCTCGACCGATGGCGTGGACAGTCTGCTTTTTCCGATCGACGACGCCACCGCGCTTGCCGAGCGTATCCGGCGATTGATCGAAAATCCGAATTTCGCCCAGGGTCTGGCGAGCGCGGCGCAAAGGAAGATTCTCGATCACCACACCATCGACAAGGGCGGAGAACAGCTCGATTCCATTATCAGGCGCGTCGTTGCGCAAGGATCGGAGCGAAGACGTTAGAGAGCTCTCGTTCGCTTGCCGCAGCCTCGGTCGGATACGCGGCTTGCGCGAATCGCTTCGACGTCAAGTTCGAGGGCGCGCCGCTCACTTCTCCGGCAGGTTCAGCCTTATGTGCAGTTCCCGCAATTGTTTGGGCGTCGCGCTCGACGGCGCGCCCATAAGCATGTCCTCGGCGCGCTGGTTCATCGGGAACAGCACCACCTCGCGCAGGTTTTCCTCGCCCGCCAGCAACATGACGATGCGATCGAGGCCCGGCGCGATGCCGCCGTGCGGCGGCGCGCCGCACTGGAAGGCGCGATACATGCCGCCGAACTTCTCCAGCAACACGTCCTCGCCGTAGCCGGCGATTTCGAACGCCTTGCGCATGACGTCGGGGCGATGGTTGCGGATCGCCCCCGACGACAGTTCGACGCCGTTGCAGACGACGTCGTACTGGTAGGCCTTGATTTCGAGCGGGTCCAATTCGCTCAACGCGGCCAAGCCGCCCTGCGGCATCGAAAAGGGATTGTGGGAGAAATCGATTCGCTTCTCGTCCTCGTTCCATTCGTACATCGGGAAGTCGACGACCCAGCAGAATTCGAACACGTCCTGCTTGCAGATTCCGAGATCGGCGCCGATGCGGATGCGCGCCGCGCCCGCGAGCTTGGCGGCCTTGGCCTCCTTGTCGCAGGCGAAGAACACGGCATTGCCCGGAGTCAGCCCGCAGCGCTCAACAATCTGGTCAAGCGCTTCCGGCGATAGGTTCTTCACCATTGGGCCTGAAAAGTTCCTTGCGACCTCTATAGACTCTCCGGGAACGTCGCGGCAAATGATGTACCCCAACCCACCGGCACCCTCACCGCGTGCCCAGTCGTTGAGCTTGTCGAAGAAGGAGCGCGGCTTCGCCGCCGCGCCGCGTGCCGGAATCGCGCGCACTACGCCACCCGCCTTGATCTCGTTCTTGAACCTGTCAAATGTCACGTCCTCGCGCGCGAAAATATCTGTCACGTCCACGATCTCGATCGGGTTTCGCAGGTCCGGCTTGTCGACGCCGTATTTGAGCATCGCTTCCTTGTAGGGGATCAGCGGAAATTTTTGCGTCACCGGCTTAGCCCCGCCGAACTCCTCGAACACGCCGCGCAACACCGGCTCGACCGCCGCGAACACGTCCTCCTGGGTGACGAAGCTCATTTCGACGTCGAGCTGGTAGAACTCGCCGGGGCTGCGGTCGGCGCGCGCGTCCTCGTCGCGGAAGCACGGCGCGATCTGGAAATAGCGGTCGAAGCCGGCGACCATGATGAGCTGCTTGAACTGCTGGGGCGCCTGCGGCAACGCGTAGAACTTGCCGGGATGGATGCGCGAAGGCACAAGGAAGTCGCGCGCGCCTTCCGGGCTCGACGCGGTCAGGATCGGCGTCTGGAATTCGAAGAACCCCTGCCCCTTCATGCGCGCGCGCAGGGAATCGATGACGCGCCCGCGCAGCATGATGTTGGCGTGCAGCCTCTCGCGCCTGAGATCGAGAAAGCGGTATTTCAGCCTGGTGTCCTCGGGATACGGCTGGTCGCCGAACACCTGCAGCGGAAGTTCGCCGGCCGGGCCGAGCGCTTCGATCTCGCGCACGTAGACTTCGACGTAGCCGGTCGGCATGTCGGGGTTTTCCGTGCCCGGCGGGCGCTTGCGCACCTTGCCGTCGACGCGCACGACGAATTCCGAGCGCAGCTTCTCGGCCTGGCCGAACGCCGGCGAGTCGGGATCGACCACGCATTGCGTCAGGCCGTAATGGTCGCGCAAGTCGATGAACAGCACGCCGCCGTGGTCGCGGATGCGGTGACACCAGCCGGAAAGACGGACCGCTTGGCCGTCTTGGGCGAGGCCGAGGGCGCCGCAAGTATGGGTGCGGTATCGATGCATGGCTTCCACTTCTTTGTTAGGTCCGAACGACGCGAACTTACGCGCGGGTGCGTAGCGGAAAAAGCGGGGCGGGGAAAGCGCCGGAGGGAAAAGCGCATCGGGGAAAGCGGAATCATGGTAGGTTTTCGCTTGCCCGGGCCTTGGGCCGCCAAGCTGCCGAGAAAGGAGCCGCCGGTGTTCCCGTCCCTTCTTGTCGAGCGCGCCGCCGCGCTCGAAGCGCGCTGCCGGGCGCTCGGCGTCAAGCTGGCGGCCGCCGAATCCTGCACCGGCGGGCTGCTCAGCGCCTTGCTGACCGAAATACCGGGTTCGTCGGCGGTTTTCGAACGAGGCTTCGTCGTCTACTCCAACGAGGCCAAACAGGAGATGCTCGGCGTCGCCGAGCAAGTCCTTGCCGCCGACGGCGCGGTCAGCGACGCGGCGGCGCGGGCGATGGCGCTGGGCACCCTCGCCCATTCCCGCGCCGACATCGCGGTCTCGATCACCGGGATCGCCGGCCCGGACGGCGGCACGGCGACCAAGCCGGTCGGCCTCGTGTATTTGGCCTGCGCGCGCCGAGGCCGTCCCACGTTCGCCTCCGAACGGCGCTTCGGCGCGCTGTCGCGATCGGCGATCCGCTTCGCTGCGGTGGAGACCGCGCTCGAACTGATCGAGGCGGCGCTCGCGGCCGCTCAGCCGGCCTTGCGCCCGTAGACCGCGTCGGCGCGCGCCTCGAAGGCGGCGGAGAACTTGCGGAACGCCGCGTCGAACATCGAGCCCATCAGCGCGGCGAGCAGGCGGCTGCGAAACTCGTAGGCGATGAAGAATTCCACCGTCGAACAGCCCCCCGGCGGGCCATCGCGGAAATTCCAGACGTTCTCCAGGCGGCTGAACGGCCCGTCAATATATTCGACCAGGATCTTCAGCCGCGGCCGGTCGAGCGTGACGCGGCTGGTGAATTTCTCGTGGATGGCGCGATAGCCGACTTCCATTTCGGCGACGACAACGTCGACGCCTGGCTCGACCTCGGTTCGGCGGCGCACGCGCAGCGCCCGGCACAAGGGCACGAATTCCGGGTAATTTTCGACGTCGGCGACGAGATCGAACATCGCTTGGGCGCTATGGCGCACGCGCCGCTCGTTGCGAAACGACGGCATGCGGGGTCAGCCCATCCCGATGACGCTGGCCTCGAGGGCCGCCAAGATCGCCGCCGAGGTCAAAGCGCTCTCCGCGTCGATCGGCGGCGCGCGATCGCCATGCTATTTCGACGGTTCTTGCGCCGGCGCGGCGGGCGTTCCGCCGCCGGACTGGTTTTGCATCTGCTTGAGCTGATCGAGCAGGCTGCCGGGCGCGGCCGGCGCCTTTTTCGTGTCAGGGGCGCTCGTAGAAGCCGGAGCGGAGGTGTCGAGGACAGAGCGCGGCGCGCGGCTCCAGCCGGCGATCACCGACATCAAGATCGAGGTGGCGAAGAACATCGTCGCCAGGATCGCGGTGGCGCGCGAAAGCGCGTTGGCCTGCCCGCGCCCGGTCATGAAACCGCCGCCGCCCCCCGTCCCGAGCACGCCGCCCTCGGAGCGCTGCAGCAGCACGACGGCGACAAGGGCGATCACCACCAGGAGGTGAATGACGATCAGCACGGTTTGCATGAAGACGATCCCAAGGAGGCCGCGCGGGCGAGCGCGCGGCTGGAATTATTGAATGGCGGCGCTCCTAGCACGAGGCGAGCGGCGCGTCCATGTTCGCGCGGGCTGGCGACATCAATCGCATGACGCACGACGGTCAGCGGGCCGCCGCGCGTTTCGGACGCCGCGCGCCATCCTTAAACAAGCTGACCCGTCGCGGTCCTACCGGAAACGGCGTTAGGGATTCAAATTCGTTCCATCGTCAGGCGATCGCGTCGCCCGGCGAAGTATTTTTGCAGCGCTTCGTCGAATACGGCGTTGTCCGACGCGACGCTGGCGAACAACGTCATCGACGAATGAAACTTGAGATCGTCGGGATGGCCAAAAATCTCGCGCGCCGAACGCCCTTGCACGCCATTGACCAGCTTGGCGCACTCCCTCAGCCGAGGCCCGAGAATCGGATGGTTCAAATACGCCTCGGCCTCGTCGCGGCAGGAAATGGCGAACCGACGCGCCGTTTCGCTATGGCCCAGCCCTGCGATCTGGGGAAAGACGAACCACATCCAATGCCCGCTCTTGGCGCCCGCGCGCAGCTCCGCACGCGCTTGATCGAACGTGCGCTTCTGGGCGTCGACGAAGCGCGTCAGGCGGTGCGGATCGCTCATATCGCTTCTCGCCCGTCACGCAGCGCCGGCGTGGCCAAGCCGGACCATTCAGCCCTTCATGCCCGGTGCAAGGCCGGACATGAAGGGGGGCTAAGTCGAGAACTCGGCGCGGTCATTGCCGATTCGTCAGCACTTCGGCTCGTCGGGCTTGCCGCAATGCGGCTTGCCAGCCGCGTGGGGCGCGGGCGAGGGCGGAGGACGCTTGACTTGCTTTTCCACCGCCGGCGTCGACGAAGGCTTCTTTTCCGGCTCGGCAAGCCGGGGCTTTTCGACACCTGTAGGCGCGACGGACGGCGTTGGCTTGACGACCGGCTTGAGGTTGCTTCCCTCCGGCGTCTTTTTCTCCACTTTTGGCTCGACGGCGGGGGTCGCCTTCGTCTCGGGCTTGAGTTCGCCCTTCCCCGGCGTCTTTTTCTCCACTTTTGGCTCGACGGCGGGGGTCGCCTTCGTCTCGGGCTTGAGTTCGCCCTTCCCCGGCGTCTTCTTCTCCTCCGCCGTGGGCTGGCCAGGCCCCGCTCCGGCGGCCTTCGCTTTGACCACGCCCTCGCCGGTGAAAGCGGCGGCCTTGGAGGTCGCGGCGATCGCCGGCTTGCCGTGGTTGGTCGACATGAAGAGAGAGCTCTTCATGCTCGCGCCGCGCGCATGCTCGACTTGACGATCCGTCGGCGGAAGGTGGGTCTCGTTCGCCGCGGCTTGCTCTTCCTCCGTCGGCTTGGCGAGAGATCCGCCCGGGCCGTTGAAACTCATGCGACCGGCGCCAGCGTTGGCGATCGTCACCGGCTTTTCGTAGACGTTGTCGATGTAGACGGCGCCGATGTTGTTCACCGTGCGGTTGTAGAAGAAGTGGCCGTTGTCCCAATGGCCGCCTTCGTAGCCGACCCCGCCATAGCCGAAGCCGTACGAGACGCCCCCGTAAAAGCCGACGTGAGGCCCCCAGTAGCCGCGGTTGAACGCATAGACGCCGTCGACGAAGGCCCAATAGCCGGGCGTCCAGAGAAGCCCAGGCTGCGGCGGTTCGACCCAGGTGCCGGGCACCCAGTAATAGTCGACGTTATTCCAAGCCCAGTAGCCAGGCGTCCACATGTAGCCGGGCGCCGGGATCGGCGGCTGGTCGTAATCGGGCAGCGCGGGCGGAGCGACGTCCGAACGAATCCCTGCGCCCGCGCAAGCGCAGGTTTGAGCCGATGCGGAACTCGGGAGCGCCGGAAGAACGCCAGCGCCGAGCAGCAGGGCGATGATGGAAAGGCTAAATTTTTGCAACGTGGCCTCCTTGCCGTTTCATTCTACCCGGAATTCGTCGACGGGCGTCGAAGACGAGCGGCCCGGATCGTCGCTGACTTCGAAGGCGGATCGTTCACCGGCGCTCCCTTAACAAAGCGATTGTGAATATCGCCTGAAAGCTTCCCTTTCGCCAATCCCTGCGGCGCGCCGCGGGTGCGAAACGAGGTTCAAGGGATCGCCGCAACCGACTGAGAATTCGAGTGTAAGCGGCGGCGGCGCCGTTGGCCTGGCGGCGTTGGCCGGAGGATTCGCGTTGGATTCGGCCCCTCATGCGTAGGTCGCGGCGATCGCCATGAAGTCCGCGGCCTTCAGGCTGGCGCCGCCGACGAGAGCCCCGTCGACGTTGGCGAGGGAGAGCAATTCGCGGGCGTTGGCGGGCTTGACCGAGCCGCCGTAGAGAATGCGCATCCTCGCGCCCGCCTCGCCGTAGATTTCGCTCAAGAGCGCGCGAATGACGCCATGCATGTCGGCGACGTCGGCGGGCGTCGGAGTGAGGCCGGTGCCGATCGCCCACACCGGCTCGTAGGCGATCACGAGATCGGCCGGCGTCGCCCTGGCGGGCAACGATCCTCTGAGCTGGCCGCTGACGACTTCGTTCGCGCGGCCTCCTTCGCGTTCGGCGCGCGTCTCGCCAACGCAGAGGATCGCGGTCAGCCCGGCCCGCTGCGCCGCTTCGGCTTTGGCGCGCACCGCCGCGTCGCTCTCGTTATGGCCGGCGCGACGCTCGGAATGGCCGACGATCACGTAAACAGCCCCCGCGTCCTTGAGCATCGGCGCGGAAATGTCGCCGGTGAAGGCGCCGTGGTCGGCGGCGCAGCAATCCTGCGCGCCGAGGCCCAGCGCGCCGCCCGCCAGGATCTTGGCGGCGCCGGCGAGCAGCGTCGCTGGCGGACAAACCGCGACCTCCGCCGCGCCGGCCTCGCCCGCGTCGACCGCGCGGCGCATCGCGGCGATCTCGCTCAGAGACGCGCCGAGGCCGTTCATCTTCCAGTTTCCCGCCACGAGCGAGCGCACGCCAGGGGTCATGAGTCGCCTCTCAAGGGTGATGGAGAGCGTTTGCTTCGGCCTGCCGATTATCATTCCCGGTTCGCCTATGCAAAGCCTTCCGCCAGGGTTAGATAGGGCCGAACGTCGCGCCTGAAGGAGCCTGATAGGCGACGTCGGGCGAAGCGAAGGGATCAGCGACAGCCATGCTCGACGGAATACGTAAGGCGACGCAAGGCATAATTGGCCGTTCCGTCATGACGGTCTTGCTCGGCTTCCTCATCATCAGTTTCGCCATCTGGGGCATCGGCGACATTTTCCGCGGCACGGTTTCCAACAAGCTCGCCGAAGTCGGCGGCGCGGTGATCACCGCTCAGCAGTTCCAGAGCGCGATGCAGAACTTGATGTATCGCTACCAGGTCCAATCGAAGACCAGCCTGACCAACGCGCAGGCCCACGCGCTCGGCCTCGACGCCGATGTGCTGCAACGGCTGATCGCCGAGGCCGCGCTCGATCGGCGCGCCGCCTCGCTGGGCCTGGCGATTTCCGACGACGCGATCGCCGCCGCGGTGCGCGCCGATCCGAGCCTGCAGGACGCGTCGGGCGAGTTCAGCCGCGCCCGTTTCGACGCCGCGTTGCGCGATTCCGGCCTCAGCGAGCGCGGCTTCTTCGTCAGCCAGAGCAGAGCCTATCTGCGCCAGCAGATCGAACTCGCGCTGGTCGACGGCCTGAGCGCGCCCAAGGCGCTGGTCGACGCGCTGGCGCGGGTCGAGGCGCAGACGCGCGCGATCGACTACGTCGTCTTGCCGCCGGCCGCGGCGGGCGAAATCCCGACGCCCTCGGATGACGCGTTGAAGAGCTATTTCGAGGATCGCCGGGCGAACTATCGGGCCCCCGAATATCGCGGCTTCGCCATTCTCCTGCTCACGCCGACCGACCTCGCCAAGCCTGCGGAAGTGTCGGAGGAGGACGCCAGGGCGTTCTACGACAAGGTGGGCGAGGCGCGCTTCATCGTCGCCGAAAAGCGCAAGTTGCAGCAAGTCGTCTTCTCCGACGAAGCGCAAGCGGCGGCGGCCGAGGCCAAGATCAAGGGCGGCGCAAGTTTCGACCAAATCGTCGAGGCGCGCCATCTGACGCCCGCGGACATCGACCTCGGCGAGACCGCCAAGGCCGCTATGTTCGATCCCGCGGTCGCCGCGGCCGCCTTCGCCTTGCCCGAGGGCGGCGTCAGCGAAGTGGTCAAGGGTCAGTTCGGATGGGTGATCGTGCGCGTCGTCGCCGTCACTCCCGCGAGCGTGACGAGCTTCGCCGAGGTCGAGGACGCGCTCAAGAAGGAGATCGCGCAGAATCGCGCGGCCGGCGACGTGCAGACGGTGCACGACAAAATCGAGGACGCGCGCGTCGCCGGCAAATCGCTGAGCGAAGCGGCCGCGGCCGTCGGCCTGGAGACGCGCGCAATCAAGGCGGTCGACGCGAAGGGGCTCGATCCCGCCGGCGTCGCCGTCGATCTGCCGGAAAAGGCGCTGCTGCTGCGCTCGGTGTTCGCCTCCGACGTCGGCGTCGACGACGCGGCGCTGCAGACGCCGGATCGCGGCTTTCTCTGGTTCGAAGTCGCCAAGGTCGAGCCGGCGCGCGATCGCACGTTCGAAGAAGTCAAGGACGCCGTCGAGAAGCAATGGCGCGCCGACGAAGCGGCGCGCGCGCTCGGCGCCAAGGCGCAGGAGATGGTCAAGCAGCTCGACGCGGGCGCGACGCTCGCCGGCCTCGCTCAGAGCGCCGGCCTCGAGGTCAAGTCCGCGGCCGACGTCCGCCGGCGCGGTGGCGGGGCCCCGGCCGAATCCGTCGTCGGCGTGATCTTCGGCGTGCCGCCGATGAGCGCCGGATCGGCGGCGACGCCCGAGGGGCGCGTCGTGTTCAAGATCACCGCCGACGCGACGCCGCCGACCGACGCAACCGACCCGGCGGTCAAGAAAATCGCGGCGCAGCTCGCCAACGCTCTGCAATCCAGCCTCGTCGCCCAATACGTCGCCGCGCTCGAGCGCGAACTCGGGGTGAGGATCCACGACGACGTCCTCAAGGCCGCCGAGGGCGGCTGAGGATGGCGATGACGAACGCTCAGGATTTCGACGAATTCGCGCGCCGCTACGCCAGCGGGCGCGCGAGCGTCGTGCAGACCACGCTGGTCGCCGACCTGGAAACGCCGGTGTCGGCCTATTTGAAGCTGGCGGGGCGTTCAGGCGCCATGTTCCTGCTGGAGTCGGTCGAGGGCGGCGCCCAGCGCGGGCGCTACTCGATGATCGGGCTCGATCCCGACGTCGTCTGGCGCTCGAGCGGCGAGGGGGCCGAGATCAATCGACGCGCCTTGAGCGAACCCGAGGCGTTCGTCCCCTGCCCCGGCAAGCCGCTGGAGGCGCTGCGCGCGTTGCTGGCGGAATCGCAAATCGATCTGCCCGCCGGACTGCCGCCGATGGCGGCGGGCGTGTTCGGCTATCTCGGTTACGACATGGTGCGCCAGATGGAGCGCCTCGCGCCGGCCAAGCCCGACCCGATCGGCGCGCCCGAGGCGATCCTCGTCCGCCCGACGATCATGGTGGTGTTCGACGGCGTGCGCGACGAAATGGCGGTGGTCACGCCGGTGCGCCCCATCCCCGGGATTTCCGCCCGCGCGGCGTTCGAGAGCGCCCAGGCGCGCCTGGACGCCGTGGTGGCGGCGCTGGAAGGGCCGCTCGACCATGCGCCTAAGGCGGTCGACCCGCTGCTGCTGGCCGGCGAGGCCGTCTCCAACACCAGCGAGGCCGAATTCTTAGAGATGGTCGTCAAGGCGAAGGACTATATCGCCGCCGGCGACGCGTTCCAGATCGTGCTGTCGCAGCGCTTCACCAGCCGTTTCGATTTGCCCGCGTTCTCGCTCTACCGCGCGCTGAGGCGCGTCAATCCCTCGCCCTATCTCTGCTTTCTCGATTTCGGCGGCTTCCAGATCGTCGTCTCCAGCCCGGAAATCCTGGTGCGCGTGCGCGAGGGCAAGGTGATCATTCGCCCGATCGCCGGCACGCGCTGGCGCGGCGGGACGCCGGCCGAGGACGTCGCGCTCGCCGCCGAACTGCTCGCCGATCCCAAGGAGCGCGCCGAGCATCTGATGCTGCTCGATCTCGGCCGCAACGACGTCGGCCGGGTGGCCAAGATCGGCACGGTCAAGGTCACCGACAGCTTTTTCGTCGAACGCTACAGCCACGTCATGCACATCGTCTCCAATGTCGAGGGCGAATTGCGGCCGGAGCTGGACAACGTCGCCGCACTCGCCGCCGGTTTTCCCGCGGGAACGGTCTCCGGCGCGCCGAAAGTGCGGGCGATGGAGATCATCGACGAACTGGAGAAGGAAAAGCGCGGCATTTACGCCGGCTGCATCGGCTATTTCGGCGCCGGCGGCGAAATGGACACCTGCATCGTCTTACGCGCTTCGGTGGTCAAGGACGGCTTCATGCATGTGCAGGCGGGCGCCGGCGTCGTCTACGATTCCGATCCGGCCTACGAGCAGCGCGAATGCGTCAACAAGGCGCAGGCGCTGTTTCGCGCGGCCGAGGAGGCGGTGCGCTTCGCGACCAGAGCCAAGAGGGGGCAGTAGCGAGCCTGAATAACGCGACGAAGCGACGTGGTCGGGTCGGATATCGACGGTACGTCGCGAAATCGCGCCGGCGTCCGCGCCTCATTTAATTGTCGACGTGACATTGGCAATTGTCGTCGCGACAATCGCAATCATGTTCATGGCAAAGGCCGCAGTGGCTACACGTGCCGCCGCTGGCGCAGCGCTATGCGGCTCGATATCCGCTGGCGCAGCGCTATGCGGCTCGATATTGTGATCGCGGGCGCGTGGACCGGTGGCGCGGGGGCAAGCGAGAAAGTCTTCGGAGCCGCGTGAGGATGGCCGCTCTTGTGCGGGGCGATCGATCGAGGGGGAGATTGTGGCTGGGCGGGGACCGGAGCGCCGGCTGCGGTTGAAGCGGGGCAAGCGCGGTAAAGGGAGAAATGAGCCCTGTCCCCGTAATGCCCCTCGCCGGTGCTCTTGGCTCCTGTATGGTGGATTTAATTAGTCTGGACCTGAGCCACTACTGCATTACCCGAACGGGTGCCTTTTCCACACTCAGTGGCAAAACGATTACGTCTTTCCCAGCAGCAACTACGAAATTAACGGTAACAGGCACCGTGGCAATTCCTGATACCATTCTTGCGTAGCAGTCATAGCTCGGCATTGAGATTGTAGCCGATGCTCTGGCACCGGCTGGAAACCAACGTAACGACTGACTCGGATTTGGACCATTCATCAATTCGCGTATTTGATTATCGTCAATCCACGCTAGGCCAGAAAGGTTAGCAGTCGATGGCGTACATGGTCCAGCAGATATACCGCCCGCCCGAACGGCAAGGCCCACACCGATACCGCTACGATTTTCGATGCTAAAACTTAGGGCGGCATTCTGACCCGCATAGTGTTCATTAGATACAAACAGTTCTGTGACAGAAAGCTTGAATGAATCAGCGCGCAGTCGATCGCGCAACGTTGTGGCGGCCGGCGGTGATGGCGATGTATCGGAGACGCTGCTGACACCATGAGAATACAACTCTCCCAATCCACCCTCGGCCGGCAACGTCGTCGATTGAGACGTAATGATTTTCCCAGTCTCTACTGCAACCGCGCGCACACTGAGTCTGACGCTTTGCCCAATAGGAGTTACGGTGCCCATTATAACAGTGTCTATGCCGATCATGTTTCCAAGCTTTCGACTTGTATCCGGGTCAATTAAGCCCTCCATTGAGAGTTTGTTTTCTTTAAGCAGATATTGGAGGTTCGCTCGATCAACGAGAGAAAAGCTCTTTGCCTCATAGACGAGTTGATCCGACAGCTCTTGCGCTAAAAAACGTCCTAATTCGGTTCCCTGCCCCTGCAAATCGGTGAAATCGAGGACCGTGCCACTTTTTTGATGGGCTAGTTCAAGCTGCGAAACAAGTCTTGCTGCAACAGTCTTTAGCGTAGCCTCGTAACCTCCGCCGGTTGCTTGCGCCGTACCGGTTGCAGGTGCGTTTTGAGCGATGAGAGTCTCAGCGTGTGATGCGAAAGCGATTGGCAAGGCCAAAAGGCTTGCTCCGAATAGATGCAATAGCCTTGTTTGGTACATCACCACCTCCCCATTCGCGAAGCCCAAAGAGTCCTAAACTCCGTCTAAGAGATCAGGATGGCGTTCGGCCATCAACTCGGCGGCACGCGCGACAGCCTGCGCCTGTGTCTCACCTGCGCCGGTTTCAGACCATTGTCGCAACGATCCGTTTCCAGTTGGGGCAAATAGCCGGACCTGGGTGGAAACCGTGCAACTCACGATGCCAGAAAGCTCGGAACTTCGACGACAGCTTGCATCGACGACAGCGACCACGGCAGCACGCATCTTTTGTGCCAGCCCCACGTCCGACAAAACGGCCGCATCGCCATTTATCAGCAACTCAAATTGACCGGCCGAGTAGACTTTCGGTCGAAACACATCAACGTCAAGCCCTTTGGCCCGAAGGCTCTTGACCAAAGTGCTGAGAATTTGATCCGCAGCGACGGCGGAAACTTCATCCTTGTGGTGTGCGGTCGCGCCCACTATCACCACGTTATTTGGGTAACTTGCGACACCAAACAACTCTATCAAATCCTTTCGCGCCTTCTCTTTGGCTTCGGCCTGGGCGCGCTCATCCGCGAGGCGAGCGACTCGTTGGGCTTCGGCTTCTTTGGCCGCCGCCTGCGACCGGACCTCGTCAACTACATCCGGTGTAATTGGTAGCAGCACTTGCCCGTGAACGGGGTCAGTGCCCTCATTGTCGAACAAGTCTATTCTATCGCCTGGTGCCCGATAGTACCAGACGCGCGGTAGACCGGTGACAGCGTCAAAAAATGTCACTTTGCGCGGATCATCAGTTATTAAGTGCGGTCGTACTCCGCGCCTCTGCGCCTCCCGCGCACGACAGACTTGAATTGTCGCGAGGCGTCTTTCCTCCCCATTCTTGTCAAAGCCGGGGCTGTCGCGAAGAACAATCTCGCCTCCCGGCATAACAACGTACCATTTGATGGGCTGGCCGGTCCTTTGATTGAAACAGATGTCGTTGCCATATACGGCGCTCAAAAATGGCAACAAGCCATAGAGCACGATGAACGGGATGAAAGCCGCGACAGCGCGACGAATGCCGAATCTACCGAAAAGGACTCTCGCCGTTCCTAGAAGAAAAGGCCCCCATGTGACAGCGTAAATAAATGACACTATGCGAGCGAAAAGAGTTGCCCAAGCGTCGCTTTGAACTCCCAACTGTTCGTAGAAGAATTGTTTAAGGCCATCGTAGCTACTAAAGAGGAAAACGCGGGGAAATACTATAGCAGCGCCGTAGACGATTAGCGCGCCGGCGGCAGCGGCAATCGCATAATACCACCCCTTCCATCGTCCATACGCGAAGGGCGGCCGAGCGTGTCGGTCTCGATTCGTCAAAGACACAGCCTACCCCACGACGGAGCATAGATGCCTGCGATCCATAGAATCGGGCTCACCCTTCCCTCCCCTCTCCTGCTAAGTTACCGCCAAATAGGCTATTGAGTAAAGTGGACCCGCATAGCGGGACAGGGCAATCGGGTGAAGAAATAGGTGACAAAGGGCTAAGATGCTGGGATTTATGGGATTTACGTTGACCGGCGCGAAATTCCCTTTTTGTATCGTGCCACTCGGTTCGGCCGCTTGAGCGACCCAGCGCGGCGGAGATTCGTCACGCCAGCTCTTGAAATCAGGCCATCACGAACGAAAACGGCGCCGGCGCCCGCAGCCGGGTCTCCAACCCCGCCCTCACCTTATCGGCGGCGCGTATTGCAGGCCGCCCTCCTTCCACAGCGCGTTCAACCCGCGACGAATCTTGAGCGGCGAGCCCATGCCGACGTTGCGTTCGAACGACTCGCCGTAATTGCCGATCGCCTTGATGATGCGGTAGGCCCAGTCGTTGGTCAGCCCCAGGCTCTTGCCAAAGTCGCCTTCGACGCCGAGCAGGCGGCGGATTTCCGGGTTGTCGGATTTCAGTTGCTCGTCGACGTTGGCCTGGGTGACGCCGAGTTCTTCGGCGGTGACGAGCGCGTAATGCGTCCATTGCACGATCTCGAACCAGGCGAGGTCGTCCTTGCGCACCGACGGGCCGAGCGGCTCTTTGGAGATGATGTCGGGCAGGACGACGTGATCGTCCGGCGTCGCGAGCTTCAACCGGTCGGCGTAGAGGCCGGAGGAGTCGGTGGTGTAGGAGTCGCAGCGGCCGGAGTCATAGGCCTTGACCGCCTCTTCATCGGTGGCGAACACCACCGCCTCGACTTTCAGACGATGGCTGCGGAAGAAGTCAGCGAGGTTGAGCTCGGTGGTCGTGCCCTGCTGCACGCAGATGGACGCGCCGTCGAGTTTCAGCGCGGAATCGATCCCCAGCTTCTTGCGCACCATGAAGCCCTGCCCGTCGTAATAATTGGTGCCGGTGAAGAACATGCCGCCGACTTCGCGCGACATCGTCCAGGTGGTGTTGCGCACGAGAACGTCGATATTTCCCGAGGCCAGGATCGTCGGCCGATCCTTCGCGTTGACCGGCAAGTATTTGACTTTGCTGGGGTCGTTGAAGATCGCCGCCGCCACCGCGCGGCATTCGTCGACGTCGAGCCCCCTGTAGACGCCCTGATCGTCGGGCAGGCCGAAACCCGGCAATCCCGGGCTGACGCCGCAGACCACGGCGTCGCGCGCCTTGACCTGGTCGAGCGTCCCAGCCTCGGCCGCCAAAACGCCGGCGCAAAGCGCGGCGGCGGCGGCAAGAAACGTCACGTGCGTTCGCATGGGAAAGCTCCTCTCGTCGATGGCTCGGCCGCCAGCATCGCGGCGAAGTCGGGCGTAAGTCAATCGCGCATTCGCGTCGACATCGCACGAGGGCGATCCTCGGAGGCGGATTCTATCATGATTGGCTCGGCGCTGACGCCGGTCTCCCCGCCCGAACCCCGTCATCGCGGCTTCGCGTCGGCGTCGAATGCTGCTAGGCTTCGCGCCTCGTGTCCCTCCTTTAGCGAACAGACCCCTCATGCGCGCTCGATGGCCCTCAGCGGCTCTTCTCCTGATTGCGACCGGGTCCGCTCCGTTCGCAGCGCCCGCCACCCTGGAAGGCGCTCAAGCGATCGAACAAGGCTACGTCGACTATTTCGGCAAGGCGGCGGTCGACAAGGGCATCGTTTCGGTCGCGCCGGACGGCGAGGATTACGTCGTCTCCTGGGATCTGCAAAAGGCGCTCGATCTTGCGGGCCCGCCCAGTGGCGCGCTGCGGATCGGACGCTTTTCCTATCGGCTGACCCTGGCAGGCGAGGACGCCTGGACCGCGACCGCCGACAGATTCCCCGGCCTCGCCTTCGACATGCCGACGGACAAGGGCAGGATGACCGGCGCGCTCGATCTGACCGGCTTTCGCCTGGACGCCGCCTATGACCCCGCGCAGGCGAATTTCCTGCGCTCGCTGGTCACGGCAGACTCTCTGGCCGACAAGTTTCATGTCGCCGAGCCCGATCGCGACGCCGATTTCGATCTTGTCGAAACCGGCGTATCGATCGAGACCCGCGCCAAGACTTCCGACAGCGGTGCCGGCGTCGACGTCGCGATCGCGCAGTCGGTCAAGGGCCTGGGCGAAACCATCCTCGCCCAGCCGCCGAGCGGCCAGGGCGCGCCCGTCACGGCGACGTTCAGCATCGGCGCGATCGGCGGCGGCGCGACGATCTCGGGATTGCGCGCGCGCGAGATCGGCGATTTGTGGAAATACCTTGTCGCCCATGGCGAAGACGCCGACCTCGGCTCGCAATTGAAGCCGCGCCTGCGGGCGACGCTGCCGCTGTGGAGCGATCTGAAGTCAGACGGCGAACTCCATGATCTGACGCTGCAAATGCCGATGGCCGAAGCGACGTTGAAGACGCTCGGCGAGAAAATCGGGCTCAGCGGCCTCGCCGCCGACGGCGCCGCGGAAATCGGGGTCGCATTCGACGAGCTGACGTTCAAATCGCCGCTGCTGCCCCCTTGGGCCGACAAACTCTCGCCGGTCTCGTTCCGTTTCGATCTCAGCCTCGCCGGCAAAGGCCTCAACGAGGCCGCCGAACTCGCTCTCGACGATCCGAGTTTCGACGGCAAGGGCGAGCTTTCGCCTCAGACGCAGGACAAGATCGCCGCGGTCCTCGCCGCCGGGCGCCCGAAGCTCACGCTCTCGCCTGGCCGGCTGAAGACGCCGACGCTCGATCTGACCTTCGAGGGCGAAGCCTCGACCGAAACGGGCGCGCCGAGCGGTCATTTCACTTTCACCGCCGACGGCCTCGACAAGACGATCGCCCTTATGGAGGAGATCGCCAAGACCGAACCGGATTTGCAGTCGGCTGCGCTGGGCCTCATCTTCGTCAAGGGCCTGGCGACGACCGGCGCCGACGGACGGCTGCTGTGGAAGGTCGACGTGACGGAGGCAGGCGAGGTCTCGGTCAACGGCGCGCCTTTGCCGTTGGACAAATGAAGCGCCGCGTTTCAAATGGATCGCCGAGCGCGCGAGGCCGGTTGACGCCGGCGCGCGCGGTTTTCATTTTGCCTGCCCCCTTGATGGAAACCCCACGGCTGTGCAGTTCTCATGTTTCCACCCTGCGCGGCAGCCGCAGCGCGCCCCGAACTTGACAACGCGCAGCCAAGTGTCGCGCCCAAAGTTGATCTTTCAGTTACGAAACACGGCGTCCGCGTTCCGCGATAACCGGCGCGGGGAGCCGCAAGTAGAGAGAACTGCACAGCCCTGATGGAAACCCCGATCGATGAAAAAGCTGACCGACGAAGCCAAGAAGCGATTGCGCAGCCGATCGCGCCTGGTGCATCTCGGCCGGGACGTCGAGGCCTCGCGAGGCTTCGTCAATGTTCCGCCGTTTCGCGGCTCGACCGTGCTTTTTCCCGACGTTGCGACGCTGAAGAGCCGTAAGCAGCGCTTCACCTACGGCACCCACGGCACGCCGACCACCGAAGCCCTCAGCGAAGCGTGGAGCGCGATTTCCGGCGCGGCGGGAACCGCGCTGGTCCCCTCCGGGCTCGCCGCAATCGTGGTCTCGCTGATGACGGCCTTAAGCGCCGGAGACCATCTCCTGATGAGCGATGCGGCCTACCAACCGGCGCGCATCTTCTGCGACGCGACGCTGAAGCGCATGGGGGTCGAGACCGCCTATTACGATCCGCTGGTCGGCACCGGGATCGACGCGCTGATGCGGGTCAACACCAGGGCGGTGTTCGTCGAATCGCCGGGCTCGCAGTCGCTGGAGGTGCAGGACATTCCGGCTATCGCTGCGGCCGCCCACGCGCGCGGCGCCTGCGTCGTCGCCGACAACACCTGGGCGACGCCGCTGTTCTTTTCGCCGCACGCGCATGGCGTCGATTTGGCGGTGGAGGCGGGCACCAAGTATCTGTCGGGCCATTCGGACCTGCTGCTCGGCCTCGTCTCGGCCAATGCCGAATGGTTTCCCCGCCTCCGCAAGACCGTCGATATGATGGCGATCCCGCCGGGTCCCGAGGACGCTTTTCTCGCCCTGCGCGGCTTGCGCACGATGGAGTTGCGCCTGCGCGAAGCCGAGCGCCAGGCGCTGGCGCTCGCGCATTGGCTCGCTGCGCGGCCGGAGGTCGCGCGCGTCATCCACCCGGCCCTCGCCGACGATCCCGGCCACGCCATCTGGAAGCGCGACTTTTCCGGCTCCTCCGGGCTGTTCAGCGTCGTATTGAAGCCGGCGCCGGAGCACGCGGTGGCGGCGATGCTCGACGGGCTCGAATTGTTCGGCATGGGCTATTCCTGGGGCGGCTACGAGAGCCTCATCATCCCCTTCGACTGCACGAAATACCGCACCGCGACGCGCTGGGCGCCGGGCGGGCCGACGCTGCGCATCTCGGTCGGGCTCGAAGACATCGAGGATCTCAAGGAAGACCTCGATCGCGGCTTCGCTCGCCTCGCGGCGGCCGTCGACGGCCAAGCGTGAAGCGAGGCGCTGAAGGCCGGCCGAGCAAAGGAAAAAGCCATGCCGCCTGATGGAAACCGGCTCGGCGGCGAAACGTCGCCCTATCTCATCCAGCACGCCGGCAATCCCGTGCATTGGCGCCCCTGGGGCGCGGAGGCGCTCGCCGAGGCCAAGCGGCGCGACTGTCCGATCCTCCTCTCCGTCGGCTACGCCGCGTGCCACTGGTGCCATGTGATGGCGCACGAATCTTTCGAAGACATGGAGACCGCCGCGCTGATGAATCGCGCCTTCGTCAGCGTGAAGGTCGATCGCGAGGAGCGGCCCGACATCGATTCCGTTTACATGAGCGCGCTCACCGCGATGGGCGAGCAGGGCGGCTGGCCGCTGACGATGTTTCTTTCGCCCGACGGCGCGCCGATCTACGGCGGAACCTACTGGCCGCCGGCGCCGCGATGGGGCCGGCCGTCGTTTCGTCAGGTGTTGCAGGCGGTCGACGCCGCCTGGCGCGACAAGCGCGA
>Ga0326727_10003699_pt1 | contig 48130 bp, 37 predicted proteins | sample MB2enrmetagenome_FD_207643 | JGI IMG/M metagenome (GOLD analysis project Ga0326727, IMG submission 207643) | Lab enriched peat soil microbial communities from McLean, Ithaca, NY, United States - MB29MY | ecosystem: Environmental > Terrestrial > Soil > Wetlands > Peat | place: USA: New York... | reverse complement strand
GGCGCCCGGCGGAACCCCGCACGCGCAATCCCGCCAAGCACTGCTGCTCGGCTTGGCCTTCGCTCTGTACCGCCTCTGGCTGCCTGCTCTCTGACTGCCGGAAAAAGGATGTCAACAGAGCCAGATGGGTTCTACAAAAGGCATGAAGCTTGTTGTGTGCAAGCGGTAGAATCGAACCTCAGAATACCGCGCTCTTGAAGCGCGATAATTCGTGGTACCGCACCCTGCTCTGGGCCTAATCCGGTTTTCCCGTATAATGCTGCCGGTGATGGACTTCGGCGTGGTCTTCCAATGACTCCAGGTGAGTTATGACCTCTGCGGGCATCCCAAGTTCCAGCGGCAGGCGCTCCTCTAGAGCCGTGGCAAGGGCGTGGGCCTCACTGACCGATGTCATGCGCGGGAACAACAGGTGCACCTCAATGATCTGGCGGTATCCGGTGGTTCGAAAGCGAACGCCGTGGTATTGAATGGCCAGTTCCGCGCAAATTGCATCCAGCCGGTCGCGAATCTTCCGGCCCGCATCCGGATCGGAATAATCCAGCAGCCCGACCGCGGAACGCCATACCAGGCGGCCTCCCGACCAAAGAATGTTTGCAGCAACAGCGATGGCCACTAGGGGATCGAATGGCTTCCAATGAGTCAGCATCACCAATCCCAGTCCAGCTACAACGCCAAAACTTGTCCAACTGTCGGTCAAGACGTGCTTGCCGTTGGCTTCGAGAATGAGGGATCTGGTGCGGCGGCCGGTGCGGAGGAGATAGTAGCCAAGACCCGCATTGAGGATTCCAGCAACAAGGATCAGCATAACTCCCGATCCGATGTTTTCCAGTTTGAGCCCAGTAAGCCACTCGCGAATCGACTGAGCGAGAATCGCAATCGCGGCCACCACGATCAAGGCTCCTTCAAAGCCGGCGGAGAAGAAGGTGATCCGTTCGTAACCGTAGAGGAAATGATGGGAAGCCGGTTTGGTGCTAAGACGGAGACTGAAACTGGCAAAGCCCACGGCGATGACATGAATGACCGATTCGGCCGCATCTGAGAAAATTGCGGACGAATGCGTCATGAAAAAAGCAGCTGTTTTGCCGATCAGCATGGCAAAGCCAAGAATGAGCGAAAGACGCATGGCGAAATGCGCGTCATGCAACTCCGCATTATCTCTCTGCGGTTCCGGGCTAACCGCGGCTTGCGTAGTCATGTCATCGATCCCCGATCCCAAAGCGTAACATTCGGTGTGTCGCCGCACAAGAATCGTTTGACAAAGCGCCTATTCAAAAGTCCACATGCGCCCACACCGAACCCACCCAGGCCGGACCGCGGTCACGGTTGTAGCCGGGATTTGCGATGTGCTCCACGTCGAGAGCGTAGAACAGCCCGCGCCAGGCGTGCCAGTTGTAGTAGCTTCGACGATATTATCGCATTGGTGGCTGTTTCTAACCAGCGTCGCTTCGCTCCGATGCTGCCCCACATCATCGGAATCAGCGGACCACTTCACCGGAATGCGCAGGTGCTTCATCCTTTTGCGACGGAACCACGAGAGAAGCCCGTCAGCTGCCGCAGGCTGGCTCTGCAACCCCTTGTCGCGCATTTGGCACTCTTGCTCGGCACTGTTGGTGAAAAAGATCACTTATTCCGAGACTCCTTAAACGCAGAGAACAGGGCCGGTTTCCGTCCGGATGAAATTCTGGCGAGGCACACGAAGATGCATTGCCTATTTCAGTTGAGTTGTGCGCGACTGAGTCACCGCTTGGGGCTGCGGAGCGGCCCAGACCTGATAGCTATTGAAGAGAAATTGACCTCCGAGAACCAGCAGCCAGACGCAGAGCGCGAAGCGCAACTGCCGGCGTGGGACGCGAGTGCTGACGATGGTTCCGACAATGGCGCCGGCAACGCCTCCAATGATGAGGCGCAGCAGCAACTCCGGGTTCGATGCGTGCGAGAACCAATGCGCGCCGCTGCCGATCAGCGAGACGACAAAGCCGAAGGCAATATCGGTGCCCACCACCTGCGCGGGCAGCAGAGGAGTCAGGCTCAAGAGCGCGGCGCTGCCCAATGCGCCCGCTCCCGCTGAGGAAAAGCCAACCTCGGCGCCCACCGGCAACATGAGCCATGCAAGCAGCGGGCTGCGGTCGCGCGGATCTTCGTTGCGCTTTTTGGCGCGGAAGAAAAAGACAAGCTGCCAGCCTGCCGTAGTTACCAGAATTGCGCCCAGCAGCGCGTTGAGCAGGTTCTGCGAACCTACATTGACTAGATGCTTCAGGAACAGCGAACCGAGGATAACTCCCGGCACGCCGCCCGCAAGCATGAATCCAAGGGTGCGCCAGGCCACGTTGCGACGGGCAATCTGCGCCGGGACGAGAATGAGTTTGACCGCGGTGGCGAACATGAGACCGATGCCGACCGCGACCGGCGCGGGCACGCCGAGAAACAGCACCAGAACCGGGACGGTGACGGTGCCCGCGCCAACGCCGGTGAGCGCGATAAACAGTGCAATGAAGAATCCGATGACATACTGCATATAACCCCCTCGATTCCCGCGCGCCTGACTTACCCCCGTCTTACTTCGCCGGCGCCGTTTCGATGTGAATGCCGCACTCAACTTTGCGGCCGGCCCAGCGGCCCGACCGCGGATCGTTGGGATCCAGTGGAAGCGAGGTACAAGGTTCGCAGCCGATCGAGGAGTATCCACGCGCATAGAGCGGAAGCAGGGGAATCGAGAGCTGTTCGCAGGCGTACCAAACGTCTCGCGCCGTCCACGCAGCCAGCGGCACCAACTTGAGCACCTGCTTGCCACCGGGAAGAGTGAAGAGCGCTGCTTGTTCAAGCGCCGCCCGGCTCTTTGCCTGCTCGCGCCGCAACCCGGTCACCCACACGCGATACGCGGCGACGGCCTTGAACAGCGGTTCCACCTTGCGCAGCTTGCAGCACAGATCGGGCGTGGATCGATATAGAAGCCCGTGCTCCGACTCCTGCTCGGCCACGGTCTTTTCCGGTAGCAGGTTGATCAGGTTCAGCTTCCACTCGCGTGCAATCCGGTCCCGGTACGCATAAGTTTCTGCAAAGTGATAGCCGGTATCGAGAAAGAGAACCGGTATTTCTGCATCGAACTCAAGAGCCAGCTTTGTAAGCAGCACATCCTCAGCCTGAAAACTGCACGTCAGGCAGACATCCGCCGCGCCTGTGATTTCACGGGCAAGGAAGGCGCGCGCCTGATCCAGTTTTGCATTCACCTTCGCGTTGATTTCAGCGGTGCTCACTGCTTGTTCCTCTCCTGTTCCACCCGCTTCCCTAGATTCTCCAATCAGGCTGTCCATGCGGCACAAGAATGCCGGCTCGCTCCAGTAGCGCATGAATGCCCGGGATCGCCTTATCGGAGTCGTATGCGTTGAAAGTGAGCTCCTCGTTCTCCGCCCGCGCAGTCAAAGTGTTGCCGCCGGTCGGAGAAATAACTAGCGCCAGCAAGCCTGATCGGGCAGTCGACCCGGCCGCCAGGCCGGACGATTCCGCATCGGCTCCACAGGCTACATCCACTGCTTCAATACGCGCCGTGATAACTCCATGCTCAAACAACCACCGCTCGATCATGTCGATCAGTTCGATCGGGCCATTCAATTCAAGAACGCCGCCGCGATGACCCCAACGTGCCGCTCTCTCCTTGGCAGTCACCCGGCCCGATGCAATCAGGCCGGAGTCCGCGGAGCCCGATGCAGCGGCAACCATGCCCGCGGCGACGGTGGCGTTGCTCTCGGGGTCGATCAGGATGAAGGCGCCAGTCGCACGGTTCTCCGCATAGAGGTCGACAGCGATCGGACGGAGCAGAGTCAGCGTCGCCACGCCAATGTCGTTTATCCTCAGCGTCCCGGCGGGTTCGTGCGCGAGAGTGCCGACGTCGGTGCGATGCTCGATCGATGCAACGAACGCCGGAACCGTGTGGCTGGTATGCTTGAGCAGATAGCGGCGATTGCTTTCAAGCGGGCGCCGATCCATCCACACCAGCGCGGCCTTCACCGAGTTCGCAACGGCTGCCGGGGCGTGAGAGGAAACAATCAGATCGCCGCGGCTGATATCGAGTTCGCGATTCAAAACCAGCGTGACCGACAGCGGCGCATGGGCCTCGGCAAGATCTCCATCCCAGGTGACGATGCGCGTAACCTCCGCACTCCTGCCCGAAGGAAGCACGGTGATTCTGTCGCCGGGACGAACGGTTCCCGAGGCAATCTGGCCGGCAAAGCCGCGAAAGGCGTGGTCAGGCCTGAGAACTCGCTGTACGGGAAAGCGGAAAGCATCGGCGCGCGTATCGAGCGACGGGGGCAGAGCCTCAAGCAGCTCCAGCAGCGACGGTCCCTCGTACCACGGCATCGCATCGGAACGGTGAACGATATTATCGCCGGCCAGCGCGCTGACGGGAACAAAGTTCGTCTTCACCGGACTCCCGGTATCCGCCACAATCTGCTCAAGCAGCAAACTGAAATCGCGCTCAATGGCGCGGAAGCGGGCCTCGCCGTAGCCGATCAGATCCATCTTGTTGACGGCCACCAGAACGTGCCGGACGCGCAGCAGCGAGGCGATATAAGCGTGCCGCCGCGACTGGATCAGTACGCCTTTTGAAGCATCGATCAGCACTACCGCCGCATCGGCCGTCGAGGCTCCCGTGGCCATATTGCGCGTGTACTGCTCGTGGCCAGGCGTATCGGCGATGATGAACTTACGCCGCGGGGTGGAGAAGTAGCGATAGGCAACGTCGATGGTGATGCCCTGTTCACGCTCCGCGCGGAGGCCGTCGGTGAGCAGCGCGAAGTCGATCTGTCCCGGAGCGGCCGTTCCTTTCCCTTCGATCGAGCGCACCTGATCTTCGTAGACGGATTGCGTGTCGTAAAGCAGGCGGCCGATGAGCGTGGACTTTCCATCGTCCACGCTGCCCGCGGTGGAAAAGCGCAGAATATCCTTCTCTCGCTCCCGCGCAAGGAATTCGTCGATCGAAAAACTGGGAGTCGCCAGCGCCGCCATTTAGAAGTAGCCCTCCCGTTTCTTGATCTCCATCGATCCTTCCTGGTCGTGGTCGATGACGCGGTTGGCGCGTTCCGACAAACGAAAGGAAACCAATTCGGCGATGATCTTGGGAAGCGTATTCGCGTCCGAGCGAATGGCCCCGGTGCATGGGCTGCAGCCCAGCGAGCGCAACCGCGACCTGACCATTTGCGGCTTCTCGCCCAGCCGGGCAACAAAACTCTGCTCAATAGGAAGCAGCGCGTCGCCGCGAACATACATGGGACGCTCCTTGGCGAAGTAGAGATCCACAATCGGTATCTTCTCCTCATGGATGTACTGCCACACGTCCATCTCGGTCCAGTTGGAGAGCGGAAAGATGCGAATGCTTTCGCCGGGATGAATGCGCGCGTTATAGAGGTTCCACAACTCGGGGCGCTGGTTCTTGGGGTCCCACTGGCCCGCGCCGTCGCGGAAGGAGTAGATCCGCTCCTTGGCGCGCGACTTCTCTTCATCGCGGCGAGCGCCGCCAAAGGCCGCATCGAAGTTGTAGTGCTTCAGAGCGTCCAGCAGCGCCTGCGTTTTCAGCAGTCCGCAACAGCGCTTGGTGTCGAGTGCGATCGGATTGGTTCCCGCGGCTATGGCAGCTTCATTGCGCCACACCAGCAGTTCCGCGCCCACGGAGCGCGCCATCGCATCGCGGAAGCTGAGCATCTCCGCAAATTTGAAGCCCGTATCTATGTGCAGCAGCGGAAAAGGAATCGGGCCGGGGTAGAAGGCTTTCTGCGCCAGGCGCAGCATCACCGAGGAATCCTTGCCGATGGAGTAGAGCATGACCGGCCTTTCGAACTCAGAGGCCACTTCGCGCAGGATGTGCAGGCTTTCGGCTTCGAGCAGGCGCAGGTGGCTCAGGCGGCGCGCAGGGGCAACGGCGGCTGGCAACGGAGCTGTGGGCGTTTCGCTTTCGATGACCGGCATGAGACCTCTTCACTGGGAAGGTGGAGGCTGAATACCGGAAAGATGCAGAGACAGACCCGGCTATTCAGCTACGGGTGTGTCTTCTGAATCTGTTGTTCCTGGAGATCAGAGACTAATCAGCGCACCCGTCGCAGATGTTCGACAGGCAACAACAAGAGCGGCTTTGGGAAGCGCGGACCATCTCTGGTGAATAGTAACAGAATACCGGGGACGGCACAATTCGTCCCGCCCCGGCCGCTTCCCTTCGCTCGATGCGCGTCTCTGGAAAAGAAACTTCCGGGCGAAGCGGCAAACCAAACCGGCAAGCTCCGCAAACGCTTGTCGTAAACATTGACAAAAGCCTTTCGCCCGGTTGTAATACACCATGACGGGCTCATAGGAATGCTATTTTTAGGCTTCAATGAAAGTTACCTACTCAAGGAGCTAAATCAATGAAACCGTTTCGCTTAGCCCTCAGTCTCGTGGGATTCATCCTCCTCGCGACTTGCGCCGTTCAGGCGCAGGCCACCCGCACCTAGGTCTCCGGTGTCGGCGACGACGCCAACCCTTGTAGCCGAACAGCACCCTGCAAGACTTTTGCCGGCGCCATCTCCAAGACTGCGGTCGGCGGAGAGATCGATAACCTGGATGAGGGCGGGTACGGAGCTCTGACCATCACCAAGTCCATTACTATCGATGGAGGAGGCGGCCAGGTAGCGTCCGTTCTGGTGGCCGGCACCAATGGCATCACAGTGGCCGCCGGCACGTCCGATGTCGTGACCCTGCGCAACATCAGTTTTCAGGACATCGCCGGGTCGGGCTTGAATGGCATTCAACTCAATAGCGCGGGAGCGCTTCACATCGAGCGCTGCGCGATTTTCGGCTTCAGCGGCAGCGGCATTGCTATTACTCCGACCTCCATGCCAACCGCCGGCACCCAGGTCTTTATCGACGACACGGTCAGCCAGGACAACGGGATTGACGGTATACAGGTTGTGGGAACCGCGGCCTCAGTGCATGTGAGTGTCTTCAACTCCCGCTTCACGGGAAATGTCAATGGGGTCGTCGCTGCCGATTATAACCGCGTCGCAATTCGGCACAGCGATGCCAGCGGAAATTCTTCCGCTGGCTTTCTGGCCGCAGCCGCCAACGGCACCACCACCTTAAGCATCGCCGATTCCAACGCAGCAAACAACATCGTCGCCGGAGTGCAAGCTGGCGGATCGACCGGGGCTTCTACGATCCGCTTGTCCAACGTCTCCTTGTTCACAAACGGAACCGGGTTGTCGGCGCAGAGCAACGGGGCGATCAGTTCGTATGGGAACAACACCAATGCGAATAGCGGCACGCCGACCTCAACTCTTCCCTTGCAGTAGCGATCTGGGATGAACCTTGGTTCAGGAGCTGGACTCTCAGGAATCTGGGAGTCCGGCCTCTCCGTGGCGTGAGATACCGAATCTTTGCGCACGCCGGAATGGTGCAGGCCACTGGAAGGCACACCGCATGTCCATCCAATCCGATGCATTTCTATGCGGTTGGCGTGTCCAGTCGGAGATCCGGTTGCCTGAATTGCTTCCCTGGGAGGATCCCGGCGCCGCGGTGGATATTTACATTCGCCTGGGAGAGGTTCCGCCGCTCAAGAAGATTGTGGCCTCGACGCGGCGGCTTACCGTAGACGACACCGGACTGTTCATGCTTGAGATTCCCCGTATTGCCACGCTTTCCGTGCGCGATGGCCGTGAAATCGTCGTCGACCCGCTCGTCTCTTCCGATTCTGTTGAACTGCGCAACTATCTGTTTGGAACCGGTCTGGGGCTGGTTTGCCACCAGCGCGGAGTTTTTCCTCTGCATGGGTCGTGTCTTCAACTGGGCGAAGGGGCGGTTATCTTCTCCGGCAACTCCGGCGCCGGCAAATCGACCCTGGCGGCGGCGCTGACGCATCGCGGATACAAGTTGATGGCGGACGACGTCTGCGTACTCACGGAAACGGATCGAGGCTGGGTGGTGTGGCCGGCATTTCCGCGAGTCAAGCTATTACCCGCTCCACTCCAGACGATCTTCGGCATTGAAACGGAACCGGCTGGGCTCAGCGTGCAGGAGAAACATCACTTCCGCTTTGAGCCGGTCTGCTCCTTCGCAAAGAATCCCGTTCCGCTGGAAGCCATCTACTTTCTCGAGAGAACACAGAACGAAGAGCCGGATTCGATTGTCGATGTACCCGGCTTGAGGCGTCTGGCCCTGCTGGAGAGTCAGATCTTTCGCCCCAGAGCAGCGGCTGCGATTGGGCGCAGGGAGTCACTTTTCCGTTCAGCAGCGGGGATTGCGGCAACTGTGCCGATACGGCAGTTGCGCAGGAACTTCGACCTCAAAAGGATTGGGGCAACCATAGCGATGCTGGAAGATGCTCACCGAGTCCCAGCTTTTTCCTTCTCCCGGAGCGATTGACGGAACTGGATCGGGTTATTAGACTTTATCGAAATCAACAATCGACGCTTTCAAGATTGCGGAGAAATGAACATGCCCCCTACCCACAAACGTATCGAGCTCGAAGACACCGTGGCGTGGAGCGGCAAGCCGCTTGCCTCGGAGATTGGCGGAGAAGTAGTCCTGATGAATATTGAGTTGGGCCATTATTACAGCATGGACGATATCGGCAGCGAAATCTGGCGCAGCCTGGAGGAGCCCGTCTCCGTCGCCTCGCTCTGCCAGTCTCTCGCGGCCAAATATCACGCCGAATCCGCAACGGTTAGCTCCGATGTGCTGGCTTTCTTGAATAATCTTCATGAACAAGAGTTGATTGTGGTAGTAGGAGGATGAAAGGGGCCCCGGCTGAGCAAAGCTGCGCGCCCATCCATGCACCGATGCCAACCCCTCAAGGATTGACGGTTTGGTTCACAGGCCTCAGCGCAGCAGGGAAGAGCACGCTTGCGCGGACCGCAGCCGCTGAGCTGGCCGATCTCGGCCTGCGCACGGAAGTGCTTGACGCCGACGATCTGCGCAAACATCTCAACCGCGATCTCGGCTTTACCAAGGCCGACCGCGACGAGAACATTCGACGTATTGCATATATCGCCAACCTGCTCACCCGGCACGGAGTCGTCGTTCTGGTCGCAGCCGTCTCGCCCTACCGGGCCGCTCGCGACGAAGCGCGACAAAGCATAGGCGCCTTCGCTGAAGTGCATGTCGATGCTCCCCTGGCGGTGTGCGAGATGCGGGACCCTATCGGTCTCTACCGGAGACAGCGCGCGGGTGAGCTGCACCACATTGCCGGTGTCGACGATCCATACGAACCGCCGCTCGCGCCGGAGTTGCATTGCCGCACGGATGAAGAGACCATCCAGGAAAGCGTCGCCAAGGTGGTTTCTCTGGTGCTTGGTCTCACCCGCAAACCGGCGAATTCAGGGAATCCGGAATGACGGACGCAGATCATTCTTCGGATTACTTCTTCTTTGGGCTCCGCTTGCGCTCGCAATTATTGTTGTAGTCGCTCCCCGCATGGCCCAGGCCCCCATCCGATGGCGAGCCGGATATCGCGCTCAGCTTTGGCGAGACGCCGGATTCTTTTGCGAATCCGCTCTGGTCGAGTCCATTCGTGCAGATCGGCAGCGACAGAAGCGCGCTCGTCATGATTGCCTCTGTAGCCCAATTCTGGATTCATGGCTCCATGCACGCCCCCTACGAAACGAAAATCGTCGTCCGGCCGGCGCCCGGCGCGGAGCTTTTTGAGATCGAAACCATCCTGCTCGGCGCAGTTGCCGGGATCGTGCTGCATCTTCGCTCCATGCTCCCCCTTCATGCCAGTTGCGTCGTTCTCAGCGGGCGGGCGATCGCCTTTAGCGGTCCCTGTGCCAGTGGAAAGTCAGCGCTCGCAACTGCGCTTGTCCGTCGCGGAGCCTTGCTCCTGACCGACGATCTCTGTGTCGCCGGCCTTTCCGATCGATCTGTCCGGGCCGTAGCGGGAACCATGCAGGTCCGGCTCTGGCCGGATGTGATGGACCGGTTCGATGTTCCACCGGAACAGCGCCTCCCAACGCGGCTCGAACATGGCAAGCACGCAGTCGCCGTACCGGAAGCGGGCGTTCCCTGCGAGACGATCACTGCGGAATTGCCACAAGTAACGTCAGCTAGGTCTCTGACCGTGTGATTTTGTTTCTGTTGTAGCCGAACTTCTGGCGTGCCTTCTTGCGCGTGAACTGCCAGTTGATGGTGACACGGTTGCGGTTCATTTTCCGGTTCCATGCTCTTGCTTGTCGCTGTAGTTGTCCAAGCGACGGGATTCTGCGCCGGCCCAGGCATTGACGGGAGAAAAGGCTGATCTCGATCTCCGCCTGGTTCAGCCAGCTGCCGTGTTTGGGGGTGTAGTGCACTGTGAAACGCTCCCACAACAGGCCGCCGATCTTCTCGCCGAACCGGTCCACCAGCGCCTTGCGATTATGGGAACTCAGATTGCCATCACCAGATGGATGGTGTCGGCCTTCGGATAGCTGGCTACGATCTCCACCCGGTAATCGGCGAACTGGGGCGAGGAGCGGTTCGGAGTTGGTTTGGTAAAGTGCCGTCCGGCCTTTGGCTGGACACCGCAGAAGACGTTGGCCGTGCCGCGCCGCTCGTACTCGCAATCGCGCCGGGCAATCCGTCCCGGTCGCATCGGCCGCGGCGGACGGACATCGGCGTGCAACGCCACAGGCTTCTCATCCACACAGACCACGGGTTCCCTTTCCGACAGCGGCTTTTCGTAGATCTTGAGCACGTCCTCCATGCGGGCGATGTACTCTTCATTCAGTTCCACAATGCACCACATTTTTTCCCCGCCACGGCTTCAGTTCGTGGCTCTGAAGCAGGATGCGGATAGTCTCCCGGCCCACCTGCGGCGCCAGCTTCCGCTTCACCGCTTCGGTGGCGATCACGCGCACACTCCACCGCGCTATGCCCTGTGGTGGCGGCGAGCACACCATGGCGATGATCCGCTGGCTCTGGCCTACATCCAGTGCTCGCTGTTTGCCGGGCCGCGGCTTTTCGTACAATGCCGACTCCAGCCCTTCCTCCTCATAGCGCCGGGCAACAGCGCGCACCGTTTTCGCAGCCACGCCCACACTGGCCGCCACCTGCGCCGCCTTCCGCCCACGGTCGAGCTGGCGCAGAATCGAAGCGCGCCGCAACACGCGCGCCGATTCACGCCCCTTCATCAGCATCCAGGAAAGCTGCTGCCGATCCTTCCTCCCCAACTGGACATGCACACGATGATAGCTTTGCATGTCCCCACTATGCGGCCCTTCCGGCCGCTAGAAAAGTGATTGATGAGGTACATCTCTATACGGTCAGAGACCTAGGTTGTAGAAAGTCTCGGAGTGATTGGGGTTCAGCCGAGCGGCTTCAAGATACTCCCTCACAGCTTCGGCGAGCCTCCGTTGCGAAGCGAGCGCGATTCCCGCTTCATGGTGCTCGGCGGCAGAGCGACTTGGCACGGTAGCTTTGTTCACAACTGTTGGGATTCTATCTTGTTTGCCGCAAGCACTGAAGAGAGGCAAATGCGCTCGTTGGAGGATTCTGGGCGTATGGTCGCCTACCCGAAAGTTGCATCGCTACTGGCGTTTGAGAAGCTCTTGTGAATACGCTCCTGGCGATTGGGCAATAACAAAAAACCGGGCCGATGGCATCCACCGGCCCGGGAACTGAAGAAGGAACACATGCTCAAGCGCGCAGATTCCCGCGCCTCACAGGTCGAAGTACAGGAAGAACTCGTAGGGCACGGGCCGCAGGTTGACCGGCGCCAGTTCGCGCTCCCGCTTGTACGAGATCCAGGTCGAAATCAGGTCCTTGGTGAAGACGCCGCCTTCGAGCAGGAAAGCGTGGTCCTTCTCCAGCGCGTCAAGAACCTCGCCCAGCGAGCCCGGCGTGCTCTTGATCTTCTTGGCTTCCTCGGGCTCCAGTTCGTAAAGATCCTTGTCCAGCGGCTCGCCCGGATTGATCTTGTTCTTGACTCCGTCCAGCCCGGCCATGAGCAGAGCGGCGAAGCACAGGTAGGGGTTGGCCGAGGGGTCCGGGCAGCGGAACTCGAGGCGCTTGCCCTTGGGGCTCGTTGAATACACCGGAATGCGTACCGCGGCCGAGCGGTTGCGCTGCGAATACGCCAGGTTGACCGGCGCTTCGTATCCAGGCACCAGCCGGCGGTAGGAGTTGGTGGTCGGGGCGCACAGCGCCAGCAGCGCCGGAGCGTGCTTGAGCAGGCCGCCGATGTAATTCAGAGCCAGCGGGCTCAGCAAGCTGTAGCCCTTCTTATCGTAAAAGAGATTGGTGTTACCCTTCCACAGGCTCTGGTGAACGTGCATGCCGGAGCCGTTGTCGCCGAAGATCGGCTTGGGCATGAAAGTGGCCACCTTGCCGTGCTTCTTGCAGACGTTGCGGATGATGTACTTGTAGTACAAAACGTTGTCGGCCATCTTCAGCATGGGCGAGAAGCGCATGTCGATCTCGGCCTGGCCGGCGGTTCCCACCTCGTGATGGTGCACTTCCACCGGGATGCCGACTTCCTTCATCTTGAGGATGATCTCCGAGCGCAGATCCTGGAACTGATCGGACGGCGGCACCGGGAAGTAGCCCTCCTTGTGGCGCAGCTTGTAGCCCAGGTTGGGGCCTTCCTCGCGGCCTGAATTCCATATGCCTTCATTCGAGTCGATGCGATAGTAGCCGGTGTAGGCGTTCTGGTCGTAGCGAACGTCGTCGAACATGTAAAACTCAAGCTCCGGGCCCCAGTAGCTGACATCGGCGATGCCGCTGCTCTTGAGGTACGCTTCCGCCTTCTTTACGATGTAGCGCGGGTCGCGGCTGTACGGCTTCCCCGTAACCGGATCCTTCACATCGCAGATTATGCTCAGCGTGGGAATCTCCAGACAGGGGTCAAGATACGCCGTCTCAGGATCCGGGAACAGCAGCATGTCGCTTTCGTTGATCTGCTGGAACCCGCGGATGCTGGAGCCATCGAACCCGATCCCTTCGTTGAACAGATCTTCTTCCAGGTCTTCCACCGGGATCGAGAAATGCTGCCACATGCCGGGCAGATCGATAAACCTCAGGTCCACAATCTTTGCGCCGGTGTCCTTGGCCAGCTTGATTACGTCGTTTGCACTCTTGGGCATCGTCCAATCTCCTTGATGATTTTCCTCCCGATTGGCTACGTTGGGGCTAGGGGGCGATTTTCGAACAACGCGGTATGAACGAGAGGGTGAATCGATTATATTACCCGGCAGTTCCCCTTCCGTATAAGGAACCCATAAAGAAGTTCCCGCCGCCCTGTTCAAAACCAGGGCGTTTGCCGGCGAACAGCCGACCGGTTCCAGGCGATTCCGGACTCGGCCGCGCGACAGTGGGCGTTCCCAATCGGCTTCTCCGGCGCTCCTCCCTCCCGCCGATCATGGCGCCATTCAGACCCCGTGTCCCGAGTCCGGATTGTCGAAGCGGGTGTACTTGCCAATCCAGTTCAGATAAACGGTGTCGGTGGGGCCGTTGCGCTGCTTGGCCACGATGATCTCCGATTTGGCCTTGTCTGCCTCGCTCATCTCCTCGTCGTGTTTGTAGTAGGACTCGCGGTGGATGAAGGCCACCACATCGGCGTCCTGCTCGATGGAGCCCGACTCGCGCAGGTCGCTGAGCAGGGGGCGTTTGTCGTCCTTGCGCTGCACGCCGGCGCGGGAGAGCTGCGACAGGGCCACGACCGGCGCATTCAGCTCCTTGGCCAGCCCCTTCAATCCACGGGAGATCGCCGAAACCTCCTGGGTGCGATTCTCGTAGTTCCTCTTACCGGACGAGGGCACCGTAGCCGACATCAGTTGCAGGTAATCCACCACCACCAGGTCGAGGCCGTTGTGAGTCTGCCTCAGCCGCCGCGCCTTGGCGCGCATCTCGGCCAGCGAGATGCCCGCCGTGTCGTCGATGAAGATGCGGGCGTCGACCAGTTGGCCCAGTGCGTTCTGTAGCTTTTCGTGATCTTCCCGGCCCAGGAAGCCGGTCTGCAGCTTGCGCTGATCTACCCACGCCTGGGAGGCCAACATGCGGCGCAGCAGCGCCTCTTTGCTCATCTCCAGGCTGAAGACGGCCACGATGGCGTTGTGGTTGATGGCGGCGTTCTGGGCGATGTTGATGGCCAGCGCGGTCTTGCCCATCGAGGGACGGGCGGCGATGATGATCAACTCGCCTTTTTGCAGGCCGCTGGTCAGGCGGTCGAGCTCAGTGAAGCCGGTGGCCAGGCCGGTGACCTCGCGGCTCTGTTTGTAGAGGTTGTCGATGGTCCCGAAGGAGTGCCGTACGATCTGGTCGAGCGGCTGCAAGCCGCGGGTGATCCCTTTCTCGGTGACCTCCATCAGTTGCGACTCGGCGGCGTTCAGGACTTCGAGGGCGGATTCCCCCTGGTCGGCGGCGCGCGCGATGGCCATCGAGCAGATGCCCATCAGCTTGCGCAGCAGGCTCTTGTCCTTGACGATGCGGATGTACTCTTCGATGACCGGACGGCGGGGCAAACCCTCGGTAAGCGAGGCCAGGTACGCGACGCCGCCGACGGATTCGATCTCTTTCGAGCGGGCCAGTTCGTTCGACAGGGTGACGATATCGACGGCGTGCTGCGAGTCCATCAACTCACTCATGCGCAAGAAGATACGGCGATGCGAGTCGAGGGAAAAGTCGTCGGATGCGAGCTGTTCGGCGGCCTCCGAGTGGGCGGCATTGTCGAGCAGAATGGCGCCCAGAATGGTCTTCTCGGCGTCGATGTTCGCCGGCAGTCCTGCTTCCAGAGTCAGATCGGGGATGGTGGCCATCTGACGAGTCTAGGGCCAAGGGCGGCTGTGCGCTATTGTGAAGATAGATACATAATCGTGGAAAACGCCTCCCCACTTGTAGGCCCGCAGGAGAAGTCCGGGAACCCAACGGCGAGGTTTGGGGCCTAGGGCTGCGAATCGCGAGCTTAAGGGCATCCGACTTGGCTGATTCTAGCTCGAAATAAAGGCGCGCTCGAAGTTAACACAACTGCTTGCTTTTGCACTTGCCCACAGGGGGTGGTGACTCCTAGTATCTCCTCAGTTGGTGGCCCCGGAAGGGATCGGACCTTCATCGCCCCGTTCGCCAAACAGGTGCTCTTTCCATTGAGCTACGAGGCCACCATTGAGACGCCAAGGACATCAGCCCCCTGGCGTCTTCCTTTTGCCTGAGTTTCGCCCTCAGGCATTCTTGTATCTTAGGCATATTTGGGGCTGTGCGGAATGCGCCCGGATTTGGAAATTGAGGAAAAGGCGTCAAGAATGCGAACCTGCCGGGCCGGTCGCCCGCAGCCCTCGAACGGTACACTGGAACAAGGAACCTTCCCACCTGGACTTGCCGCGTGCAGCCGCTCCTCGCCAACCTGAATCCCGCCCAGCGCGTAGCCGTCGAGGCCACGGAAGGCCCGCTGCTCATCCTGGCCGGAGCCGGCTCGGGCAAGACCCGCGTCATCACCAGCCGTATCGCCTGGCTGATCCAGGAGAAGGGCGTCGCCCCCGACTCCATCCTGGCCGTCACCTTCACGAACAAGGCGGCCAGCGAGATGGGCGAGCGTGTGGACCGCCTGCTCGGCCACGCCTCCCTCGCCAAGCCGCTTATCTCCACCTTCCATTCCTTTTGCGTGCGCGTGCTAAGGCGCGACATCGAGGCCCTGAAAGTGGGCAGTGAAGGCCTCACCCGCTCCTTTGCCATCTACGACGAGAACGACCAGGAGGCCGTCGTCAAGCAGGTCATGCGCCGCATGGGGCTTGACACCAAGCAGCTCACGCCGCGCGCGGTCCTGGGCCGCATCTCCTGGACCAAGAACCACATGATCGATCCGCAGGAGTTCTACCTCGCCTCCAAGGATCCCAACAGCGAGCGGATTGCCCACATCTATCAGGGTTACCGGACCGAGCTGCGCAAGGACAACGCCCTGGACTTCGACGACCTGCTGCTGGAAGCTGTCCGCCTGCTCAAAGTCTCCGGCGAAGCCCGGGAGCGCTACCAGCGCCGCTACCGCTATCTGCTGGTGGACGAGTACCAGGACACCAACCGCCCCCAGTACGAGCTGATGAAGTTGCTGGCCGGCGAAGCCAAAAACGTGTGCGCCGTCGGCGACGAGGACCAGAGCATCTACTCCTGGCGCGGCGCAGACATTCGCAACATTCTCGAATTCGAGAAAGATTTTCCCAACGCCCGCATCGTCAGGCTGGAACAGAACTACCGCTCGACGCAGATCATTCTGGAGGCCGCCGGAGCCGTGGTCTCCAACAATCTCCTCCGCAAGGGCAAGAAGCTGTGGACCGACCGCCAGGGCGGAAGCCCGATCAGCTTTTACGAGGCCCCGGACGGCGAGAACGAAGCCCTCTTCGTTGCCGACCGCATCCAGAAATTCCTCCGCCAGACCGACTCCGGCGAAGGGGAAAGCCCCGGAGGGCGCTGCGCCGTTCTTTATCGCACCAACGCGCAGTCGCGCCTGTTCGAGGAGGCGCTGCGCCGCTACAACATCCCCTACACCATGGTCGGTGGCTTCAGCTTCTACGAGCGCGCCGAGATCAAGGACCTGCTCGCCTACCTGCGGCTCATTCGCAACCCGCACGATTCCATGGCTTTGGAGCGCGTCATCAACACCCCGGTTCGCGGCATCGGTAAAACCACCCTCGAAACTCTGGAGCGGCTGGCTCTTGAAACCGGCGCTTCCACCTGGGACGCCATCGGCGCCGCCATCGCCAACTGGCTCCTCTCCAACCGCGCCCTCATGGCCATCGAGTCCTTCCGCCAGCTAATTCTCGACGCCCAGGCCATGATGGACCCCGACTTTGCCGGCAAGCTCTCGGCTGACCTGGCGCAGGAAGAGGAGGCCGACACCGGCTTCGGGTTCGGCGCGGCAACGGATTCCGCCAGCCCCGATTCAGCCGGCGCGGAGTCCGCTGCCGCCTTCGACTTCGGCGGCGGCCGGGTGTCCCAGGTCCCCCACCCCGCAGACCAGGACCCGTCTGAGGGGACCCCTGTCCCGCCTTTGGGATATGGGAGTCCAACCCCACCCAAACCCGATTTTGAATCGGACGCGGAAGAGGTCGCTGAGGACGAAAAGGGGCAAGAAAGCGCCTTCAGGGCTCCCGGCGACGCCGCCACCCTTCCGGAGCTGATCCGTTTCCTCATCGACCGCACCGGCTACATCAAGGCTCTCGAAACCGAGGGGTCGCCGGAGGCCTTCAGCCGTATTGAAAACCTGAAGGAGTTGGCCAACGCCGCCCACGACGCCGAAGCCCGCGGTGAGACTCTGGCCGAGTTCCTCGACCACGCCGCGCTGGCCTCCGACACCGACCAGTTCGACCCCGATGCCCGCGTCACACTGATGACGCTGCACGCCGCCAAGGGCCTCGAATTCCCCCTCGTCTTTCTCGCCGGATTGGAGGAAGGTCTCTTCCCTCACTCCCGCACCCTCAACAATCCCGGCGAACTCGAAGAGGAGCGACGCCTCTGCTACGTGGGCATGACCCGCGCCATGAATTCGCTCGTTCTCACCCGCGCGCACTACCGGAGAAGGTACGGTAACGACGCCCCGGAAATGAGCATCCCCTCGCGCTTTCTCGAAGAGGTGCCCGGCCAGCTGGTCGAGAACCTCGGCAGCCGCCCTCAGCCCTCGCCCTGGGCCAACCCAGGCTACCCCAACACCTACAGCCGCAAGCGCGATCTCGCAAGCGACTTCGGCGACAAACATTACAACTACGAAGATGAAAGCCAGGAGACGCAGAGACTCGGCGCTGATTTCGGAACCAACCCAAAGAGTGGAAGCGCGGAAGCGCCAAAGGGAAAAAGCGCGGGAGCGCCGAGCTCCATCGACAACATCGCCCGCTTCTTTGCAGGAAAGGCGGGGGGCGGCAGACCCGGAATGGGCAAGCCTGGCTCCCTGCCCCGCCCAGCCTTCCCCCGGCCAGTAGACGTGGAGATCGGCGCGCCGGCAGGCGCCAGCGGCCTGAAAAAAGGCCAGCGCGTCCGCCACGGCAAGTACGGCGAGGGTACCATTCTCATGCGCGAGGGCGACGGAGAAGACGCCAAGCTCACCGTGCTGTTCAACCGGCACGGCATGAAAAAGCTGATGGAGAAGTTCGCCAATCTGCAGAAGATTTGAAGTCTGCGCTTATTGTGAGGCTGGGCGCTCCAGGTCTTTGCCGCTATGGCGACAAGTACTCCTCGATCCCTGATCCTCGCCACAGCGAGCCTTCGGCCTGATCTCTGATCTCTCACACCACGGCGGAGAAGCTTCAGGCCCTCAATGCTTTACGCCACGGCTGTCGGGGCGGCATGTTCCTCGGTTTCAAGCCTGCTGCCTACCTCGGCGGCGGCCTCTGCCAGCACCCGGTGATGAATGGTAAACAGGGCCAGTTCCAGTCGGTCGCTGACCCCAGTCTTGTCGTAGATCGAACGCAGGTAGTTCTTGATCACCTGTTCGGTGGTCTTGAGGCGGGTGGCGATCTCGCGGTTCTTGCAGCCCTGAACGATGAGGGCCACGATGCGCATCTCCTTGGGGGTGAGCCGGTCGCGGACGCGCGTGCCCACCATATCCTCTTCGGGCGAGTCGGGCTGCATCAGTTGGGGGGGGAGCCAGGTATCGCCGGCGGCGACTCGGCGCACGCACTCCACCAGGGCGGGTCCGGTGACGCTGCGAAAGACCACGCCGCGAAAGCCCTGTTGCAAATACGAGCCGGCGGCATCGCTGTTCTCGGCAATCACAATGCCGCGGCTGCCCGCGTTCTCCAGCAGAACGCGCAGGCGGGTCAGATCCGGGCGCAGCGAAGCGGCAAACACTACAATCGAGCCGGGGAAGGTCGTGATCGCATGGTGCATGCGATCTAGATCCGTGCATTGAGCAATGATGCGCAAATCTTCGTCCATAGCCAGCACCTTGGCGGTGCCTGCGCGAAAAATTGCCTGCGAATCGGCCAGGATGATCTTGTTCATAACGTGCGCCTCATCTGACTTCCAACCCCCACTGGACCTGTCAGCAGCCGGCCCAATCCTCATCTCCGGCTATACCCGAGGCGGCGATCCGAACTTCGCCTTTTCTTTCCGCCCCTTGCGGCACTATCGGCAGAACTGGGCTGAATCCTGGAACTGTCCGCATTTACGACACTGCGAATTCCCTCGAATTCTTTCAAAATCGGTTCAAGATGGAAGATCGTTATTCTCAGAAAAGTTTCTTACAAATGAGATTACAGCCTGTCAACCCGAACGGTCACGAAAATTCTTGGGCAAATGTGCAGAATCTGTCACCTCTTTTGGGGGCGGACAGGTCCGCAACTGAGAGCTTCCAGCGGCCAGCGCCGGAAAAGGGGCTTCAGCACCCTTGCAAAGGAACCCGATCCCCTGGTTTCCTAAGCGCCCTTGCAGCGATTCCGAAGCTGCAAAGATGCAGCGCCCCGGTACTGTTTCAAACCAGGTAACTTCCGCAGAGCGGACTCCTTTCATTGGCAAACTCCAATCTCTTTTTCAACACGGCAAGACGATGAAGTTGGTCCACGCTTTGCCGATGGAAGAGATGGAGAGGCTTGGATGACCGATCGTACGGAACTGCTGGAAGCCGCGCTGAACAGCCTTGTAGAAGGCATCGCACTCGTCGGCGAGGAGGGCAGCGTCGTCTTTTGGAACCAGGCCGCGGAGGCCATCACGGGACACGCTGAGGTGGACCTGGTGGGGCTGCCCGCGCCCGAGACGCTGAAGCCGCTGCTGGAGCGGTGGGTTCCGCTCACCGATGCGGAGCCCGATTTGGATCCTAAGCCGATGCACGGGTCACCGGTTCATGTGCGGCACAAGCTGGGCCACGACGTGCCGGCTATGGCGCGAGTGTTGGTGCTGCGCGACGGGCTGGGCGGGCGTATCGGTACGGCGGCCGTCTTTCATCCCACCGAGAGCCTGGATGCGCTGCCGCAAGGAGAAAGCAGCGAAGGCAAAGACGTGAAGGTGAGCCAGGCCGAGCTCAAGGAACGGCTGGAGACGGAGTTTGAAGATTTCGCGCGCGGCGGAGAGACCTTCGGCGTGCTTTGGATCACCGTCGATCAGGCCCACGACCTGCGCAAGACCCACGGCGCCAACGCCTGCAACACGATGATCGAAAAAGTCGCGCAAGCGCTGGCAAAGGGGTTGCGGCCGACCGAGAAACTGGGGCGCTGGGGCGACGATGAGTTTCTGGTTGTCTCGCACGAGCGCACGCCGGAGATGCTGGCCTCTCATGCCCAGGCGCTGGCCGGGTTGGCCAGGACGGCGGACTTTCGCTGGTGGGGTGACCGGGTATCGATCACGGTGAGCATCGGCGCGGCCCAGGCGGATCGGGCCGGAACCTTGGCGGAGCTGCTGGGAAGGGCTAAAGCCGCCATGTCTTCGAGCTTTCATGCGGGCGGAAACCAGATCACATCCGCGCCGGGGGGGCTGCCATGTTCGCCATCGTAGGCATTGTCCTCGTCTTTGTAGCCATCATCAGCGGCTTTCTGATGGAGAAAGGCCATATCCTGGTGCTCCTTCAGCCGGCCGAGTTCCTCATCATTGCGGGCGCGGCCACGGGCACGTTGTTGGCGGCCAATCCAATGCACATCATCAAAGGAGTGGTCGCCGGACTGCTGGGTGTGCTGAAAGGCTCGCCCTTCGACAAAGCGCGTTATCTGAGCACGCTCAAAATGATGTACCAGTTCCTCAACAAGGTGCGCAAGGAGGGACTGCTGAGTGTGGAGATGGACGTCGAGAAGCCGGAGGACAGCTCCATCTTCAAAAACTATCCCGAGTTCCTCAACGACCATCATGCCCGGGACTTCGTGTGCGACACGCTGCGCACCGCCATTACCGGAGGCGTGGAGCCGTTCGATATGGACCAGATGATGGAACTGGACATGGAGGTGCATCACCACGGCGCCATGCAACCCGTCAACGCGCTGTCCACCGTGGCGGACGCGCTGCCGGGGCTGGGCATTGTGGCCGCGGTGCTCGGCGTGGTCATCACCATGGGCGCGCTGGGTGGTCCGCCGGAGCAAATCGGAGAAAAGGTGGCTGCCGCGCTGGTGGGCACCTTCCTGGGAATCCTGCTCTGCTACGGCGTAGCCGGCCCCTTGAGTTCGAACATGAGCAAGACCGCCGACGACCACAACGAATACCTGCACGTGCTTCGGGTGCTGATCCTCTCCTTCCTGAAAGGTTCGGCGCCCATGATCGCCATCGAGATGGGACGGCGCGCGATTCCCGCGCATGTGCGGCCCGGCTTCGATGAGATGGAGAAGAACTGCAAGGGCCACGCCGCCGGCGTTGAAGCGGTCGCCGCCTAAAACCTGTAAAAAAACTTTTTGGGGAATTGGGCATTATGGCGAGCAAGAGTCAACCGATCATCGTCATCAAGAAGAAGGGCGACCACGGCCGCCACGGCGGCGCGTGGAAGGTGGCCTATGCCGACTTTGTCACCGCCCTGATGTCGCTGTTCATCGTGCTTTGGCTGATGGGCTCGAGCGACAAGGTCAAGAAGGCCGTATCCGGCTACTTCAACGATCCCAAGGGAACCGGCAGCATGACCGGAAGCACCATGGCGGGCCAGGGCTCGACCCTCTCCCGGATCGTCGATGTCGTTAACGACTCCTCCATGGCGAAGCTGAAGCAAAAGCTCGAAGAGGAGATCAAGGCCAAGAAGGAGCTGGAGAAGCTCTCCAAACAGATTGAGATCACGATCACCTCCGAGGGACTGCGCATTGAGCTGATCGAGGGCAAAGATGGAACCTTCTACGAACTCGGAAGCGCGCGCCTGAGCGCCAGCGGACAGGCGCTGCTGGCGCTGCTGGCAGCGGAGCTGAAGACCCTGCCCAATTCGCTGCTGATCGAGGGCCATACCGACGCCACGCCCTACTCGAGCGACAACAGTTACAGCAACTGGGATCTCTCCGCCGACCGCGCCAACTCTGCGCGGCGCCTGCTGCAACAGGACGGCGTGCGCACCGATCAGGTCTCCCAGGTGCGCGGCTACGCCGACCAGATGTTGCGCGTCAAAGACAATCCCACCGATCCCTCCAACCGGAGAATCTCGATCCTGGTCAAGAACGACAGCGATCAGGTGCCGACGGTATCTGCCCAAAAAGTGTTGGATGGATCAGCGCCGCTGCCCACGGCGGCGGAGAATCCAAAGACGCCGGATGCCAAAGCCAATCCGCAGACCGCACCAACAGCGGCTGCTACGCCGCCCAGGCAGGCAGTTCCGGCTCCGGCTCCAGCTCAAACTCCCTCTCAAACTCAGGCACCGGCCACGGCCAAGCCTGCGGCCGCGACTCCTGCATCCAAACCCGCAGTTGCAACTCCGGTGCCCAAGCCCGGCCTCATGGACAGGCTCAAGGCCATGCTGCCGTGGACCAGGAAGTAGCGGGACGACGCATCGTTAGGGTACCCATCCTTGCTGTCATTCTGAGCTTGGGTCGCTGCGGCACCAAAGCCGAAGAACCCGCGTCCTCAAACTTCTCTCCGGCGCAAGGGTGGGACGCGAACAACCGGGCGCGGGTAATGGACTTCAGGATACTCGGGCGCGCGATTGTATACTCTGGTTGGCGAACTGGAATGCGTTTGCTTGGAGGGTACTCTTCCATGACCATCGTCGCGGGGGTCGACTTCGGCACACTCAGCGTTCGCGTCACTCTCGTCGACAGCCGGAAAGGCCCCATCGGAACCGCGTCGGCCTCTTACCCGCTTCACCGCCGCCTTGAAGACCCGAACTTTGCCACCCAGTCCCACGCCGATCAGATGGCCGCTCTCGCCTGCGCCACTCGCGACGCGCTTCGGAGTACGGGCATCGAGGGCGGCGCGGTTGCGGCCATTGCGCTCGACACCACCGGCTCCAGCGTGATTCCCGTAGGCGAGGGCCTCGAACCCCTCGACGACTACTACCTCTGGTGCGATCATCGCGCCTATGCCGAGGCCGAGGAGATCACTGCCAAAGCGCATGAAACGGGTTTCGAAGGAATCGATTGGTGCGGCGGCGTCTACTCCTCCGAGTGGGGATTCGCCAAGCTGCTCCACTGGCTGCGCCATAATCCGGAAAAGCGCTCCAGCTTCGTCACCGCTATCGAGCATTGCGACATGGTTGCGGCCACGCTGTGCGGCATCAAGACCATCGCCGGACTCAAGCGCAGCGTCTGTGCCATGGGCCACAAATGGATGTGGAATCCCAAGTGGGGCGGGCTGCCGCCGGAGGTGTTTCTGGTCGCCGTGGACCCCATCCTTGCCGGCGTGCGCACGCAGTTAGGCGGCGAGTACCTGACCAGCGACCACCTGGCCGGCCGGCTCTCGGCGGAGTGGGCTGAAAAGCTCGGCCTCCGCGCCGGAATTCCCATCCCCGTGGGCGCGTTCGACGCCCACTGGGACGCCATCGGCTCCAACATCCGTGAAGGCGACGTGGTGAACGTGGTGGGCACCTCCACCTGCATCATCGCCATTGCCCGCGAGGCGCAACTCATTCCCGGCGTCTGCGGCGTGGTGCCGGGCAGCGTCCATCCAGCTTATACCGGCATCGAGGCCGGACTCTCCGCAGTGGGAGACATCTTCGAAGCCATCGCCCGCCGCGCCCAGACCACCGTGGCCGCGCTCTCTGAAGGCCTGGAGAGTTACAAGCCCGGGCAGACCGGCCTGCTGCGCCTGAGCTGGGATAACGGCGACCGCACGGTGCTGGTCAATCCCGAACTGGGCGGCGTCACGCTGGGCTGGCACCTGGTTCACACCGCGCAGGATGAATTGTTCGCTGCCATCGAAGGCACCGCCTTCCACACCCGCATCGTTTTCGAACGCATGGCCGAACACGGCGTGAGAATCGACCGCGTCATCAACGCCGGCGGTATCCCTCAGAAGAGCGAAGTGCTCAACCAGGTCTACGCCAACGTGCTTCGGAAGCCGGTGCTGGTGCCCGCGGGCATTCCCACCAGCCTGGGTTCCGGCATCTTCGCGCTGCTGGCCGCCGGCGCCTGCAAGACCATTGAGGAAGCGCAGGCAGCGGTCTGTCTGCCGCTGCGCACGGTCCAGCCCGACCCCAAATCCGCCGCCGTCTACGAGCAGCTCTACCGGCTCTATCGCGATTCGTATTTTGCATTGGGCCGCCGTAACGCCGCGCCGCTGGCGCTGGGCCGCCTGCTGCCGGAGTTGAGAAGAATCGCAGCCGAGGTGCGCAAAGCCGATTGATACCCCTCCTCCACGTGGACAAGAGCATCGGCAGCGGTGCCCCTGAACGAGTTTAGAGGGGTATAGTAATCTTGAACCGCCATAGTGTAGGAGAAGACGATTCCCCGTCGGCAGGATTCGGTTACGGCGAGAAACCCAATCATTCGAATATGCAGGCTCTTTCGGTCGCATCTTCTGCTCGTGCCGGCCCTCGGCGCGGCGCTGGCGCATGGCCAAGGAGGGCCGCCGTTCATCACCGACGATCCCGGCACGCCCGGCAACCGCCACTGGGAGGTGAACCTGGGCTGGATCGGCGACCACAACCCCGGTAACGCCTACTACCAGTTGCCCGACTTCGACATCAATTACGGCTGGGGCGACCGCATCCAGCTCAAGTACGAGCTGCCCATTGCCGCGGCTACGGATGAGAACACCACGCGCGCCGGGTTGGGCGAGTCGCTGCTGGGCGTGAAGTGGCGGCCTTACGAGCATCATCGCGTGGGGGAGCCCAAGTCCGATGAGAATATGGACTTTTCGCTGGGCACCTATCCGCAGGCCTCCATCAATAACCCCACCAGCGCCGTGCGCCGCGGGATTGTGGAGAACGGACCGCAGTACTATCTGCCGGTGGAGTTCACGGCCAAGCTGGGGCCGATCGATTTCAACGGCGAAGTGGGGCATTGGTTCGGCAACCGGCTTGTCCCCAGCCGCTGGGGCCGCGGGCTGATCGCCGGTCGCGAATTCAGCGAGCGGCTCGAGCTATACGGGGAGCTCTACGACCTTCAGGATGCGAATCGCATAGGCAGCGCGCCCAAGCAGCGCGAGTTGACGCTGGACGCGGGCGGCCGCCAGACACTCGACCGCGGCGGGCATCTGCGTCTGCTGTTCATGGGCGGGCGTGCGATTCAGGCGGTCACCCGGCAGAACTCCGAACCGAGTTGGATCGCTTATGTGGGCGTGCAGATTCTGCTCGGACCCAAAGAGCCGGATGCTGCCCCTGCAAAGTGATAGCGAAACATCCTGCCTGGACAGTGGCAGAATAGAGGAATGCCGCCCACCGATCCGATCCCGGCTGCCCCGATTGTGCTCACCGCCGCCCAGGCCCGAGTGCTGGGCGCGCTGGTTGAAAAGGAAGTGACCACGCCCGACTACTATCCGCTGTCGCTGCATGCTCTGATCAACGCCTGCAATCAGCGTTCGAACCGCGAGCCGGTAATGGACTTGGACGAGGAGGCTGTGCGCCAGGCTCTTCATGGCCTGGAGGACAAGCGCCTGGCAGGGCGCGCGCGCGGGGCCGACGGGCGCGTGACCAAGTACGAACATTGGCTGGGCGAGGCCTTCAACTTCAGCCGCGCTGAAACCGCGCTGATCTGCGTCTTGCTCCTGCGCGGGCCGCAGACTCCCGGCGAGTTGCGCGGGCGGACGGAGCGGCTGCACCGCTTCGACGAAATCGGCGAGGTGCTGGCGGGCTTGCAGAAGCTGATCGAGCGCGAGCCGCCGCTGGTAGCTCTTCTGCCGCGCCAGCCGGGAACCAAGGAATCGCGCTATGCGCATCTGCTTTCCGGGCCGGTCGAGTCGGTCGCGGCTGCATTCGAAGCCGAGCCTGTATTAGCGCGGCGCGAGGCCGGATCTGTTGCCGGATCGGACGCCGGACTGGAAGAGCGCATTGTGCGGCTGGAGGCGGCAGTGGCTGAACTGCGGCAGGAAGTCCTTGCCTTGCGGCACAAGATCGACGATCTGTTTGGGGACTGATGGGCGGTTGAGCAGCCGGCCGGCGAATGAATTTCTATGCTGCGCGATTGTCAGCCACGGCAATCGTTTCGGTCAGCGCGCCTGATTCTTTTTGGGCAGAAGCGAATCGAGCAGCAGCAGGCAGGCGCCGGTGACCACGGATGAGTCGGCTATATTGAAGTCCGGCCAGTGATAGCTGAAAATGTGCACCTGAATGAAATCGACCACCGAGCCGTAGAGGATGCGGTCGTGGACGTTGCCCAGCGCACCGCCGAGAATGAGCGCGAGGGCAAAGGTGGTCAGGGTGAAGCGGTCGCCCAGCCGCACCATAGCGATGAGCACCGCCAAAGCCGTCAGGAGCGTGAAGCCGATCAACACCCAGCGGACCAGGTGGGGCGAGGCCGAGTCGGCGAAGAGCGAAAACGCGGCGCCGTCGTTGGTCCAGTGGGAGATGCCTAGAACGCGCGGTATGACCGGAATGACGGCGCCCAGGCGAATATGCGCCGCGACCCAGGTCTTGGTAACTCGGTCGGCCAGTATGATTAGCGCCGAGATCGCAAGCAGCCAGGGCAGGCGGCGGGGGACGATCTTGTTCACGAAGCGGCCTCCGTCGATTCGGTTTGGGATGGCTGCGGCGGCTGGATGCCCATCTCCCTCAGCGCCGACTGGCAGCGGGTGCAGACGTTCCGCCAGATGCCGTAGGCGGAAACTTCAGGCATGAAGTTCCAGCAGCGGGCGCACTTGTGGCCGCTTGCAGGCTCCACATATGGGAGGAATTCAAATCCCACCAACTCACGAACATTGAGTGGTGGCTGGCCGTCACTATCGACGATAGGGTTCGACGTTAGCTCGACATCAGATACATTAAAGAACTCCTTCAAGGAGGTCGAGTTTCTCTTTAGCACGGCAAGGGATTCTGGACCGCAATGAAGGAGTACCTTGGCTTCCAGACCTTTTCCGATACTTTTTTTCTGGCGCTCAGCTTCCAACATCCGCATTACCTCATCGCGCACCGCGAAGAGCTGTTTCCATTCTTCAATCACCGGAGCGGGATCTTCCGAGAAAATCTCCTCCAGTTTGGGGAACTGCGCCAGATGCACGCTCGCCTCGCGCCCTTCGACGGCGGGCAGATGCTCCCAGACCTCGTCGGCCGTGAAGCTGAGGATGGGAGCGACCAGCCGCACCAGCGCCTCGGTGATCTGCCACAGCACCGTCTGTGCGGAGCGGCGCGCCTGGCTCGTAGGCGCAAAGGTATACATGCGGTCCTTGAGAACATCCAGATAGAACGAACTCAGATCGACAATGGCGAATTCGTTGATGGCGTGGTAGACGCGGTGGAACTCGAAGCCCGCGTACCAACCCAGAATCTTCTCGGTAAGCTCGCGCGTCCGGGCCAGCATATAGCGGTCCAACGGCAGCAGCTCCGCCTCGGCCACGCGGTCGCGGACGGGGTCGAAGCCGTGCAGGTTGCCGAGCAGGAAGCGGAAGGTGTTGCGCAGCTTGCGATAGATCTCGGCGCAGCGCTGCATCAGGTCCTCGCTGGCCGCCATGTCTTCGCGGAAATCGACGGACGCGACCCACAGGCGAACGATCTCGCCGCCCATACGGTTGGCGATGTCCACCGGATCGACGCCGTTGCCCAGCGACTTGCTCATCGCCCGGCCCTGCTCGTCCAGGGTCCAGCCGGCTGTGGCTACCCGCGAGTAAGGCGCGTGGCCGCGCAGGGCTACCGAGGTCAGCAGCGAGGAGTGGAACCAGCCGCGGTGCTGGTCGCCGCCCTCAAGATAAAGGACGCTTACCTCCTTGCCTTCCTCAATTGCTCGTAAGTCGGCAATGTTCTGGGCAATATCCGCATTCTCTCCCTCATAACGCGGGGCATTTTGAAAGCGGGAATATGCGGCCTTCAACTCTGAGTCGGACTCGCATACGGCAAGCCAACTTGTGCCGGAATCGAACCAGACGTCGAGAATGTCGGTTTCCTTTCGGAATCCGGAGTCGAGGTGCCCACAATCCAAACAGTGCATCATTTTGATCGCGTCAGTGAGTAATTTGTTCGCTGCATCCGAATGCCAGGCTTCAATTCCTTCGCGCTTGAGAAGATCGACGATTGCACGATTGAGTTCTGCGTTGATGATCGGCCGGTTGCATTTTTCGCATACGAAGACAGCGATGGGCACGTCCCATATCTTCTGGCGGCTGATGCACCAATCGGGCCGCGTGGCAATCATGTTGGTGATCCGCTCCTCGCCCCAGGCCGGGTCCCACACCACCTTGTCGATCTCTTCGATGACCAACTGGCGGAATGTCGTTTCGCTGCCGTCGGCGCGCTTCACCGGGGTCTCCATGCCGATGAACCACTGCTCGGTGGCGCGATAGATGACCGGCTTGTGGCAGCGCCAGCAATGCGGGTAAGAGTGTTCCAGGTCGCGATTGGCCAGCAGTGCGCCGCGCTCCTCCAGCATGGCCAGAATGATGAAATTGGCGGCCCAAACCGTCTTGCCTTCAAAGGCGGGTGGGGCGGCATGGGGCCAGGCGGCGGGATCGACGTGGAGGTGGCCCGTGGCATCGACGCGGCAGGTTGGGTCCAGGCCGTAGCGCTGGCCGGTGTAGAAGTCGTCCGCGCCGTGGGCGGGAGCGGTGTGAACGGCGCCGGTGCCCTGGTCGGCGGTAACGTAAGTGGCGTTGACTCCGCGGACAATGCGATCGAGGAAAGGATGCTGAAAGGTGACGCGATCGAGTACGGAGCCCTTGAAGCGGGCCAGTTCCTTCGTTTCGCCAAGTTGGCAGGCGGCGGCGACCGAGGCGGCCAGCTCGGCGGCGACGAGGTAGACGGGGGCCAGGTTGGGGTCTTGGGCTCCCACCCTTTCCGCAGAAAAAAGCGGAAAGGATGGGGCACCGGGCTTCTGTGGGGATGGGGAGACAGGCTGATCGAGGGTTGTGCTTTCCCAGGTCTCAGAATCGAGACCTGGGGCACCCAGCGTCTGCGGCTCGGCAGGCGTGGAGGCCGCTTCCAGCGCCACGTACTCGAAATTCGGATGAAACGCCACCGCCAGCGACGCCGGCAGCGTCCACGGCGTGGTCGTCCAGATGATCGTATAGACTTCGCGGCCCTTGAGCGCCGGGTCGATCGCCGCCGGGTCCGAGGTGAGCCGGTAGCGCACGTAGACCGAGGGGCTGGTGTGCATCTCGTACTCGATCTCGGCCTCGGCCAGCGTGGTGCGGTCGTGGATGCACCAGTAAACCGGCTTGAGGCCGCGGTAGACGAAGCCCTTCTCGAGGAAGCCGTAAAACGCCTCCAGCGTCCGCGCCTCGTAGTCGCGCGCCATGGTCTTGTACGGCTTCTCCCAGCGGCCGAAGCAGCCGATGCGCTCGAACTGAGCGGTTTGCAGGTCAACGTACTTCTGGGCGTACTCGCGGCAGGCTTCCAGGATCGCCGCCGCCGGCAGGTCCAGCCTTTTGCGGCCTAGCTGCTCTTCCACCTTGATCTCAATGGGCAGGCCGTGGCAGTCGTAACCGGGGACGTAGGGCGAGTCGAAGCCGGCCATGGTCTTCGATTTGACCACAAAATCCTTCAGCCCCTTGTTGAGCGCATGGCCCAGGTGGATGGGGCCATTGGCGTAGGGAGGGCCGTCGTGGAGGATGTACGCCGGACGCCCGCGGCCCGCCTTGCGCAGCTCTTCATACAACCGCAGCGACGTCCACTTGGCCAGTCTAAGCGGTTCATTCTGCGGCAGATTGGCCTTCATTGGAAAGGCGGTTTGCGGCAAGGTAAGGGTCGCCTTCAACTCCGGCGCTGAGGACATCGTCACTCCCTGGGATGGTGCGAACTTGTTCCATGGTTAGTGTAAATGGGAGGGCAAGAAATTTCGGGTAACAACTCTCGGCTTCTCTCGTCTATTGATTATGGGAGTCGCGCTCAGGGAGGAATATGGAAGTTTGGAGCGCGGGAGCGTAGACTCCGAGACAAGAGCGGCCTTTGTCGAGCATAATGGAAAGATGGGTCCGGACGAGAGAGGGCTTTGCTCCGGAAGGTCCATGACAACCACTCCAGCTGCAACCATGGAAATCGATGCGCCTATGTCAGACACGGATTCCCAAGCCGCCGCAGCCTCCGTTGTAGGCGGCTACGATCTCAATATGGCCTTCGGCGCTGCCGTTGAGGAACAGCCCATATGGGTTGGGCTCTACGAGAGCATTCGCGACGTCCTCTTTCCGCCCCATCTGCCTCCGCTGGAGCTGACCTCGACGCCGATTCCCGTTCCCGACCGCATGGCGGTCAAGCCCAACCCCTGGGCCTTCGGCATCGCCACGGGATTCAATCTCGCTGTTCTTGGCATATTGCTCTTCCTCGGTGTGAAGACGATTGTCAATGCGGTGACCACGCCCAAACTAACGGACGTGACCAAGGTCGATATACCGGAATTCAAGGCCCCCAAGCTCGATAATCTCGCCGGCGGCGGCGGCGGAAGCCCCGACAAAATCGAAGCCATCAAGGGCAGGATTCCCCCGCGGATGCAGGCTCCGGAGATAACCCCCAAGATCGAGGCGCCGGTTCCCTCCATCGATGTGCAGAAGGACATCATCATTCCCGACAATCCGACCCTGCCGAACTTCGGCATGTCGAACTCTGCCAACGTCAAGCTGGGCTCTCTAGGAAACGGGTCCGGCATGGGAGTGGGTAACGGTCATGGAAACGGGTACGGCGACGGTTCGGGCGGAAATATCGGCGGCGGCCTGTATCAAATTGGCGGCGGGGTTTCTCCGCCGGTGGTGATTCACAGCGTGGATCCTGAGTTTTCCGACGAAGCGCGCCGGGCCAAGTACCAGGGCATCTGCCTGATCTCGGTCATCGTCGATGCGCAGGGGAACCCGCGCAACCCGCGCGTGGAACGGGCGCTGGGCATGGGGCTGGACGAGAAGGCCATCGAGGCGATTAAACAGTTCAAGTTCAAGCCGGCGATGAAGGGCAATACTCCGGTGCCGGTGATGATTACAGTCGAGATCAACTTCCGCCTGTACTGAGGCGCAAGGCGGTTCAAGAGGCAAGAGCGAAGCGCATGGATGCTTCGCTCTTTTTCTATCGCAACTTGCGCCTGCCCAAAATGCCAGCTCATGTCCAGGTGCCAAGCCGTGGGACTTGTGTCACTTCCGCACCGGGTTCATGAGCAACAAAGGCCCAGCCGCTGGGGCTGGGCCTTCTTTGCATGGAGCGTCTTCCAGTTATGGGGTAGTTACCTGGAGAGCATGATTGCCGTGAGGAACCGAGGCCAGGGCAGTGGGGCTTGCGCCGGTGGGATAGGGCGTGGCCTGAGTGGGGAGTACGGTGCCTGTATCCGGGTTCAATTCGAAGCCGGATACTGAGTCTCCCAGGTGGTTGGCGGTATAGACGAAGCGGCCTAGCGCCGGATCTACGAGTACGGCGACCGGCTGTGTGTCGGTGGCGTTGACAGGGCTGCCGGTCACGTTGACGTTGCCCGTGGGTGTTCCGGTAGCGAGGTCGATGGTGTAGCTCGAGACCGAGTTGTCCAGCTCGTTGGTGAGGTAGATGTACTTGCCGCGCGGATCGATGGTGATGGCCGAGGGCTCGTTGCCGGTCTTGAAGGGGCCGTTGATGAGGAAGTCGAGCACGCCGCCCGACTGAATCGAGTATCCGATCAACTGGCTCGAGGCGAAATCGGTGGCATAGAGAAAGCGGCTTGTGGGATCGGCGGTGAGGGCGGTGGGCTTGACGCCTGCCTTCCATGGGCTGCCGGAGACCGGGGTTAACGCGCCGCTGGAGCCAACGGAGTAGCCAAATATCCAACCGGGGTTGGCAGTGCTGGTAGTGGTTCCGCCGGGATTGTAAGCCGACTGATCGTAGACCGTGACGTAGACGGCATTGTTGTTGGCCAGAACGGTGACCCCGGTGGGGACGATCGTGTCGCCTGTATAGCCGGGTACGGTAAGGGAAACTTGGGCAGCCGCGGAGCCGATTGCGCCCGATGAAAGGGGATAGGCCGTGAGGGTGGCGGAAGTGGTTCCGGAGAGGACATACAGGAAGCTGATAGCTTCATTGACCGCGATGGAGGCGGGCGGGCCGCTCGCGGTAACCGTGTCCTTCTGCGTCAGTACGCCGTTGCTGGCAAGGGCAAAGTGGACCACAGAGCTGTTTCCCGCGTTTGCCACGTAGAGATTCGCAAAGTCGGAAGTGACGGCCAGGGAAACCGGATTGGATCCGCCCGAGGGCACGGCCGGCTGTCCGGTGCGCAGCGCGCCGGTCTCGGAGTCCGCGGCGTAGGTTTGGATCTGTCCAGCGCTGCTGGCTCCCGAGCCTGATGAACTGGCAACAAAGACATAGTCGATGGTGACGATCTCGCAGGCCGTCAAGAGGCTGGCCACCATAAGGCCGATGATAGAGACCAGAAACAGCTGGCTCAATTTGCTGAACTTCATGCGCTTCCTTCGTCGTGGGCCATCAGGTTCAAGCCCCAAGAAAACTCGTTTAAGTTGCCCCGCAATCATTGTAAAAGCTCCTTGCGGGGTGCTGCTACCCATGCCGCTCTGGGACCGGCGGCCAGAGCCGCGTCGACTCTTACTTCTGCGTGCCGGCGCCCGCGCCGTTATGCGGAATTGCGGCCACGGCCGTCGGCAGAGCGTTGGCCATGTAAGGAGAATTTTGTGTATTGATGAGGGTGCCGGCTGTGGAACTCAACTCAAAGCCTGAAACCGTGCCGTTGACCGTGGTGCCAAGAAAGTTGGCGGTGTAAAGGAAGTGGTTCGTCGAGGGATCGATGCCGATGGCCACCGGCTGCAGGCCGGTGGCGTAAGAACCGAGGCGGGTGAGCGCTCCGCTGCTGCCTATCGAATAGGCCGATACCGTCGAGTCCTGCATGTTGGTGACATAGAGATATGGGTACGCGGGATCGACGGCAATCGCCGAGGGTTGATCGCCGGCCGGGAAAGGGCTGCCGCTGAGCGGGGTCAACAAGCCGCCCTGAACGGAGTAACCGAGGACATCGCCGTTGGTTGAATCGGTGATATACACGTAGCTGCTGGATGGATCGCTGGCGATCGCCGAGGGAGTGGTTCCCGCGGCAAAGGGTACGCCGCCGTTGAGCTGAGTGAGGGTGCCGCCGGAACTGGTCGAAAATCCGAAGACATAGCCGGCGTTCGGCGTTACGGTTGAGTCATAGGCGGCGATATAGATATAGGCGCCCGATTTCAGAACGTTGACGGCCGTCGGCACGATGATGTCGTTGGGCTTGCCGGGTAAAGTCAAAGGCCAGTAGTTGATGCTTCCGTTGGTGATGGGCGAGCCGAGTTCGTCGCTGGGAGGAGAGGTGGACGATGAGGTAATCGGATAGACAGCAATGGAGCCCGAGCACGGGGCTGCGGTAGAGCAGGAAGGCAGCGGCTGATAGAGGTCCACGACAAACAGGTTCATTCCGCTGACGGTGACGGCGAGGGGATAGATTCCGGGCGTATTCACGGTGTTCTGCGGATAGAGCTTGCCGTCGTTGCCGATGATGAACTGGACGATGGAGTTGTCGTCCTGATTGACTACATAGAGGTTGGTGTTGTCCGAGGAGACGGTTTCGGCTACCGGATCGCGCCCGCCGGAAGGGAAGGGCGAGGTGGGAATCTGGCGCATAAAGCCGGACTCCGAGTTGATCTCGAAGACGTCGATCTCTCCGTAGTTGTTAGATCCCGCGGCCTTGGAACTGGTCACGAAAACAAAATCCACGGTAAGCGTGCCACAAGCGGTCACAAGCGCAGCCGCCAGGAGGCTGGCTGCCGAGACCAGAGCGAGCTGGCCGGATTTGTTGAACTTCATGCGCATCTTTCGTCAGCGGACCAAAACCTCGGGCCCGCAAAAACTGTTTTGGAATCGAACCCCGCGCGTCTGAGAAAAAGCCGCGCCCGGAGTCCGGCTACGTTCTTGATGAATCGGGCCGTCCCGAAATACGCGGCCGATATCCGCGGTGGGAACCAGCCGGCGAACTGACGCCCACCCCAGTGAAAACTGCCCCGGCGCCGCTCTAACTGGTACGCCCGTCAACCAGGCACCATGCAGCCGGGCCGCTGAGCGCATAGCTGTTGGCTACGCGCATATTGTTCAGTACGCCTGAGTTCGGATCGACCACGCGGCCGTTTACGGTGGAATCGTTGAAGTTGGCCGTGTAAATGAACTGGTTGGACGGATCCTCGACCATGCACTGCGGACCGGCGCCCGTGCCGAACGGTTCCCCGGCGATGTAACTTAGCGTGTGAGAGCTGGGGTCGATCACATAGCCGGCCAGGCCGCTCTGAGTGTTGCTGGTGCTCGCGTTGTTCCCCTGGTTGGCTACATAAAGGAACTTGCCCTTGGATTCGACCAGCAGGTAGATGGGGTTGGAGAGCGTTGGATCGTCGGGAACGATTCCACCGATCTGAGCCTCCAGAGCGCCGCCGGTTCCGACCGAGAAGGGAAGAATCTGGCTGGGAGATGTGGTGCCGTTCGCAGTGATGGGTTCATTGTCCAACACGTAGAGGTAGCCGGAGCCGCTCACGATGGCCGTTGCCTGCGCAATGTTCAGCGATTCCGAACTGTTTTGGGTGACGGTCAACTGCCCGTTGGCGGTGCCCTCGGAGTAAGGAAAGACCGTGTCGCCAGTGGCGGGCGTTCCGCTGAGTGTGAAGACATACCCGGAACTCAGCACGAAGTCGATGGGATTGGCAGGGACCGGGAAGTAGGTCAGCGCTGTGCCATTGGCCGCTGTAACCTGGGCGTTGACCACCAGTTGCAGGCGGCCCGTCGACGAGTTGATCGAGAAGACCGTTATGTCCCCGCAGGTCTTGGCCGAGGAGCCCAGGGCCAGGGCGCAGGCGGCGTTCGACGGAGCATCGTGGTCAAGCACGAAAAGGAATGCGCCAGAGGCGTCGGCGAAGATCCGCATAGGGTTGATGCCTTGGGTGTAGAAGGTCTCCTGCGGGGTGAGAATCCCGTTGCCGCCAACCGCGAACTGGGTGATATTGGAGTTCCCGCAGGGGTCGGCAGTGGTGCATTCCGTGCCGGAGGAGTTTGTGCCGCGGTTGAGCACGTAAAGGAAGCGGCTGCCTAAAATAAGGGCGGCGCGACCCGGGTTGGCGCCGCCGGAGGGGATCGGCATTCCATTGATCGGGGTGAGCTTGCCGGTATTGTGATCGATCTTGAAGCCGCTGATGATGCCGCTGCCGGGGGACTGCGCCGTCACCGTCCCCGTCACATACAAAAAGCCGACCGTATAACTCTCGACACAAGACGTAACACTGAGGACCACGCCCACAGAGAGGGCGCCCATCAGAAGTGCCTTGCCGAATTTCGTAAACTTCATGCGATTCCTTCATCCTGGTCGGGCGTGCGCCGCCAGGTTGGCTAGTTCCACAGCAGAGCTGGGTTGGGACGGGTCCCTGCTGCATTGTAAAAGGCGAGGGCACGTTGTGCCTAGTTTCGGCATTATGTCCCGCATTTTTCGAGGCCGTCCCGGTCGCCAACGCCACCCAACCCGGCGTCTGGCCGACCTGGAACAAGGATTTCATGCCCGGCTGCGGTTTGGACGCCGGGATTGCTGAAAACGTCAACGCGCAGGCGCCGGTAAAGATTCGATCCAGACCGGGCGGTCCGGCGTCATCGACGAAAACCTGTTGATTCACCCCGGAATGAGGGACAGCTCTTCACCTGCGGAGCCATGGCTGGGTAAGGCCACGGCCCCGAAGGATGGCGACTCTACCAGACTCGGCAGGAGTTGACCGGAGACATTGGCTGGCCCTTGGCGCAGCCGAAGGCCTCGCCGAATTCGTCGAAGTTCTCGACCGAGCCGTTCACGCGCCATTTACCGGGCGAGTGGGGGTCTATCAGCGCCAATCGGCGGGCCGACTCCTCGGTCTGGTTCTGGCACCACACCTGGGCGAAGCCGAGAAAGTAGCGCTGCGCCTCCGTGTAGCCGTCGATTTTGTCCATGATGGACTTGCCTTGCGCCGCCAGCGTATCCAGCAGCGCCATGTACGCAATGCGCAAGCCGCCGTTGTCGGCCGTGTTTTCGCCCAGGGTGAGCCGGCCGTTCAGCATCTGCGCCGGGGTATCGCCGTGAGCCGGCGCCGCTTCGAAGCCGCTGTACTCGTCCGCCACGCAATTGGTCCGCTCGGTAAAGGCCTTGCGGTCCTCGGGAGTTTGCCACTCGCGCAGGTTGCCTTTTCCGTCGTACTTCGAGCCCTGGTCGTCGAAGCCATGGGTCATCTCGTGACCGATCACTACACCGATGCCGCCGAAGTTCACCGCCGGGTCGATGTTGAAGTCGAAGAATGGCGGCTGCAGGATGCCGGCGGGAAAATTGATGTCGTTCAGGTTGTCGTTGTAGTAGGCGTTGACCGTGGGCGGCGTCATCTCCCATTCCTTCTCGTCCACCGGCTTGGCCAGATGGTTCAGATTCCAGTCGCGCGCGAAGACATCTGCCCGGTTCAGGTTTCCGATCAGGTCGCTGCGTTCCACCTTCAGGGCAGTGTAGTCGCGCCACTTCTCCGGATAGCCGATCTTGTTGCGGATCATGGCCAGCTTTTCTTCAGCCGCCTTCTTGGTGGCGTCGCTCATCCAGGGCAAAGTTTTGATGTCGTCGCCTAGAGATTTATCAAGGGCGGCGACCAGTTTGTCCATGCTCTCCTTGGCAGCGGGAGGAAAGTTCCGCTTGACCCAATCCTGCCCGACGGCCTCGCCCAGCGCACTGTCGCTCATGAGGGTGCATTGCCTCCAGCGCGGCGTGGGTTCGTTCTGCCCGGTCACGGTCTTGCCGAAGAAGGCGAAATCCTCGTCGAAGTAGGCTTTGGGCAGGTTGCTGGCCGAGCCGTGAATCAGCTGCCAGCGGAAGTAGGACCTCCAGGCGTTCACAGGCTCCGTCGAGATCAGTTCGTTCACGGCCATGAAGAAGTTCGGCGTGGCCACGTTGAGAGTATCGAAACGGCCCACCTTCACGGCTTTGAAGTAGAGGGTGAAATCGAACTCCGGCGCCAGCTTCTCAAAGTCCGCGACGGTGTAAACGTGATAGCGGTTCTCCGGCTGGCGCATATCGGTGCGGCTGGTCGAGGCTTTGGCCAGCGCGGTTTCAATCTCCAGCACCGCCGCTGACTCCTTGGCGGCCTGTTCGGGCGTGTCGCCGGCCAGGGTGAACATTCTGGTCATGTGCTCCAGGTATTGCTTGCGAATCTCCTGAAAGTGCTTGCTGTCCACGATGTAATAGTCCCGGTCGGGCAGCGAGATACCGCTCTGCGAAATGGCGGCTATCTGCTGGGAGGAGTCCTTCAGGTCCTGCTCCACGCCAAACTCGAACAGAGGCGCAAGGCTGCCGTCTTCGGCCAGATCGGCCACCAACGTTGCCAGCTGGCGAGCGTCGCTCAGTCCGGCGATGCGCTTGAGCGCCGGCTCCAGCGGCGATAGGCCCTTCCGCTCCACTAGACCGGTATCCATGCAGGCGGCAAAAAAGTCTCCGTATTGCTTCTCCAGCGGACTCTTGGGACTCTTGGCCGCCGCGTCCAGCTCCTGCCAGAGCAGGTAGCGATTGCGCTCCCGAAGCAGCGAGAACGACCGCGCCCACACCACCTGATCGGACGGAACGGGGTTGTTCTTCACCCAGTTCCCGCAGGCGTACTGATAGAAATCCGTGCACGGATTGGCGCTCTTGTCGATGGCCGAGAGATCGAAGCTCTTGATGGCCGCGGGCGGCGTGGGCGTCTGCTGGGACGAGGACGCGTTGGCCGGCGCGGCCGCGGGCGTTTGGGCCAGCGCGGTCCCGGCCGTCAGGATCAGAAAGAAAGCAAGACGAAAACAGCTCATGGAAAGTCCCCTTGAAGACAGAATTACCCGGCCGTGTCCGGCGGTGAGGGGTGCTCCGGGAGGAAAGTCAGGATTCAGTTCAGAGCCGCCGATTCGGCGCGGGCTGCGCTTTTCAGGAGGCTATCACAGCGGACGGCTATCGGAGATTCCGGGCCAGTCCGCCGCGCCAGCCACGCCGAAGAGTATAGTTGCCGTGGAGGCGTCAAGCTCAGCCTCCATCGCATAGCATGGCGATAATTGAAGAGGCGTTCGGCTGCTGTCTTCCGCACTTACCGGATAAGTTCCGCCACCACCTCGACCTCCTGCTTCCGCGTGCCGCCCGGCAGGTCGAACGATCCCAGAAGAAGCGGCTTGCCGAGCTCCAGGGTCGAAGTTCCTTCCAGCATGCTCTGGCGAATCACCGGATCTTGCGGGCCCACGCCGGACTTCTCCTCCGCAAGACTCGATTGCTCGACCTTTGTGTGCAGTCTCAAGCCATCCTCGTATCGGTCCACGGTCGCCTCGATTTGCAGCCCGACATCGACATATTGCACCTGGGAGCTTGATTTCGAAGTTGTTGCGTCGGCAACCCCGGTGACCAGCGGCACGTGGCTGCCCTGTTTGAAGTCGACCTTCTGCCCCGTAGCCACAACCATGGCAAAGCGCCGCGTTCCCACGCGCTTGCCGCCGTCCGATTCGGCGATCGTGTACGTGAGGCGGTAAATACTCATGGCTTTGTCAAGATCCAAGAGGATCTTCTGCGCGAGCTGAATGTCTTCGGGAGTGCCGCGCAGGGTGATGGCGTTCTCCGGCATCATGGCATAGACCCTGGCCTTCGGCGAGAGCACATTGCGCAGGGCGGTCTGAAAATCGTTAATCTCGCTCTGCTGGGTGAGGTTGGTGAGGTAAAGGGTCAGATAGGTCTCCGGGGTGGGTTTCGGTTCGCCAGCCTTGTTGTCTCCAGGCTGCGACTGCGCGCCCGCGCCTGGCGCAAAGAGCATCAGGGCCAGCGCGATTCCAGCAAGCATCAAAACGGCGTTTATCCACCGTTTTCCGGTCTCTTCCACATTCAATCTCATCTTTTCGCATCTCCCATTTGTCGATTGGAAGAACGCCTTGTTGCACCCCCGAGCGATGCCGCGGCCCTCTTCTATCCACACAGACGCCCAATCCCGGCTTCCGCTCGACAATTCTCCGCAAAGCAGTGTGCAATCCGGGAGGCCGATGAACGAACAAAGCGGCCATTCCAATAGTGGCGCCGTTTCCCTCCTGAGCCCGGTCCTCAGGCTCAGCAGCGGATGCAGGCCAGATCGCGCGTGGAGGCGGCTCAGGTATATTGGGTCCGTACCTGAATGGGCTCTCATTCCCTCTCGGCGCGGAGAAGCACGGTGAAGAATTGGGACGTTGTGATGGTCACGGCCTCATCGGCTCGGCAGGCTGGGCTGTACCGCGATGAGGTCGAGCGCCGGAGACTGTCCGGGATGCTGCCCGAGGGGACGGAGTTTCTGGTGGTTCCCGATCCCGGCGACCGCAGGGTGGGCAGCGGCGGAGCGACAATCAATGCCCTGGGGGTTCTGGGCAAGGACCGGGAGTGGTGGAGCCAGCATCGCGCGCTGCTGATTCACTCCGGCGGCGATTCGCGCCGCCTGCCGCAGTACTCGCCCGGCGGCAAGCTGTTTGGCGTGCTGCCGTCGCGCACCCAGCCGCGCGGGACCACGACGGTCTTCGACGAAACCCTGCCGCTCTCGGCGGCTTGGGCGGAGAGAATTGCGAACGGGCTGCTGGTGGCTTCGGGCGACGTGGTCTTGCGCTTCGATTCGAGCCAGGTCGAATGGAACCGGCCGGGCGCGACCGGCGTCGCGATGCGGCTGGATATGGAAACGGGCGGCCATCACGGCGTCTATGTGGTCGGAGCCGGAGACCAGGTCTATACCTTCCTGCAGAAGCCCACGCCGGCGGAGATAAAGGCCGCGGGCGGACTGCTGGAGGATGGACGGGTTGCTGTCGATGTTGGATTGCTGCGCTTGGACCCCGATCTTACGGCGGCGCTGACCGAGCTGGCGGGGTTCAAGACCCTTCCCGCGGTCGATCTCTACGATCAGATCACCCGTGGGCTGACGGGGGAGTGGAAGCCGGAGAGCGACGCGGGGCTGTTCTGGCGGGAGCTGGAGAGAATCCTGCGCGCGCCCGAACGGCCGGCGGAATTCCACTGCGCGGTGGTCGAGGGCGAGTTTCTCCATGCGGGGACGACCCGCTCGTTCCGGTCTCTGGCGGCGGGATCGGGCGGAGTTCTCGACAGCGTGATAGGCGGCGGCAGCCAGGCCGGGCATGAAGCTGTGATTCTGGAATGCGATCTCAGCGGGCCGGTGACCGCCAGCCGCGGCGCAATCCTGCATGGACTCACCGGGTTAAGCGGCCCCGTCGAAGTTCCAGAAGACACCGTGGTTCACCAGTTGCCGGTGGAAGCGGCCGGCGGAAACGGCTGGGTCATCCGCGTTTATGGAGTCGAGGACGATCCGAAGCAGGCGATCGAAATTGCCACTTGGTTCAACCGGCCGATTGTGGAAACCCTGGAACGGCTGGGGCTGAGCGGTGAAGAGGTTTGGGGCGCGGAGGAGGCGCCCACCCTTTGGAACGCAGCGCTCTTTCCCGTGACCACGCCGGATGAGGCCTGGGCCTGCGCGCGCTGGATGATGGGGTACGCAAGCGAGTACGGAGCGGCCCGTTGGCGCGCCTCGCATCGGCTGTCGCTGGCCGGGAGCGCGCAGTGCGCTGACGGCAAGGCCCTGGCCGAAAGCCGCAACCGCCGCTTGCAGGGCATCTGGCAGGAGACGGTCGTCGAATTGGCCGAGTCGGGCACCGACTTGCGGCCGCTGCTGGCCAACCTGCCCGGTCTGGCGCCAGCCGCCGCGGCCGGACGCACCCTGCGGATGCACGCCGAAGAGTTGCGCCAGGGCAACCCGGAAGACTTGACTCACGCGGCCAGCCACCTGATGCAGGCGGCGCGTTTGCTCGGGCGCGCGGGATTCGAGCGGGAGGCTGGGCTGGCGGAGGCTGAGGCCTTCACCTGTATTCAGGATGCGGTACGCAAGGGGACTGCCGGCGAGGCGGAGCCGGCGCCGTCCCGCTGGCGGTTCGACCGCGTTCATGTCTCAGCGCCGCCGCGCATCGATCTGGGCGGCGGATGGTCCGACACGCCGCCGTTCTGCTTCGACTGGGGCGGCACGGTACTGAATTGCGCGCTGGAGATCGACGGGACCTATCCGATCGAGACCGAGATCCGGCGCATCGACGAGGCGGTGATCCGTTGCCAGGCGGACGGTCACGGCGCGATGGCCGAATATCGCACCGCCGCGGAGCTGCTGGAGCTGTGCGGGCCGGGAAGTGTGTTTTCCATCCCGCGCACGGCGCTGCGCCTGCATGGGCTTCCGGTGACGGGTCAACCGCTCTATGAGACTCTGGCGCAGCTGGGCGGCGGCCTCGAGATCCGCTGCCAGGTGCGCCTGCCGATCGGCTCCGGCCTGGGAACCAGCAGCATCCTGGCCGCCACGGTGATCCGCGCATTGGCCGCGATCTCCGGGCGGGAGCTGGACGATCAGGCGCTGTCGCAGGCCGTGATGCAGCTGGAACAGCGCATGACCACCGGCGGCGGCTGGCAGGATCAGGCGGGCGGCATCTTCCCTGGAGCCAAGCTGCTGATTACCGGACCCGGTTTGCGGCAGCGGATTCGCGTGCAGCCGGTGGTCTGGACCGAACAGCGGCAAGCAGAGTTTTGCCGGCATCTGGTCCTCTACAACACCGGCATCCAGAGGGTAGCAAAGGATCTCCTTCGCCAGGTGGTCTCGCGCTATCTGGCCCGCGAAACCGCCACCATCCAGGTGCTGCACAGCATCAAGACGCTGGCTGTGGAGATGTCCTACGCCATCTCCGAGGGCGACTGGAAGCATCTGGGTGAGTTGCTCGACCGGCACTGGCAGTTGAATCAGGTGCTCGATCCGCATACCACCAATGCGCCCATCAATTCGATTCTCGACCGCGCTCGCCCCTTTATCTACGGAGCCAAGCTGGCCGGCGCGGGCGGGGGCGGTTTCCTGATGATGGTGGCCCGCGATGCCGAAGCCGCCGCGGCCTTGCGCGCCGCTCTTTCCCAGGAGCCTGCCGGGCGCGGGGCATTCGTGCCCTACCACATCGCCGCCGAGGGCCTGCGCGTTCAGGCCGGCGTTGAGACGCTGCCGGCTTGATTCCACTGGAAATCCGAAACACAAATGCGGTAGACTTCAATCTCGAACTGTTCTTCGCGATCGTTGCTTTCCCCCGCATGGGTTGTGGAGTAAACAAATGCCCCTAAAACTGAAGGTCAACAACGCAGTCGCGACGGTGGACGTGCCGCCGGATACGCCGCTCCTGTGGGTCTTGCGCGACGTACTGAACCTCAAAGGCGCCAAGTACGGCTGCGGAATGGGAGTCTGCGGAGCCTGCACGGTGCTCGTGGACGGCCGTGCGGTACGCTCCTGCATGACGCATGTGGGAGCCGTGGCGGGCCAGGCCATAACCACCATCGAATGGCTTTCGCCCGACGGCCTGCATCCCGTCCAGGTGGCCTGGGAATCCCTCGACGTGCCCCAATGCGGCTACTGCCAGGCCGGCCAGATCATGACCGCAACCGCCCTGCTGGCGCGCACGCCTCATCCCACCGACGCGGAGATCGATGCCGCCATGAGCGGCAATCTCTGCCGCTGCGGAACCTATCCCCGCATCCGCCAGGCCATTCATGAGGCCGCTGGCGCAGTCGCCGCCAACAGCAAATAGAAGGGAGGCTCGGACCGTGCGCATCGATCGCAGATCGTTTCTTCAGTTGAGCGCCCTCGCCGGTGGCGGCTTCGCGCTGAATCTTTATCGCTCACCGCTTGCCCAGGCCCAGCGCCGTGGCGCGCCGCCGCCCGATCTTACGCCACAGGCCTTCATCCACATCGCTCCGGATGGCGTGGTGACCATCATGGCGCGCGCCTCGGAGTCCGGCCAGGGCATGCGCAACATGCTGCCCATGCTCATCGCCGAGGAGCTCGACGTGGATTGGAAAGACGTTCGCGTGCAGCAGGCCGAGCTGAACGAGAAGATCTACGGCCCGCAGTTTTCCGGCGGCTCCGCCAACACGCCGCAGGGCTGGGAGCCGATGCGTCGCGTGGGTGCGGCCGGACGCCAGTTGCTCATCGCCGCCGCCGCGCAAATGTGGGGTGTGCCCGCGGCTGATTGCGCCACGCAATCCGGCCGCGTGTTTCACGCCGCCTCGGGGCGCTCCGCAAGTTATGGGGAACTCGCCGCCAAAGCCGCCGAGTTGCCCGCGCCCGCGCTCAGCACTGTGAAGCTCAAGGATCCCAAGGATTACCGCATCATCGGCCACTCGCAGCCAGGCGTTGACACCCACGCCATCGTCACCGGAAAGCCGCTATTCGGCATCGATGTCGAAGTACCGGGAATGCTGTACGCAGCCATCGAAAAGGCTCCGGTCTTCGCGGGCAAGGTCAAGACCGCCAGCATCGAGCAAATCAAAGCGCTGCCGGGCGTGCGCCATGTTCTCGTCATCGATGGCGCCATAACTCCAGCCGCCTTCACGCCCTGGGAGCCCGGAATGGAACCGGGCATCGCCATCGTGGCCGATACCTGGTGGCAGGCGCAGCAGGCTCGCAAACAGCTCCGGATCGACTGGGATCTGGGTCCCGCCGCCGCGCAAAGCAGCGAAGGCTTTATGAAGCGCGCTGAAGAGCTGCTGCAGGCCCCGCCCGCAACCACCCTGCGCAAGTATGGCGACCTCGACGCCGCGTTCAAATCCGCCGCCAAGGTGATCGAGGCCACCTATCGCTATCCGTTCATCGCCCACGTCACCATGGAGCCGCAGGGCGCCACTGCCCACTGGAAGGACGGCAAGCTCGAGATGTGGTCCACCAGCACGCTCCCCGGCGATGGCCGCGGCCTGGTAGCCCGCACGCTCGGCATCGAGGAGTCCGGCATTACCACCCACATGGTGCGCTCGGGAGGCAGCTTTGGCCGCCGCCTCCAGAACGACTACCTGGTCGAGGCCGCCTGGATCTCCAAGCAAATAGATGCCCCGGTCAAGCTCCTCTGGTCCCGTGAAGATGACGTCGCCCACGACCCCTTTCGCCCTGGCGGAACCGTTGGCCTGAAAGGCGGCCTCGATGCGCAGGGAAAGCTCACTGCCTGGCGTCATCACTTTGTCACCTTTGGCGATGAAAAGCACTCGGCCTCCGGCGGCGGCATCGGACAGGATTCCTATCCCGCCGGTTTTCCCCCGGCTTACGCGCTCTACACCTCCGTGCAGCCGCTTATGCTGCGTACCGGAGCCCTTCGCGCCCCCGGTGACAACGCCTACTGCTGGGTGGCGCAGTCGTTCCTGGACGAGCTGGCTCATGCCGCCGGACGCGATCCGCTCGAATTCCAGCTCGATCTTCTCGGCAACACGCGCGCGCCCTGGTCTGCGGGCGAACACGACCCCGTGGGCGACCACGAGCCGACGGGACCGTCTGTTCTCATTCCTGAGCGTTTCAAAGGCGTCCTTGAACTGGTAGCGGAAAAGTCGGGCTGGGCTCACCGCGCCAAGCAACCTGGCCGCGGGATGGGAATTGCCGCCTGGTTCTGTCATCTGGGCTACTTCGCCGAGGTCACCGACGTCAGCGTGGACAAGAACAACAAGGTCACTGTCAACCACGTCTGGGCCGCCGGCGATGTCGGCAGCCAGATTATCAATCCCCGCGCAGCCGAGAGCATGGCCTTCGGCGGCATCATCGAGGGCCTCGGCCACATGGCGCAGGAGATCACCCTCACCGAAGGCCGCGTCGACCAGAGCAACTTCCACAACCATCCCCTCATGCGCATGAGGCAGATTCCGCCCATCGAGGTCTTCTGGCGCAAGACGGATTACTCGCCCACCGGCCTCGGCGAACCCACTCTGCCGCCCATCCTGCCCGCCGTAACCAACGCCATCTTCGCCGCCACCGGCAAGCGCATCCGCACCCTGCCGCTCGCCCGCAGCGGCTTCGGTTGGGCGTGAGAGATTGAGGCAGCTTGGGAGACCTGGGAACAAATCGGCGTTTTGAAAGGGCACGACTTTAGTCGTGCCGCAAATGGCCCACAAATTCGCTGGGCTTTAGCCCCTGAGGGAAGAACCCCATCCGGAGGGAGCAGGGGCCTTCAGGCTCCTGAATACAGCGGGTCAATGGAGGGCCTTTAGGCCCGGGCCCTATTCCCCGCGGCCTGCTCGTTCCCGCTCTCCGGGCAGCGGCGCAGTCTCCGGCATACCGGTCATTCGCTCTCAATCGACGGCACAATCAACATCGCTGCCGCTATGCCGACATATTGGTATTGATGCCGCGGACGCTTGGCTCACGCGAACTGGTCGGGGCCTTCATCGGGGAAATTGCCTTTCACTTGCCTTCTAGGAGAGTGACGAGCCCTTCAATCCTACGAAAAACCTCATCGAAGGTCACAACACGAACGCCGACAAGTCGTTCTCTGAAGCGTTCAAAGGAGCGTCTCCTAGCATCGTCCACGAGTTCTTTTGACGCATTCCCAAGAATTACCATGCAGCATGGTCGTGCCGCGGTGAGATGATCATCTGCTCGCGTTAGCACGTGAAACTCCGCAGATAAGGACTCGCTGTACTCAAGCACCTGAGAAATTGCGCCACCCAGTTCGGTCGACGGCGGAAAAACGCCGTCCCGGTATTTTGCACCCAGTAGGTGAGCTTGCGGCGTCTTGATTTCTACCAGAACGGCGGCTCCTGACGACTCTGTCCTGAACAGGAAGTCGACGACATTACCGCCAGTGTTGCTCAAATCCTTACCACCAACATACGCCTTCCCTTTGATGAACACGATGGGGTAAGCGAACAGTTGGGACAGTACATATGAATAATTAGCACAAAGGCCCTGCCAAAACTCTTCATCGTTGTTGTCGGCGTTAGCACGCCAACACTTGAGTACGGATCGCAGGTTCGCGAGCCCAACGAGAGAATTTAGCTCAGGCAGTTCACCGCCTTCGCTGATAAACTCTTGCGCTGCCGTTTGCCTTGAGAGCCATTGCAAAACTACACGCAAAGTCTGGACCGCATCATTGCTCTTTGTGGATAGGAAAGCCAACAAATCGGGCTCGGCAAGGGGAAGCAGTTCCGACAGGGATCTATCTACCTTGAACAGCTCAACCCTCCCAGTCGGAACGCCCTCACGGCGATGAAATCGGTAGAGCGGGACGATCTCCCGAAGGAGTTTGTATAACTCGCCTGCCGCCAAAGAGAGCTGGTAGCCCTCACCCTTCTTGAGGGACGAGAATGGAAGTTTGTCGAAATCCTCCCATCGATCATTCCTCCCTTTTCGCTGATAGAGGAAGCGACCCCGCACGGATGCACTCGGGTTTGATGGATTATCGACAATCTCAGGCCGAAATAGAAGCCTCACCTGATCCCCATCTCTCACCGAGATGTCAGTACAACTCGCAGAGTGCTTCGACGTTGATTTGATCTCGATCTTTTCCAAGCGCTCACCTCGTAATTGCCGGCGCGACGCCACAATGGCGAAATCGCGATATGAGCATTATCATAGACCTCTCGATCGTCGGCTCAAAGTTGATTTAGTCGCGGTGCGCCGAAGGATTGGTGTTTCGCCGTTTGAGCGAAATCACATGGGTTAGCTAACGAGAAACGACCGTCCCGACGGCGATCGTGGAACAGAGACCTGGTCGAGGGTTTGGGCCGAAATGGCGACATCGTGAGATAATCCCTTTACTTGCCGCGTACCGTCAAGTCGGCCAGGTATGCTGTTGGACCGGTGTGCCGATCTTGCGCCGAGATCATCTGAGGCTCTTACAGCGTACTAGTCGGCTCCTGTACAATGCCAATGAATCGATGTTCATGGAAAGAAGGACTCCGACCATGATTTCCGCTACCCAGCTCTATGACTATGTTCATTGCCCGCACAGGGTATTCATGGACGCCTTCCACGACCCAACCGAAAGGGATGAAACGTCTCTATTCGTAGAGCTGCTATGGGAACAGGGTCTTGTTCATGAGAACGCCGTCGCGGCGGGACTGAATATTACCGCGAATCTTAAATCGTTCGGATTCGTTGACCGTGAACGGGAGACTCTCGCAGCAATTGCGCGTAATGAGCCTCTCATATACGGCGGGCGATTGACTGCCGGCGAATTGGTCGGTGAACCGGATCTCCTGGAATGGACCGACTCTGGCTATATACCTGGCGATATAAAGTCTGGATCTGGCTTCGAGGGGGACGAAAGCGAAGGAAAGCTGAAGAAGCACTATGCATTCCAACTCGCGCATTATGTGGCGCTGTTAGAGCACCTTGGTCTCGGATCTTCGACGCGTTCCGCATTCGTTGTTGATCGCGAAGGCAAGCGCATCACCTACGCGCTAATGGATTCGCAAGGTGTCCGCAACACGGACACCTGGTGGGACAGTTACGCGAAAGCATTATCTGAAATCAGGGCGATCATCAATAGGTCGAGTGTTTCAGTTCCGGCGCTAAGCGCGGCGTGCAAGCTCTGTCATTGGCATTCGGTTTGCAAAGGTGTGCTGGTCACTACGGATGACTTGACACTCATTGCGGAATTGGGACGAGCTAAACGAGATGCCATCTGCGGTCTGATTCCGACGGTTCAGGCATTCGCCGCGTGTGATCCTGGTTCATACGTCCAAAAGAAGAAAACCGTATTCCCCGGAATCGGTCCAGATAGCCTTTCCAAGTTCCACGCAAGAGCTCGACTGCTGGCGACTCCTGGCGCGTCGGCCTACCTCAAGGATGTCGTCACTCTTCCGATAAATCCTAAGGAGGTCTATTTCGACATTGAGGCCGATCCAATGCGCGGCATCGTTTATTTGCACGGGTTTGTAGAGAGGGTGTTCGGACAGCCGGGGACCTCATCTTTTATTCCGTTTTTCGCAGAAGGGAACGAGGCGGCGCACGAGGAATCCGCATTCCGACAAGCGTGGCAGTACTTGACGGCGCGAATTCAAGACTCAACAATATACTACTATTCAAAGTACGAAAGAACAGAATACAAAAGGCTTGCTGGAAAATACCCGCAAGTTTGCTCAGTCGAAGATGTTGAGGCCCTATTCGCCCTCCCTGTAATGATCGATCTCTATTACGACGTCGTGAAGAAGTCAACGGAGTGGCCACTTTACGACCAGTCCATAAAGACCCTAGCGCAACACCTTGGGTTCAAGTGGAGGGATTCGAGCCCCTCAGGCGCCGCATCGATAGAGTGGTATAACCGCTGGGTCGAGAGCAACGATCCAGCAATCAAAATGCGCATACTCGACTATAACGTAAGCGTTCGGTTCTCGCCGTACGTCACTCTCCGCGCCCAAACGCTGGAGGAAGCTCGGACGGGTATCGACAAGGGCGGTGACCAAGTGCGGAGCACTGGTGATTGCCGCCTTGGCTTATTGTG
>Ga0326727_10003698_pt1 | contig 48133 bp, 36 predicted proteins | sample MB2enrmetagenome_FD_207643 | JGI IMG/M metagenome (GOLD analysis project Ga0326727, IMG submission 207643) | Lab enriched peat soil microbial communities from McLean, Ithaca, NY, United States - MB29MY | ecosystem: Environmental > Terrestrial > Soil > Wetlands > Peat | place: USA: New York... | reverse complement strand
AAATGTCGGGAAAGAATGGCCATAAGTGCGACCCAAATTCAAATCGAAAACGCTTCCTTTGACGGATATGTGCATCATCTAAAGCAAGTTACAAGGAAATCTGAACTCAATGACCGGACAGTTCTGATCGCCCACATATTCGAAATAAGCAAAGAGGGTATTGTCCTTGTAGAAAATTGAGTAATTGCGAATGTTGCAGTCGTAGATGGTCTTCAGGACTTCCGGCCAGACCTTCGCATGGTACTCGACGTACTTATCGTAGACCTCCGGTTTCAGTCCGATGATTTGCCCGTACCGCTTAAGCTTTGGCGCTTGCATAGGTTTGTTAGCTCCTGGCTTCAAGTGTCAGAACTTCAGTTATAAACGCATTCCTTCGCCGCGTCGGCCATCACCTGAATATGCTCGATCGGCGTATCAAAGAAGTGGTCGCTCACCGAGCAGACGTAGCTTCCGTTCTGCCCGACCTTCTCGAAGAGCGTGTGCACGGTTTCCCTGATCTTTTCGGCCGGTCCTGCGGTGAGCACGTTGAACTGGTCAAGCCCCCCAATCAAGGCGAGCCGGTTACCGACTTTACGCTTGAATTCCCAGGGTTCCTGATTTCCACCGATGCTCGTCGGGGCCAGCGTCTCTGAAGCATCCGCGCCGTTGGCGATAATCAATTCCTCGATTCCTCGCGTCCCGCCGCAAGTGTGATAGACCACCATAAATCCGAGGTCGTGCAGGGCATCATGCATTTTGCGGTCGTAGGGCGTGCAAAACTCCCTGTGCAACCCGGGAGAGATGACCGTGGAAGAACCCGCTCCACCGCCTGTCTCAACGAGGTCAAACCTGGCCCCCTTCATCGATTCGATGAAACCGAGTTTCTTCTTGAGAAGAATAGAGAGAAAACGATGGACCCAATCCGGTTTATCCATGCAGCGCATGATGAGTTCGGTCACGTCCATGAGGCAACAGGCGTGTTGCCAGCAGCCGCCCTGGTCCCCCCATACAAACCCACGCACAATGCCCTTGTCGCCGACTTCATCGTAGAGGGCCTGTACAGGGGCCAGATCCAGTTTCCCCACCGGCAAGTACTTGTCAATGAGCTCGATGTCTTCGTCGCGTTTGACCATGTATTCGGTAATCCAGGTGGTTTTTCGGTCACCACGAGTCTTATAGGTCAGCATCCCCTCGGGGGTTTGAATGGCATGATTGGCCATTCGGTTGTCGGGGTCGCTGCTGACAACCGTAACTTCGTCGTGCCATTCCGGAGTGGAGAACTTGGTGAAATCGTAATCAACCAGGGCGCTTTGACCCACATCCCCGAAATATTGGATCTGCGCATCCATGCCGAACTTCTGGAAGGCTTCCAGCGCCGAAATACCGTTCAGGTAATACTTGAGGTGGTAGGCCTGCCATTGGTGGACTGAAATCGGCAGCCGGTCTGGCTTCCCCTTGTGAAGTGCCGTCATAAGCCTTTCCTTAGGAACCATAAGAACCTCCAGTCAAATCGGGAAGGTCGTACTCGCCCAAACGGAGCGGGTATTTCCCGTACTCGCGGACCAGCTTGACCACGTACTCGTAGTTCTGTCCGGACACGTTGCTGGGGACAGAATGATCAGACTGGAAGATGTAGCCGCCGCCTTTGGCCGCATTCAACTTGGTCAGGACGGTCCGCTTCAGGTCTTCCGGGCTTGCTTCCGCCCACTGGATCACATCCATGTTTCCACAGAACGCGATGCGGTGGCCGTATTTCCGCCGGAGTTCAACCACGTCCATCCCAGCCTTGGCCTCCAACGGGTTGTAGGCGTCCACGCCCACTTCGATAAAATCCTCGAAAATCCTCTGCACATTTCCGCAGCCGTGATAGATCACAGGCAACCCGCTTGAGTGGCATTCATCGACCAGGGCTTTCACGCCCGGTTTAAAGTATTTGCGCCAATAGGTGGGTGAGAAGAAAAGACCGTGCTTGTAAGCCACGTCTCCCCAGATGACCATTCCGTCCAGCAGGCCGTCGGCTGCCCTGATTTGGGCTTTCAGGAGTTCCAGGGAGAAGGCGTTGATTCTTTCCACAAACTTTCCCACCTCTTCAGGATACAGCCCGATCCATAGCATTACATTTTCCGTGCCGAGGATGCGCCACAGCATCTCGTGGCCTTCGCAGACGCTGCCGTAAACGGGAATATCTGGATAGTTGTTCTTCACGCCGGCGGTCCAGGCGGGCGAATTCCGCTCAAAGCCATCACCGACACCGGCGATCTGGTTGTCACCCGCTTGGAAGAAGCGCCGCTCGTCCCAAGGATCATCAAATTGAAACGCCTGCATTTTTTCGACCGTGTCGGTTTCAAACCTGAGAAAGGCTGGCATGGGGTAAGCCAGGCGTTTCTGAATCACCGCTTCGAATCCCGTCCGGACCACCACTTCTTCATCATTTTCTTTGAGGACTTCAAACTGCTTGATATGAGGATCCAGGTTAGGGATGGTGACGAGCCAATCGAGATCGTAGTATCTATAGACATCGGTGTCGGGGGCGAGCCCCAGGTCCTTACGCCATCGCGCCAGAAAGCTACCCCAGAAAAAGTCGCTAATGGGAACCCGATCCGCCTCCTGATGGTGCAACGTCTTGTTCATGCGATCCAGCTTCGCCTTGCAGTTTGCTGTTCTTTCCATGATGGTCCCCTCCCAAGGCGTCACCTCTGATTCCAGCTTCAATCTGAAGGCCGTACCAAATCAGTGGCTTCTGTGTTGAGGCTTTTCTGGCCACAGAGGACACGGAGGCACAACTGACACAAGGAGAAATCTTCGCACATGCCCGGCTCAAAACCGTCACTTTTTTTCCACTTGATCCTGCCAGCGAGACGGGTCGCGGTATTTTACAGTTTGCAGGTGCTCACAATAGAGCGCCAGCTCACCCTCGTTCTTGAAGACTTCATAACAAGCTTTGATCAAACCCATGTCTTTGTACTTCGGTCGTTTCTCGAGGTTGGTCCGAATCGTGTAGATGGTGTCGCCAATAAAGACAGGTCGTATGAAGCGCAGCTTGTCATACCCGTAGCTGAAAGCGTTCACACAGTTTGTAGCCACAAGTCCCAGCCCGTAGCTGAAAACCATGGCCCCGGCGACCAGGCGTTTGCCAAACACCCCTTCCTTGCTGGCGAAGATTTGATCACCCACATAAGGGTGCATGTCCAAGACGAGAGCGTTGAAGAGCATGCTTTCGCCTTCCGAGATGGTGCGCCGGATGGAGCGGATCTTGTGGCCGATCTCGAAATCCTCGTAAAACCAGTTCTCGGCATTCCAGACGGGGATTTCGGGGTGCTTTGTGGGGTCGGGATTGGGATTCACGGTTTAAGTCTCCTGGATGATATCTCAGCTTCTGTTCTATGGCGTCTGGTGCAGGATGCGCCAGAGCGTTCCCGCGAAGATGTTGTCCTGTGCCTTTTGCGGTACACCACAGGCGTCGAGCATTTTGTGGTATCGCACGAGCGCCCGGTCAAACTCGTCCAAGTCGCCACCGAACACGTCGGAACCGAAGACCAGTTTCTCGAAGGCGTTGGCTGAGGATTTGGGAGTGTGGGCGCTCTCAACCCCAGACCACCAGAAAATGGAATTGAAGAACGTATAGTTGTTCTGCAATTTGATCAGCGACGAGCCCGAAGCGTCAAGATAGACATTGGGATTCCAGCGCGCAATCTCTCCAGCCCATGCATACTCGGGGTTACCAAGATGCGCGCCAATGATTGTAATTCCTGGAAAACGCCGCGCGATGCCATCCAGAGCCGTCACCCGCATCCTCTCCACGCTCACGTCAACCGCGACTTTTGGATTATCGCGCAACACAATCCCCGTATGGAAGAGGAGGATCATTCCGTATTCTTCAGCGCGCTCGTAAATAGGCCAATAGCTGGGATCGTAGAAATTCTTGAGAGGGAATTCCAGTTCACCCAAGCCACGAAACCCTGCCGCGTGGAACTCGTCCACGAGTTCCAAGGCGCGGGGATCATCAAGATCGATGCTGCCGAATCCAACCAGCCGGTTTGGGGAATTGTCGATAACCGGCTTGGCGGATCCGAGGTCGGCGGGAGGAACCAAGAGAAAGGCAAGCCCATCTACGGAAGCCAACTTCGAGAGCAATTTGTGAAGGAATTCCAGGTCCCCGTTATAGTGAATGTGGCAGTCGATGATCCGCGGAGGACCGGGTTGTGCGATAGCCGACGTGCACAGCACGATCAACAGCAGAACAGGCAAAAGCCGGAATCGCTTGTTCATTTTCCCTCCTCATTTTGATAAAGCCAGGGCCTGATCGAGGTCCTGGATCAGATCCTCCACTGCTTCGATGCCTGCCGAGAGCCGCACCAACCCATCCGTAATGCCGATGGCCAGCCGCTGCTCGCGTGGAACTGCCCGGTGACTCGTGGATGCGGCATGGACAATTAATGAGCGGGTGTCGCCGAGGCTCGCAGCGCGGGCAAAAATCTCTACGCCATCCATGGCCTTCTTTCCACCCTCATATCCTCCTTTCACTTCAAAACTGAGCATGGCCCCAAAAGCCTTCATCTGCTTCTTGGCCACGTCGTGACCGGGATGGTTTGGCAAGCCTGGGTAGTTCACCCGCTCAACCTGGGGATGGTTAGCGAGAAACTCTGCAATCTTCCTGGCATTGGAGCATTGAGCAGGCACGCGGAGGTGGAGCGTGCGGATGCCGCGCATGATCAGCCAGGCATTGAATGGACTGAGGCATCCGCCGAAGTCGCGGATGATTTCTTGATTGAGATGGCGAATGTAATCTTGGGGGCCGATCGCCACCCCACCCATGGCGTCGCCGTGACCGCACAGGTACTTGGTGGCGGAGTGAACGACGACCGTAACACCCATCTTCAGAGGTTGCTGGAGAGCTGGTGAAGCAAAGGTGTTGTCCATCATGGAGGGAATTCCACGCGCGCGGGCGAGTTGAGCGAGAGCCGCGATATCGAGGATTTCAAGGGTAGGGTTGCTTGGGGTTTCGAAGTAAATCAATTTGCTGTTGGGCCGAATAGCCTTTTCGAACTCCTCCACACGCGTGGACTGAACAAAAGTGGTCGAGGCGCCCAGGCTGGGGAGTTTCCTGGCGAGAAAATCGTACGCGGCCCCGTAAAGCGAGCGCGCCGCAACGACGTGGTCACCCGCTCGGACGTATCCCAGGATGGCCGACGAGATGGCGGCCATCCCCGAGGAAAAAACCTGGGCGGCTTCGCCGCACTCCAGCGCGGCTAATTTTTCTTCCAGTGCGTGGAGGGTGGGATTACCGTAGCGTGTGTACATATAACCGGGCTTCTCTCCACCGTATACGGCGGCCATCTCATCCGAATCGGCGGATGCAAAAGTCGAGGATTGATAGATGGGCGTATCGAGAGCTCCGGTCACAGGGCACGGAGATTCCCCGGCGTGGACCGCCAAGGTCTCAAACCTATAACCTTCCTTCATTTGGCACCTCTCAGTTGCACTCGTCACACTCCCTATTTCGAATCTTGAGCATGTTGCTGAAGACGCGCAGGGGGTGTCATCCTTAGGGTAGCTGTCACAGCCTACAATGGAAAGAGCCAATTGTGCGGAATCTCAAAAAGTCCATTCCGGCTAATTGTGCTTGACTCGACCGGGGCGTCTTGGTAGGTAACATAGCCAGGTCGAGCCGGCGCATCGTAAACGGGTCTCCAACGGATTCTCGAAGCGCTGGACATCGTTTTGGGAAATGATCTAGACTTTTCTCTTGGTTGTGAAGGATAGGTTGCCAGGGGGTGAGGCATGGCCTTTTGTCCCGAATGCCGGACCGCAATTGACGTTGAAGATGATGTGGAAGAAGGGCAGACGATGGACTGCCCCGAGTGCGGAGCTGAACTGCAAGTCGTGAATACAGATCCCGTGGTGTTGGAAGTATCATCGAGCGAGGAAGAAGAAGAGGAGGCTTGGTAATTTGAGCACTCGGACACCTTCAATTCTTGCCCTCGCGTTGTTGCGTGGTCTGTCGAGCCGCTTCTCGCCGCGGCGGTTTTGTTGGGGCGTTCACATCTTATCCGGCGTGCTCGCTGTCACCTGGCTGCTCTGCGCACCCGGTCTGGCGGCGAAGCAAAAGGCCCCCACCACCAAGACGGTGAGTGGCGCGGTAATGGACAAGGCTGAGAACGGAATTGGCGGCGCTGAAGTGACGCTCAAGGACCTCCAAACGGGAAAGACTGTGGCTATATACGCGGAGGCCAATGGGCAATACCGCTTCTCAGATCTCGATCCGCATCACGATTACGAGATCCAGGCACGCTTCCAGGGGGCGGCTTCGGAAACCAGACAGGTCAGCTCCATCGACACTCGCACGAAGCTGGTCATAAACCTGCCTCTCTCTATCGGAGTGAGTAAGGACCAAGCCGTTGCGGACAAGTTAGCGACGCTGCTGAATTGGGAGCCGGGGAGCGTGGTGGCTGAGATCGGAGCGGGTGAAGGCGGGCTGACTCTGGCTGCCGCCGAGCGCGTGGGGCCCACCGGCCACGTCTTCACAACGGAACTGGACCCGAGATTGCTCATCGATTTGCAGAGTCTGGCTGCCCGGCAAAAGGTCGAGAACATCACCGTGATCAAGGCGGGTGAAACCCAAACGAACCTTCCGCGCGAGTGCTGTGATTCCATCTTCATGCAGTATGTGTATCACCATTTCACGCAGCCGGCGCAAGAGGACGCCAGCCTTTTCCAATCGCTCAAGCCAGGCGGCATCCTTGCCGTCATCGACTTCCCACCTGCGAAAGAGGCTAGCACACCCGCATCGTCGAATGAGGAAGTGCCAACCGACCGGGGCGAGCTCGGCATCACAAGGGAGGCGCTCGTTGATGAGCTCACCGCAGCGGGATTCCAGGTGGTGACGACACCTGCGGATTGGGCCGGCGGGGGTTACTGCGTCGTCTTCCGAAGGCCACCGCAGTAGCGCCCCGAGCTATTGAAGGTGTGAAAAAATCGCGTTGTAGGGACGGCCCTTGCGTCCGCCCTGGGGCAACCATCCGTCAGCCGACGGATTGCCCCTACGACGCACCCCAAAAACGCGATTTTTTCACACCTTCATTGGGGTGGGTCTGCTGCCGGTGCGGGAAATTCTTCGACCAGCCGCGGACCTCGAGTTCAGGCGCGCGGAACAAAGGGGGCATTCTGCGGCTAAAATCCAAACCTTGAATTCAGAATTTGTCTTGTCCCCGTTCGGCTCTTCAGCTCCTCTCAAATCGCATCCCTTGTGGTCGTCGCGCGTGGTGAAGGTGTCGCCGGCACAATTACAGGTAGCGCGCGTGGAACAATCTCAATCGTGGCGGGGAGTTCCTGCATGAATTCTCCGTCCCCGAAAAGCTCCAGACGAGAGGTGGTGCTCAAGGAGACCTTATGGGCTTGAAAGTAGATGATGCGCGGATGTCTTAGGTGTTCCCCGCGATAAGCGCGTGGGACCCAGCGTAGGAGCTCCAATTTCCCCAGGTAAGGGACGATGCAAACATCCAATAAGCCATCATCGAGTTTTGCTCGCGGCGTAAGATGAATTCCCCCTCCGTAGGAAACGTTGTTTCCCACCACGGCAAAGACGACGTCTCCCGAGAACTCCTGAACGTCTGAGACAATCTTGAGCGGCTCCGGACGATACGATTTGAGGCAGCGGAGAATTGACCAGGCATACGCCCATGAGCCGCGCAGGCGGCGGACGCGCTCGTTGGCATACCGGGTTACAACCGAATCGAAACCTGCTCCGGCAATACAACCGTAAACCGTGTTTCCCGTCCGCGCCAGGTCGATCCGGCGAGTGTTTCCGGCGAGCAGCACTTCCGCAGCCGCGCGCGCTTGGGTGGGGATTCCCAAACCCTTCGCGAAATCGTTCCCGCTCCCAGCGGGAATGATCCCCAACGGGATTTCACTCCCCACGATCCCGTTCAGGACGTAGTGGTGAGTACCGTCACCACCGAGCGAGACGATGGCGTTGGGTCTTTCAGCCGCGGCCCGGCGCGCCAGTGCCAGCAGATGCCGCGCATCGCGGCTCTCTTGCACGTCAACCTCGACGCCCTCGCGTTGCACGACCCCGAGCGCCTCGCGCAACACGAACCGTGCCTTGCCTCGGCCAGCGTTAGGATTGAGAAGAATGATGATACGCACGAGTTGGAGCGGAAAGCATGCAAGAGACTGAAGGCAATGTCAAGCGCCCCGATGAAAGTCCGGAGCACCTTCCCTCCTGGTTCAATGCGGCAAGAGGGCTGATGGCTCTAAACGACACGTCGTATCGCCATGACCGCCAGGTCATCCAGGAGCGGGGCTCCAGATCGGAACACATCCAAATCGTCAATACAGGCGTCTACCAGGGCTTGTGCGGATAGCGCGCAGCTTGAAGCTGCCAATTCCTTGAGCCGTTCTGCGCCGTACTCTTCTTCATTTGCTGACCGCGCCTCGGAAACCCCATCCGTGTAGAGGAGGAGCGCATCGCCGGAGGCCATTTCCGCCTTCTGGGTCGGATAAACTCCCTCGCAGAACAATCCCAGGGGCACGCCTGTGGCTCGAAGTTCTATTACCTTTCCGCCTTGCAGCAACAGGGCAGGGCAATGACCGGCATTGCAGACCTCAATATTACCCGACTGTCCTGCTCGAACCAGGATAAGCGTGGCAAACAAACTCGATATCGTACTCTGGCAAAAGACATGGCTCGCCCGTTCGACCATGGCTTGAACAGTCAACCCGGAAGCGATAAGCGTGCGGAAGATGGCGTGCAGTTGGCTCATCAACATGCAGGCGGCAACGCCTTTTCCAGAAACATCTCCCAACGCGAAGAAAATATCCTGGGACTCATTCTGGTGAGTTACCACATCACAGTAATCACCACTCACGAGTCCAAGGGGTTGATAGTGAGAGTGGATCTCCCAGCCAGCAAAGGCCAGGTTCTGATTGGGGAGCAATCCTCTCTGGAGTTGTGAAGCAAGCAGCAAGTCCTGTTCCAGCGCCCGGCGCTGGCTCGCCGTGAGGTGATCCAGGCAATATCGGATCAAGGGGTCGGTAATTAATCGGTCTTTTTCAATGGCATCGTGGCAGGTTTCACAGATGCCATAGGTCCCAGCCTTCATGCGTTCCAGCGCGGAATCAACCTCATCTAAGAGCTGCAGTAGACTCTCGCTCCCCCTGGAGCTGACTATGGCGGTTTCGAGCCTTTGTCGCCGCTCGAGCAATTGTCCGTGAAGGAAAGATTCCTGAACGTCGGCCATCGTTGTCCCCCTGTTGCCGAATGATCGCGCCTCAAGGCGCACCTTCACTTCTCACCCCTGCAAGGCCTTTCCCTATTGGATTCAGCAGAGGGGATTTTGGCACATCGGACAGGGGACCTGAAAGCCGATTCTTGCTGTTTGCTTTGGCTTAGGGAGCTGCGTGGCATCGGGTGCCCACTCAAATTCGAGGGATTGCCGCTATCCTGTGCCGGCCGCTGCAAATGGATTCTGTCCGAATCCCCGTCCGGAACTAGGAATTATCGTAAGCATCCAAGAACTGATCTCTTGGAATACTCGCCTGGGTGCAGATTGTTCGCAGCGTCGAAGCTTTGAGCCTCGGGTGGTTCGGCATAGTCAAGGGGGTGCGGCTTCCGTCAGGGTTCGTCCGGAGCATTGCAATATGCTCCCGCTCGCGGACAACCCTGAAGCCGAGGGCTTCGAACGCCCTGATGACTTTCTGCTTTGGCGCATCGACGGGGAATCTAGGCATTAGATCTCGACAGCGGCTTCGGCAACAAAAGCCTCAAGCACTGGGGGCTGGATCTCCAAAACCTCCGCCCCAAAGCTTTCGACGTGAAACTTGATGGCCGACTTGACATCGGCAACCGCTGCCTCGTACGTGTCGCCTTCTCCTACCACCACACCCTGGACGCCGAGTGGGTAGGCCACATAACCGTCCGGGTGCTTCTCAACGATGATCTTGATTTGTCGCATCGGAAAGATCTCCACGCCTAGTTTAGCATGCTGGCAACACCGTTAGTGAAGCAGGCAGCGCCGACCTCAAAGCCGGACGTCCGTACTACCCGCTACTCACTTAAAGCTGACCCGAAATACGCGAAGCGGGCCGATCCGAAAGATGACACTAGGGTATTGAAGAGGATCGAAGAGGAAGTTAGGGTCGCTCAGTCGCTGCCAGGTCGGCAGATCGTAATCTTCAGTGGTCATATACACTGCTCCCTCTTTGATTTTCCTCTGAGCCTCGGCGTTGGAAGAAAAGAGTCCTAGTTCAGTCAAAAGTCGGAATAACTTCTTGGGCGAGTCAAGAGGGAGGCGACTAGAGGGCATGTTCAAGGGGAGTCGCTTCTTCTGAATCGTCGCTTCAAAATCCTTCTGGGCCTGACCCGCAGCCTCCGTGCCGTGGAAATCCGTAAGTATGCGGCGAGCCAAAGACTTCTTCACTTCCATCGGGTGGGCGCTGCCCGAAGTAACCTGCCTGAGAAGCTCGCCGATCTGGGACGGCGTCATGTCCGTTAGGAGGAGGTAATACCGCCACATCAAGTCATCGGAAATTGACATCAGCTTGCCGAACATTTCGGCGGGCGCCTCGTTGATGCCAATGTAATTGCCCAGTGACTTCGACATTTTCTGGACGCCGTCGAGTCCCTCGAGAATCGGCATGGTCATGATGACCTGCGATTCCTGTCCGTACTCCTGCTGGAGGGTGCGCCCGACCAACAGATTGAATTTCTGGTCGGTCCCACCCAGCTCTACGTCCACTTCGAGCGCCACAGAGTCGTAGGCTTGAGCCAGGGGATAGAGAAGCTCGTGGATGGCGATGGGGCGCTGCTCCTTGAAGCGTTTTGAGAAGTCATCGCGCTCCAGCATTCGCGCTACGGTGTACTTGGAGCAGAGCGTGATCCAATCTCGCCCCGTGAGCCTGCCTAGCCAGCGGCTATTGAAATCCACCACGGTCTTTTCGGGATGGAGAATCTTGAAGACCTGCTTCTTGTAAGTCTCGGCGTTCTCAGTGACCTGCTCGGGCGTGATTGGCTTGCGCGTCACGTTTTGCCCGGACGGGTCGCCAATCAGGCCGGTGAAGTCGCCAATGAGAAAAATGACCGTGTGGCCGAGATCCTGGAAGTGTTTCATCTTGCGGATCACGACCGTGTGGCCGAGATGAATGTCCGGAGCCGTGGGGTCAAAACCCACTTTGACGCGGAGCGGCTTTCCCGTCCGGGCCGAGCGCTCGAGCTTGGCTCTAAGTTCTTCCACGCGGATGGTCTCCTCCGCGCCCTTAGTGAGGTAAGCAAGTTGTTCGTCGATGTTCACAGCGTCCGTAGAATCCCTTTTGAGAGTGAAGTTCGCATAACCAATGATACCCGGTGGACGGCGGTTTGGGGGGAAAACTTAAACGAATCAGGGGACGGCAAGCCGTCCCCCTACAAGGTGTAGGGGTAGGGCTTGCCCTACCCTCACTCCGCCACAGAGAACTCCAGCTTATTTTCCGAGCGGTCGATGCGGACCAGGCACACGCGGATACGTTCCCCGAGGCGAAAGGCGCGCTTCGCGTGCTGGCCGATGATGGCGCGCAGGCGTTCGCGATAGACGTAAGAATCGTCGTCGAGGTTGGAGAGCGGGACGAAGCCCTCCACGAAGAGGTCTGTCAGTTCCACGAAAAACCCTTGCTTGATCAGGCCGATGATGAGCGCCTCAAACTCATCGCCGACGTGCTGCGCCATGAAGGAGACTTTCTTCCATTCGATCAGCTCGCGCTCGGCTTCAGCGGCGCGGCGCTCCGATTCGGAGGTTTCAAGCCCCAGGGCGTGCAATTCCTGGAGATGGACGAATGCCGCGCCAGGCAGTTGTGTCGCGGGCCTCTCGCCCGCTGTCGCGCGAGCGTCCCGCTCGCGCGCCGGGTTCGCGGGAGCGCGGAGTCCTTCCCCTCGAATCCTGTTGCCGATTTCCTGTTCCCTATTCCATGTTTCCTGTTCCCTGATCGTGCGGACGCCGCCTCCCTCCTGCGCCAGCGCGGCCTTCAAAATCCGGTGCACGATCAAATCCGGATAGCGGCGGATGGGCGAAGTGAAATGAGTATAGGTTGGAGCGGCCAAGGCGAAGTGGCCGACGTTTTCCTCCGAGTAGCGGGCCTGCTTGAGCGAGCGCAGCATCAGGTAGGAAAGAATCCGTTCCTCGGGCTTGCCCTCGAGTCGCTTGGTGAGCCGCTGGTAATTGAATGGGCTGATCTTGAGCTCGCCCTCGATCGCTTCGTGAAAGCGCGGGTAGCGGTCGCGCTCGTCGCGAAGCCGCATTCGAGTACGCCGCGCGGCGGGCAACTCGATGCCCAGCGAATAGCCGAAGGTGGCGGCGATCTCCTCAAACTCAATCACTTTTTTCGCGTCGGGCTTTTCGTGGATGCGGTAAAGCGAGGGAATGCCTTTGCCTTCCAGATAGCATGCCACGGCCTCGTTCGCCGCCAGCATGAACTCCTCGATGATGCGGTGGGCGAAGTTGCGCTCCGAGCGCGTAATGCCGGTCATGCGGCCATGCTCGTCAAACTCGATTTCGGGTTCAGGGAGGTCGAAGTCAATCGAGCCGCGGTCCTCGCGGCGGCGGGCGAGGAGGCGCGCCAGTTCTTCCATCAGCTTGAAGTCCGGTATCAGCGTGGCGTAGCGCTGGCAGGCGGCGGGCTCGCTGGCCAGGATGTCGCGCACGGCGGCGTAGGTCATCCGCTCGGCGCTGCGGATGATTCCGGGCAGGAGTTCGCATTCCACCAGGCGTCCCTCGGGATCGATTTCCAGCAGCGCGGACATCACCAGCCGGTCCGCGTGGGGGTTCAGACTACAGATGCCGTTTGATAGCTCCAGAGGCAGCATAGGCACGGCGCGGTCGGGAAAGTAGACGCTCGTGCCCCGCAGGCGCGCTTCACGGTCGAGCGCCGAGCCGGGCCGGACGTAGTGGGCCACGTCGGCGATGTGAACGTGAAGCAGGTAATTGCCCCAGGCCAGGCGCTCCACGTACACCGCGTCGTCAAAATCCTTGGCTGTCTCGCCGTCAATAGTGACGATGGGCAGGCCGCGAAAGTCGCGCCGGGCTTCGCGGTCGCGCTCGGGGATGTACTGCGGCGCGGCGCTCGCCTCCGCCAGCACGTCAGCCGGAAAACGATGCGGGAGGTGGAACTTGCGGATCATGATTTCCACATCCACGCCGAATTCCTCCCGGCGGCCCAGGACCTCGATCACGCGCCCGCGTGGCAGGGCGGAGGGACGAGGGTAGTCGGTGATTTCAACGTCCACGATCAGTCCGTCGAGGTCGTGGGCGCTCTGCCCTTGAGACGCCGGCGCTACGGCAGAGCGGCCCTCGGATTCCCCCCCGAACTGGCGGTGGCGGCTGAGCGTCCCGGCTTGTAGGGGCGGTTCGCGAACCGCCCCTACCTCAGGGAATTCCTGGCCGCGCGGAATGACAATCTCGAAGGGAATTCGCTGGTCGAAGGGCATCACGTAGTTGTGATGCGGGCTCGAGTGGAATTGGCCCACCACGGTCCTCTGCGCGCGCTCAGTAACTACGATGACGCGGCCTTCCATCCGGCCTTCGCCTCGAAAGCCCTTGGTGGACCGCTGCACGTGCACCTCGACGCGGTCGCCGTGCAAGGCTGAACCCATGCCATCCGGGGGAATGAAGATGTCGAGGTCGGTGCCCGCCAGCGGGACGTCCGGGACGACGAAGCCGTAGCCGTCGCGGTGCCCGATCAAGCGGCCGCTGACAAGGCTGGGCGACTTTGCTGTCTGTAGCGGCGGTCTGTGACCGCCGCCCCGGAGGCTCTGACCGCCGCCGCGGCGGTCAGAGCCCACCGTTCCAGCTTCTGACGCGGCGTGGCGGTCCTTGTGCACCAACGCATAGTGATTTTTCTTCAGGTAGACAAGTCTCCTGCTGCGGGCGAGGTCTTTCAGAACGCTTTTCAACTCGCGCGCTTGGCTGGAGCGCAGACCCAGCTCAAGCACCAGTTCGCGCAGACGGAAAGTTCGCTGCGGGTCCTGCTCGAAGAGTTTAAGGATTTCCTGCGGCGAAGGAAAGTCGCGCATCGAGTCTCCTCACCTAGTTTACCACCCCATGCGCCTCTTGCCCGCACGCACTCGCAGCATTGCATTGTCCTAACTACCAAGTCTTGTATTTTCAATAACATTCCCGCTTCATAGGGCTAAGTACCTTTGTTTTCATATACATTCCAGCTTCATTTCCGAGTTTTCCACAGTGATCCTTTGTTTTCATAGACATTCCCGCATCGTTCCGTCAAAAAAGAATTCTTTTCGCATTGCAGCCCACTGTTAAAAGTCGATGGTTGGCAGAATAGGCCTGCCAGCAAATCATTTTCGCTGACTGCGGCGCCGTTTCCCCGCCGGGATAAGCAAAGCCGCTGAGGTGGGTGCGGTTCTTGCGAGCGTTGCCGACCGTAATCATACGCTAGCATGCTAGCTCACGAAGTGGAATTTGTCAAGCATTTAATCGGCCAATAATCTGAATCACGCCCTTAGGACCTGCGGACTCATGCACCCGTCGAAACACCAATCGTTTGACATTTCATGTCTACTTGGTTTAGAATTACCCTTGTGCGAGGAGGTTTCCACCGTGGCTGTAGTCACCAAACCCTGTGTCAAGGTGGCTGACGAAGTTTGGATAGCCGCCGCTCTGCTCCATCGGGAGCAGCCAGCGCACCCCGATTTTACAGTGGAAGAGATTGTCGATCGAGCGATGAGGGAAGGCATCGGAGGGCCCATTCGACCCGGTGTGTACGTCCATGTCGTTCAACATTGCGTTGCCAATCGTCCACCCAACCCGGGTCGCTACCGAATGCTTTTCGAGACGACTAATGGCCGGCGTCGCCTATTCCGGAAGGGAGATGCGTATCACCCCGCGCGCGAAGGGGCCAAGATCACTCCCAACATGGAAGACATACCTTCAGGTTACCATGGACTCTTGGCCTGGTATCGTGACTGGTGCTCTGCCGCAATCAACTGTGCCCCCAAAACGGACCCCCTGCTCTCGCTGGCCGGCTCGGGAAAGCACTTATGGGCCGACGAACACGCCGATGATTATGTGCAGCGACTCCGCGAGGGTTGGGAATGAGTCGAATCTTTTGGGATACCAATCTATTCATCTATCTATTTGAGGACTATGGGGACTTTTCTGGCCGGGTAGCGGGCCTTCGACGCAAAATGTTGGCGCGCGGCGATCAACTCCTGACCTCCACGCTGACGCTCGGCGAGGTTCTCGTTAAACCGGTCGAGCGTGGGGACGAGGAACTTTGCCGGAAGTACGAAGAAGCCATCACGGCGACGGCGCTGATGCTTCCCTTTGACGCCAAAGCGGCAAGAATCTACGCTGGACTCCGTTGTGAGCGATCGTTTCGCGCCCCGGACGCCATCCAACTGGCATGCGCTGCGGCAGCCCGCGTCGACCTCTTCATCACCAACGATACACGTCTACAGGGAAAACATGTGGAAGGCATTCAATTCATTGTTCCCCTTGAACACACTCCTTTCTGAGATTCTGCCGCCCGCGGGACAGTAGGGAAGTTTTGCCAACAGATGGCCAAGGGGGACCTATTCCGAATGGTCCCTGCCGGCTGCGCAAGCTCATTGACTGCCGGTGAGGGGTCGAGCGCAGACTCTCGTTCTCCAGAGAGTCTGCGGCTTTTCCTTCTAAATAGTGGGAACCAACCTAACGAGACTCTGCCCGCTTATTTGTGTCGCAACTCGCGGTTGAGGAGGCAGCTTATTCTAGCGATGGCCCCATTTCGGATTTGCACTTCCAGAAGACTCTGGAAGTATGGGGATCGACCCGCCGGGCCACGGGAACCCCCGCGCATATTTTCCAGCGTAGCCATCTGCGCCGGAGATGTGGCAAATTCAGCAGCAGCCTGGGTCCCCAAGGTTGTTATCCCAGCCAGCACCAGGACGTATCGGCCAGGGTCAACACTGGGAAGCAAACTGATAAGCGCGTAATCGGTTTGGTACTCCCCAGTTTTCGGATCTCTGCCCAATCGATATGAAAGCGGCTGTCCCGGAGCCGAGGCACGATCACGAATTACCGCGTCTTCCCCCGACAGATCAAAAACCAATTCAGCATCGATCGGCAGTTTCTCCAAAACGGCATCCTCAGCGCTCGACCCAAGGAAAATCACGTTTCCACCCCGGATGTTGTCGTAGGAAACGAGACCGCTGCGCTCGACCGAGAAGTCTTGTTTCTGAGCACCCAAGAGTCGAGCAATCTTGCCCGCCGCCACCACTTCGCCCGTGCCTGTATAAAGATCAAAATAACGGAGATTACCCGTCCTGGGGAGCACGGGAGGAATATTTTTAAGCCCAGACAGGCTGGGGATCTTGGCTCCGCTCGGCAAGGAATGAGCCGAAGAGAGAAAAACCCTGTAGACGTCCCCGTAATCGTCAGTCAGAAACATGGCGTTGCTATATACGATCAGGGGTGGGCCGTTGGGGGGAACGAAAACGTGCCACAACGGAACAAGAGAACTTGGGAGCGGGCTTGCTTGGGGGGAGGCTTTCAGGCCAGAGGCGCGGGAAAGGTAAAGACCCATGATCACCACAGCGCCCAGCAGCACCACGACAAGCCCGATCAGGAATCGATGGGAAAGCTCTCGACCGGTGGCAAAAAGAGGTCGATCCGGTGAGGTCGGCACAAAAGGTTCGTCAATTTTCTTTGGTGGGCCTGGCTCGGGGTGGGTCCGAAATTCAGGAATATAATGCCCGGGAGGTATTACGATCCTAACCGGGTCTCCCCGGCCTTCGTCACTGTAATACTCCTCGAGCCTTTTGCGCAGCCGCTGCACTTGGATGCGGACAATGCTATCGGCTTTGGGATCAAAATCCGGCGGTCGCCCGAGCGCCTCAGTGGCGATGGTATATTCCTTGATGCTGTCGAGATCCCCAGAGAGGGACTTTTCGACGATAAACTTGAGAAGCAGTCGCGAGGAGTCTGACCTGGAAAATGCTACGCTGTGCAGAACCCTTTCAATGGCCGCCCGTCGTCCGCCATGAAATCGTTCTCCAGGGCTTGGCATGATATGGCCACCCAGAGGCCGTCTCCGACACCCACTCGGCTGGATTCTATACCCACGCTATTCAGAATTCAAGGTACACCTGCTTTGACCTGCCTTATGCGGCAAAACGCGGGGCCTTGTCACCCCCTAATGACGTGTGACAGCGTGATACATTCGGGATTTCCCACTACACATTGCAAACTGGTTTAGCTAGTTCACATTAACCCACTCATGCGCGAGGTGAACGTATCACTCTCTGGCCAATCACGTAACCCCTAGTCCCTTTACGAAGAACCCTTCCTTCAACGAGATTGGTCGTGCTAGCGCCCGAAGGAGACCCCGGCTCTGCCGGGGAGGCAGAGGAGATTTGGCAGCGTCAAGATCGGCGTACGACGTTGTATCACATTGGGGAGGACCAAATGAAAAATGCATATCGCGTGAAGTCACGCATAGCTGTTTCTTTTTCTGTAATCTGCTTCCTGCTCGCCTGTTGCCCCGGCCTATATGCTCAAAACTCGCGCGGAACGATTCTAGGTCATGTCACGGATCCTTCCGGCGCCGTCATCGTGGGCGCAGCGGTGAGCGTGCGCAACGTGAATACGGGCGTCACCAACCAGTTCAAAACCAACTCTGTGGGCGACTTCGTTTTCCTGAACCTCGTCCCGGGCACCTACGACATAACCGTCGAGGCCAAGGGCTTCAAGACCGAGCACGGTTCCGGGCTGCTCCTGGAAGTAGACCAAACGCTTCGCCAGGACTACCAGCTCAGTCTGGGCGCAACCACCGAGAAAGTGGAAGTGACTGCGCAAACTCAAATGGTGCAGACTGATAACACCACGCTCGGCAACGTGCTGGAACAGACGTTGATCGAGGACCTGCCTTCCAATGGCCGTGACGTCACCAGCTTGCTGGCGCTGAGCGCGGGCGCGGCCAACCTGTCGGGCGGCAGCCAAGTCGCCTATGCCGGACACGGCCTCAACAGCGGTTTTGGCGAGGTTAGCCTGAATGGCGCCCGGCCGGAGTCCACCAACTTCGTGGTGGATGGCGTGACGGACACGGATGCGTTCTTCAGCGGCATCGCCAACATCCCCTCCGAGTTTGCCGTGCAGGAGGTAAAGGTCCAGACAGGCCTCTATTCCGCGGAGTACGGCCAGGGGTCGGGCCAGGTCAACATGGCCATCAAATCAGGAGCTAACACTTGGCATGGGCAGGCCTACGATTTCCTTCAGAACGACGCGCTTGAACCCGGAAGCCCGCTGCAAGCAGCAAAGAACGCCGTCAATCACACAAACTACCCCGCCAAAACGCCCTTTAAGCAGAATCAATTCGGAGGGACGCTGGGCGGTCCCGTGAGGATTCCCTTCCTCTATAACGGGCGCGACAAGACTTTCTGGTTCGTGGCCTACGATGGTGGCCGGCGCAGCACCTCGACGGGTACTTTACAGACCGACCAAATTCCGAGTGCCAGTGAGCGAACCGGCGATTTCTCCGATTGGCCCTATCCCATTTACGATCCCACCACCAACGGCACGGCTCCGATCGTTGCTTGTGACCCTAACAATCCCAACACACCCTGCAATCCGCTGGGACGGCAGGCCTTCACCAACAATCAGATCCCTACGAGCCGCCTTGACGCCATGGGGCAGAAGCTTCTGAATCTCTACCCCACGCCCGATATCAATTGCATAACCCTCCCGTGTCAAAACTACTCCACCCCGATTCACGACACCGTTGACACCGACAACGTGACCATGCGCGTGGACCAGAACTGGGGCGAGAAAGACCGCTTGTTTTTCACCGGTCACATTCGCCGGGAGGATTCAAGCAGTCCTAGCCTGCTGCCTTACAGTGGGTCCGCGGCTTTCACCCATTCTGAGTTGTATGGCCTGAATTGGGAGCATTATATCTCGACCAGCACTATGAACAGCGCGCGCTTCGCCTACAACCGTCAGTTCTTCACCACCAGTTCCGTAACGGCTTATGGGCCTAACCTCCAGGCCGCACTGGGCTTTCAGAACGCGCCCAGCATGCCGGTTCTCCGCGGCATTCCGGTGATTAGCCTGACGGACCAGTATAGCAACATCGGCAACGGTAACAACGGATACTCGACCAAGCACGGGTCGTGGCAATACATCGACAACCTCAAGCTCATTCGCGGCAGGCACACCATTACCGTGGGCGCAGACATCCGACGCATGCAAGAGTTTGAACAGGACACCTACCTTGGCATTGGCAGTTTGACCTACAACGGTGGCTACACGGCCTCCAATCCCGCCGACGCGGGCACCATTGGACCCAATGCCGGCAATCCTGTCGCGGACATGTTGCTCGGCGATACTATGGCCATTACCCCTCCGTACCCGCTCGGCGTCGATTACCTCCACGTGGTGGGCACGAACTGGAACTTCTTTGCTCAGGATGATTTTCGCGTCTCTCCCCGGCTCACCCTGAACTTGGGCCTACGGTACGAACGGCCTCCCAACTACCACAACACGGACAACGTCAGCGGCTGGAACTTTGACCCCGCGAACGGCGGGAGCCTGAGCTGGGTGAGTGGGAGTTTCGTTCAGGGAGTGGAACAGACGGCGGCAGCCCAAGGCCTCACGCCCTACGCTCCTTACCTCAATTGCTGCGTTTCCAAGACTCTCTTGCCCATCGACAACAAAGACTTCGCCCCGCGCATTGGAATTGCTTGGCGGCCGTTCCCCACCGACCGCTTGGTGGTTCGCAGTGGCTACGGAATCTTCTATGACACCTACATGCGCTACTACGACCTGATTCAAAATTTCGATATCGACGCCCTCCAGACGGAGTTTCCCAACACCAATTACACGGCGGGCACGGGTTATGAAACGAAATCGCCGGAGCCCCCTCTTAGCCAGCTTTGGCTCCCCTCCATCTCGGGCGCCCAGTTTTTCAGCACGTCTCAACCCTGGAATAGTCCCAACTTTACCAGCCCCATTCTCAACCAAGTGGACTGGCCTGGCAATCACAATCCCTTCAATCAGCAATGGACTTTGGATACCCAATACGCTCTCGAGCCCTCCCTGCTTTTGGATGTAGGTTATGTCGGCAGTCATGGATACCGCGAGCCCACCTATTGGCTTTTCAACACAGCATACCAGCCCAAGGTCGCGGGTGACGCGTGCAATTATTTGTTCGACATTTCTCAGGCAACTGGGGCCAACGCGAACTGCGCCACGGATCCCAATTTCCAGCCCATTGACACCCGTGTGCCCTACTCTAATCTGCCGTCCATCATGTACGCCAATGCCAACATCCTGAGCAGCAACTATAACGCTCTCCAGGTTCAATTGCGGCAACGCTTCAATCGTGGCCTCACCTACCTGGTCTCCTTCACGTGGTCGAGAAGCTTCGACGAGATGTCCGGCATTGGAAACGTCTCCGGGAACAGCGGCTTCGTCCAGGATCCTCACAACGTAAAAGGCGACTATGGCCCCGCCAGCTTCGACCAGCCAAAACGCTTGACCGCCAGCGGGTCCTATGAGTTGCCGGTGGGCAAGGGCAAGCGTTGGTCCTTCGGAGCCGCTGATTGGGTCCTGGGTGGATGGAAGACAAGTGGCATCTACACCGTCACTTCCGGGCGCACCTTTACCGTCTATGGCTATTCCGGGCCATGCTACGATCAGGTCGGTGACCCCTGCTGGTGGGGCCGCTACAGGGCCAACGTGAGCAGTAGCCCTACACTCGGTTTTCCCGCAGGCCCTGAGGAGTGGTTTGACACCAGCAAATTCTCTGTGACGGAGGCTGGCACTTACGGCAACTCCTCCAAGGGAATGCTTCGTGGCCCCTATTTTTCCGATCTCGATTTGAGTTTCTCGAAGCTGTTCCCGATTACCGAGAGGCACCACCTTCAGTTCAGGCTCGAGATCTTCAACACCGGCTCCAATTGGCACGCGCTGAACGATTTCTATGGCAGCAATCTCATTCCCGGCAACACCGTAGGAAACTGCAACTTCGGGTCATTAGCGAGTATCGGCTGTGACCAGTATTCCGCCTACGATCACCTCTGGAATCCGCGTGTTTTGCAGATGAGCTTGGTATATTCGTTTTAGGAGACTCGCACCGCGTCTCCTGTTTGGCGGCATCCACGCCCGCGTACTCAGGAAGGTTCGATTGCTTCCACTGCTCGGGCCGCTTCACCACCAAGCGTAGTGCTGCCCCACGTTCTCGGGGCCTGCGATTCTCCCTCGGATTTGCACTTTCGAATCCAAGGGCAAGCTCACCCGCTTGATCGTTAACCCGCAGCAGCGCATGAGTTGCGCCGCGCTCATGCCGGAATACTCGTTCACGCCGCGGCAGCACCAAGGAGTGAGAATCTGCGCCGCTTGAAAGGCCGCCGGGCCGGAGGGCGGGCCGTGCGCTACCCGTCTTTGAGCCCCGCCGTTTTCTCCCTTTTCAAATGGTTGGTTCCCAACTGCAAAGCCTTGCTGCAAGGCAGGATTCGTGAACCCTTCCAAGCGCTTCCCCAATCGATTCCGTTCAGAACAACTTCGCCGGTCCCGTGGACCGTCCCCACATCCACCGCCCGCTCGAGCTGCTCGCCCAAACTGGTCAATTCAAAATCCGTTTCGCCGGGCTGGCGCCGACCGAAGCTCTGCGTTTTTGCCGCTTTCTCCCTTGACAAGAGGCTAGAGGTATGGTAGCCTATCATGGTTGTCCTATGGAGAGCGTCGGCAGAGAGCGCGGAAGGAGATTGGAAAGCGCCCCGCGGGGAACAGAAAATGGCAAGAAAATGCAAAAAAGATACTAAATAGAGGGAACGAACCTAAGGATTTGTTGAAAACACAGCACTTAGCGTTTTTTGGAGCAAAAAACGAACCCAAAACAACCCAGTTTTGAGCGCAAAAACGAGCAGATCAAAGCGAAAAAGTGGGTTTTGGGTGGCAGGTTTCACGCGAAAGGCGGCGGGGGCTCGAGCAAGGGTGAAGTACGAAGTGTGAAGGCTGGATTATTGATTGGCTGCCGGCGAGTGGCGCATAGGTCCCGAGGGTTCTTGTCGAAATGTATGCGACGGCCCAGGAACGGTATAATGTTACGGTGTCCGAGCTTAGGGATTGTTACGGCCCCAATCATCCTTAGTGTTGGACAGGGCGGCACCTGGCCGCAGATTCTTCGTGCCCTCCGTGCCTCTCAAGCCTTAACACAGAGCACACGGAGCGTCTCGGTGGCCTCCGTGTTTGGGCTCTTCCGGCCACAGAGGACACGGGGGACCCAATGAAACGAGCAAGAATCTTCGCGGGGTGACAACGTCCTGGCGACTGGTTCTACAGATGATTGGACTCAACGACCAACCCGGAGTTAGCCGCGACGCCGCCAGCGCCGCTTCGGCGGAACCTTGCGGCCTCCTCTTTGACATCATGCGCTATGCCCTGCACGATGGCCCTGGCATTCGAACCGCGGTTTTTTTCAAAGGGTGTCCTCTCTCTTGCTGGTGGTGCCACAATCCGGAGGGCCAGAGCTCCAAGCCAAACCTGATGTTCTTCGAGAACCGCTGCCTGGATTGCGGAGACTGCATCCCTGTTTGTCCCCAGAGGGCGGTTCTGCGCCTGAATGGTGTAATTCACACCACCTCGGCATGTCAGGTCTGCGGAACCTGTGCCGATGCGTGTCCTAGTGGAGCGCGAAAGGTGGCCGGACGCCGTATGACAGTTTCGGAAGTGGTCCGTGAGATAGAAAGAGACCTGATCTTCTGGGATGAATCCGGCGGCGGCGTCACTTTTTCCGGCGGCGAACCCCTGGCGCAGCCGCGCTTCCTCGAGTCACTCCTCGATGCGTGCCGAGAAAAACGTATCAACACCGTTGTTGAAACGTGCGGCTTGGCAAAGAAGGACTTGATGCTCGACCTCAGTGAGAAGGTGGACCTGTTCTTATTCGACTTGAAGATTCTCGATCCGTTGAAACACAAGAAGTACACCGGTGTGCCCAATGACCCCATTCTGGCGAACCTGGAGGCGCTTGCGCAAAGAAAGAAGCCGGTGGTTGTTCGTTTCCCTGTGATTCCCGATATAAATGATGATAGCGAGAACATCCGGCAGATGGTCGCGATGCTCTCGCGGCTTCACCTCTGGCGGATCCATCTATTGCCGTACCATCAGACTGGAACCGAGAAGTACAAGCGACTGGGTCTGGGCTTCCGTCTGGAAGATGCGAAAGCTCCTCCTCCAAGCTTGGTGGCGAAAATAGCAGGAGTGTTTGAGAGAGCGGGCTTCAACGTGAAGGTAGGTGGCTGACTATGAACGAACGAGTAGCAAGATTGCGGCAAGGAAGCCTGGACGCCGAGCCCGCACTGTCCTTAGAGAGGGCAGCGCTCATCACAGAGTACTATCGAGATAGCCGCACCGCTTCAGCTCCCATGTTACGCGCCCAGGCCCTGCGGCACTTGATGGAGAATAAGAACATTTATATTGGCAGCGACGAGCTGATTGTGGGCGAGCGCGGCCCCGCGCCCAAGGCTACGCCAACCTACCCTGAACTCTGCTGCCACAGCATGGAAGACCTCGAGATCCTCAATTCACGCCAGAAGATCTCCTACCATGTTGATGAAAGAGCCAGGACGATTCAACGCGAACAAATCATCCCTTACTGGCAAGGCCGCTCGATGCGCGACCTCATTTTTCAGGAAATGTCTCAGGAATGGAAAGATGCCTACGAGGCCGGCATCTTTACAGAGTTCATGGAGCAGCGAGCTCCGGGCCACACCGCGTTGGGAGATGTCATTTACAGTAAGGGTCTCCTTGACCTGAAATCCGAAGTTGAAACAAGCCTCAGCCGCCTGGACTTCCTGAATGATCCCGAGGCTTTCGTCAAGCTGGAGGAACTAAGAGCGATGGGGGCGGCGGCCGACGCCGTCATGCGTTTTGCTGAACGACATGCTGAGAAAGCCTGGCAAATGGCAACGCATGAATCGAACCCTGATCGCCAAGCCGAGCTTAGGAAGATTGCGGACGTCTGCCGGCATGTTCCTGCACACGCCCCGCGGGATTTCTGGGAGGCGTTGCAGGCCTACTGGTTCATCCACCTCGGCGTAATAAGCGAATTGAACACCTGGGATTCCTTTTGCCCGGGGCGGTTGGACCAGCATCTCTACCCCTTCTACGAGAAGGGTCTCTCTGACGGAACGCTCACGCGTGACAGGGCCAAAGAACTGCTCGAATGCCTTTGGGTGAAATTCAACAGCCAGCCCGCGCCGCCCAAAGTCGGCGTGACGGCGGCGGAGAGCGGCACTTACACCGACTTTGCCAACATCAACAACGGAGGCCTGAAAGCGGATGGCTCGGATGGTGTCAACGAAGTCACATACCTGATCCTCGAGGTGGTCGATGAAATGCGCTTGCTTCAACCGTCCTCGAACTTGCAGTTGAGCAAAAAGAGCCCAGAGCGCTTCCTCAAGCGCGGCATCGAGATTATCCGTAAAGGTTGGGGGCAACCCTCGATCTTCAACGCCGACCTGGTGGTCGAGGAACTGCTGCGCCAAGGGAAGTCGATCGAAGACGCCCGCAACGGCGGGACCTCCGGCTGTGTGGAGACGGGAGCATTTGGCAAGGAAGCCTATATCCTTACTGGATATTTCAATCTTTCGAAAGTGCTTGAAATCACACTGAGCAACGGACTCGATCCTCGCACCGGCAAGCGCATTGGACTGGAGACTGGCGATCCGAGGAACTTCAGTTCCTTCGATGAGTTGTTTGCCGCGTACCGGAAGCAGTTGCACCGCTTCATTGAAATCAAGGTGAAGGGGAACAACATCATCGAGCGCATTTACGCCAAGTATATGCCCGCTCCTTTCCTCTCTCTGCTCATCGAAGACTGCATTGCAAAGGGCAAGGATTACAACGATGGTGGCCCTCGCTACAACACCACCTACATCATGGCCGTGGGCCCAGGCAGTTGCGCCGATAGCTTGGCGGCAATTCGCTATCACGTCTTCGATCGTAAGGACGTAGCGATGGCGGAACTGCTTGATGCCTTAGCCGCCAATTTCAAGGGGCATGAAAGAACGATGCAAGTGCTCTTGAACAAGACCCCCAAGTACGGCAACGATGACGAGTATGCGGACGCCCTTCTAACGGACTTGTTCAATGCCTTTTACGCTGAGGTAAACGGCCGGAAGAACACCAAGGGCGGCAGCTACCGGGTGAATTACCTTTCAACCACCTGCCACGTCTATTTTGGGTCTGTAACCGGGGCCACACCCGACGGGCGGAAGGCGTATGAGCCGCTGTCGGACGGCATCTCTCCGGTGCAGGGCGCGGACCGGCGCGGCCCCACTGCAGTACTCAAATCCGCGGCCAGGATGGACCACGCCCGCACCGGCGGCACCCTGTTGAATCAGAAGTTCACGCCGCAACTACTCGAAGGCGAAGAAGGAATCGACAAGCTGGCACACTTGGTGCGTTCTTACTTTAAGCTGGATGGGCACCATATCCAGTTCAACGTGGTAACCGCGGAAACCCTTCGCGCCGCTCAGGAAAACCCGGAGAAGTATCGAGACTTGATCGTCCGGGTTGCTGGTTACAGCGACTATTTCTGTGACTTAACCACGGCTTTGCAGAACGAGATCATTGCTCGGACTGAACATCAGGGGTTCTAACCATTGAGTCATTGAGCCATCGGGCCATTGAATTATTGGTGCCCATCGAACTTAAGCGGTTGACTTCGGTGTTGTTAACTAATCTATGGATTATTTAATCAATGAATTCAATGGTTCAATAGCCTAATCACTCAATGACTCAATGACTCAATGTTCGGCGGGCCCATCCATAACGCCACCATCGCCCCCAGGGCCAATCCCTGCACGATGATCTCCGGCTGGACTTTCAAATGCACGAGCGGAGTGAAGACGGGCCGCAAGTACACCATGCCTTCAATCGTTCCGGGGGCCGCCACCGTTGCCGCCCAGAATCCTATAACAACGTAGAGTCCGGAGATGGAAAGGAAGCGCTTGCTGAACGACCAGATCATGAGCGTGTCGAAGAAGGGATAGAGGGCCGCCGCTATCAGGAATCCCTCCAGAAGCAGGGCAGGGAGAAACCAACTTGCCACATGTCTCCACAACTCCGGCTCGAGCTCCGTACGCATGAAGACTTTGAAGATAGGGTTGGAACCAACGTAGAACTCCTTGGTGAAGAGCGGGTAGGCGATTGTCCCCGCCACCAAATACGTGATGACGTGCGCTGCCGTAACCTTGCTGGCAAAGGTGAGGAAATGGCGAGGCTTCATGACGTCCCCCTTTCCCGATCCCGCACCCACAGACAATTCGATCAATCTTCCGAGCGCCTTGGCCCGGACATGCGCTTCTTCAACTCACAGTTCGGATGGCCAAGACGGGAACAATTGTATCCGAAGGGAGTGCGGGCACGTCAATTTTCAGGTGATCGCCAGCCTGTTCAAACGCACAGGCGTGCTCCCCGGCAAGAAGAGAAACGGATGCGACCTTCCCGGGGAATCCGCTCAATTCCAATCGCCCAGCGGGCCGGTCGAAGAGGTGCAGGTAAATGGTGCCGTCCTTGGCCGTGGTTCGGCCGAACGGCAGGCCTTGCAGAGGGCCGTAAGTCGTTTTGTGGATCGCCTCTCCGTTCGCCTGCGTCCACTCGCCGATGCGCTGGAGGCGCTCCTGGGCCTCCGAGGGGAAAGTGCCTTCCGACGTGGGACCCACGTTGAGCAGGAAGTTGCCGCCCCTGCTGGCCACCTCTACAAGCGTCCGAATCAGCTTTTCCGGTGACTTGAAGTTCCTGTCGGAGGGGTTGTAGGCCCAGGTATCGTTCATCGTCATGCAGGTTTCCCACATTTGGAACTCCTGGGGGGTCGGATGCGGTGAGGTGGGATACCTCTTCTTAGCAAGTGACAGAGTCAGTGGGATGACCCATTTTTGCGGCAAGAGCTTCGATATCGCGAGAAACGCGTTCAGCATCCCTGGCGTGATATCCGCTGGCGGTTCTTCGGGTTTGATGGGAATGCCGTCCGGGATAAACTGTTCGGGCGTGACGTAGTCGCCACCTGGACCCAGCCGGTCATTGATCAGCGTATGGGGACTGAGTTCGTGGATGAGCTTATGAAAGCGTGGGGGATCGTACTTGGCGACTCCGAAGAGGCCATCGAACCAGATGATAGCCACAGGTCCATAACGCCTCAAGAGCGTCCGCAGATGCGATTCCATGTAGTCGAGGTAAGAAGCCCACTGCGGCCTCGCGGGTTCTCCATGCCAATTTCGCGTCGTCGGCTGGCTGGTATCACGAAAGCCGGGGTGATGCATGTCGGGCGGGGAGTAATAGAGCCCCAGCGGCATCTTCTCCTCTGCACAGGCCGCAGCCAGCAGAGCCAGGACGTCCTTGCCGTACGGTGTGTTAGTAATCTTGTAGTCGGTCCCGGGCGCATCAAACATGCAAAAGCCGTCGTGATGCTTGGTAGTGAAGACCATGTAGCGCATGCCGGCGCGCTTCGCCAGTTGCACCCAGGCGCGGGGATCGTACTGGCTGGGATTGAACCGCTTCGGCAGCTCCACGTACTCCCTTTCACTGATCGGCCGGACATGAGGGAACCACTCCGGCTTCATAATCGGCCACGAGGCTTCCACCCCGGCCACGGAATACGCTCCCCAGTGAATGAACAGCCCGAACTTGGCCTCGCGGTACCATTGGGTTCGCCCTTCATCTTCGACGCTTCTGCTCGCCTCCGTCGGGCGTTTCTTTGCGCACCCGCCACTCATCAACGAAGCGATCATGGAGCCGCTCCCGACCGCCCACGCCGCGGCGGAAAATGTCTTCAGGAACTCTCGTCTGTTCTTTGATTTCATTGCTGCTCCCAGGGATTGGTGGGCCCAGCAGGACTCGAACCTGCGACCAACGGATTATGAGTCCGCTGCTCTAACCAACTGAGCTATGGGCCCTGGTCGTAAGTATAGGCGAAAACAAAATTCATTGCACGCTCGCGCCAGCGGGGGGTAGTGTCTGGAAAGTGCGTTGATGGTTGACACGGTTGAGGATTACGGCTTGTGCTTGGCGTGCACAAGAAAACGACGAAGGTCCGGCCAAAACTCTTTCAACTCGTAACCGGTAGCATCCATCAAAATTTGTGTGCCCAAAACGTTGGTGCTGCTTGCGAGCGTATGGGGGCCGGGATGGTACGCATTGGAGAGGCCTGCGGCCAGGCCATTACCGAGGAATTCGGAGAAGTTGAACTGAGTTTTTCCCGACGACTCTGATCGCGTGATTACAACCCGGATGGCGGCGTACCCGAAACGGCGAAAAAAGTTTCCTTTTCCCATCTGGTAGTAGCGCGGGTCTTGGCGTAGCAAAGTGGGAAAGATGGCGCCCGTCCCGAAGTTTCCGATGATGGCGTCGGCATACGCCGTCCCGAAGCGTTTGGAATAACCAATCAGCCCTTGGCCGTAGGTGGGGTTCGTGTTGTCGGCTTGGCCAATGCCAGCTTGGATGCCTATGAACACGACTTCAACCGGGTCGAAGCACCCCTCAGCCACCGTCTTGAACTTTTGCCCGGTCGTAAGCGGAGGTAGCGAGGAGGCATTTTCCACGGTCAAAAGGTTGGGCAGCGCAAAGAAAATTCGATCATCTTTTGGACCTTGGGAGGCTGGAGCGGGTTTGCCTGTGGCGGCCCCGGGATCAATCGCAGGTTTGGTTTGGGTCTGCGGTGCCGCCGGAGGGGGAGCCTGCTCCACCTGTTGGGCCGGCAGTCGATGAGATAGCCCAAATATACAGGTGAACAGGATGGCCAGCGCGTAGCCGCGCGGCCAGGGGTATCGGTTAATCATCAGTTCAGCAATCTCCGTGATAACATATCGGTACAGTAATCTTTCCCCTCTAGAAGGCTTTGCGGGCGGGCCACGCTACATCTTTGACGTGTCAAGCGTTAAAAGGGTTACCTTCAGTCGGAGGTCCCTGAGGAGGAGCTGGGATTGGCAGAGAATTCAACTCGATTGCGTCCGGCCTCTTTCGCCCGGTAAAGAGCGGCGTCCACCGATCCCAGCAATGCTTCGAGGCCCGCCGGAACAAGTTGGTTGGCCACTGCCACCCCCAGGCTGATTGATACCTCGATGTGTTCATTCTTGGCTTTCACCGGCTCTGAATGAACCAAGTGGCATATTCGCTCTGCCAGTTTCACGCCTTCCTCCGGGCTGCATTCGGGGAGGACCAAGAGGAACTCTTCCCCACCAAATCGACCGATAGTGTCGTAGCGTCGAAGTGACCTTTGCATTCGGCGAGCCACTTCACAAAGGACTTCATCCCCGGTCTGGTGTCCGTGGGTGTCGTTAATTCCCTTGAAGTGGTCGATGTCAGCCATGACGATGCATACCGGGTTTCCGGTGCGACATCCCCGATTTAATTCAGCCAGCAACAAGTCGAGACATGCCCTGCGATTCAATAGACCCGTCAGGGCATCATGAGTTGCCAATTCCCGGAGCGCCTCCTGCGCGCGGATCAGCCTGTCCTCCAATTCGATGATGCGTTCACCCGTGTGGATCCGAGCTCTTAGTTCCCGCGGATCAAAAGGTTTGATGAGATAGTCGTCAGCGCCAGCCTCGATACCTTCCACCACGTCTTGCTTTTGATCCCGGCTTGTCAATAGGAGGAGATAAGTGTAAGGGTCTGGCTTCCTTTCCCTGATCGCGCGGCAGATTTCCACACCATCCATGTTCGGCATCATCCAGTCCAGAAGGGCAAGCCGCGGTCTATCTTCTTTCTGAAGCACCTTCCACGCTTCCAGCCCGTCGCTCACCACCACAACCTCGTAGCCCCACTTGGTGAGGAAAGTCTTGAGCATATGGCGGAAGGTGATTTCGTCTTCGGCGACCAAGATTCTCGTGGTAGACATCTTCCTGACCTACCTCGCTGGGTTCTTCGGAGCGTCTATGTTACGGCCCAACCCTGGGGCTTTGAAGTTTCCGTCACCGCGAGTGAACAAGTCAGCCCGCGGGGGCGTTCTAACTTGTTTCCGCGGCAATCAGAACGGTCTTTTTTCTGTCTCCGCCCGAACGGCGAGTAAAGCTGGCTTCAAGCGTACCAACTGACCCTCCAACTCCTGCAGCGCACTTTCAGCGTGCACCAAGTCGCCAGCCTGAGCGAGCCTTTCGAGCTTGAGCGCAGCTTCCGAGGCCATCTTCGCAGCAAGGTTGCCTGTGGAGCCTTTCAGACTGTGCGCGCCTCTTTGCAGGGCCTTTGCATCTTTCCTTTCCAGCGCGACCCGGATTTCATCCACAAGACGCGGACACTCCTCCAGAAACAGGTCCACGAGGTCCCTTAGCAATTGAAGGTCGTTGTCCACACGAGACACAAGCAGCGCTTCATCCAGAACCTCCACCGGAGGTTTTTCAGGAGGCGCATTGATGGGAATCTTGGGCACGTCCATGACGAGTTGTTGGATTGTCTCAAACAGGTCTTGGTGCCGGATGGGCTTGGGAACATAGGCGTCCATGCCTGCCGCCAAGCAACGTTCACGATCACCTTTCATGGCGTATGCTGTCATAGCAATGATCGGGATGTGCTTGCCACTGATCTTTTCCTTCTCACGAATGATAGCTGTGGCCTGAAGGCCATCCATGTCCGGCATTTCCACATCCATCAGTACGATGTCACAATTCGCCGCGGCCTTATCCAATAGGTCGACAGCTTCTCGACCGGTCGTGACTGCCATAACGGTGTGTCCGTGTTTCTGGAGCAGGCGCGTCACGAGCTCTCGGTTGATCGCGTTGTCCTCTGCCACAATGATGCGGAGCTTGCGACGCGCTTCTCGAATCGTGTGACGGGTGACAAGGTCAGGGTGGTCCTCTCTCTGGGAGGGCTGGCCAAGAACGAGCAGAATGGCCTCCAAGAGCTCGGATTGCCGGATCGGTTTGACGAGATACGCCGAGATGCCAAGCTCACGGCAGCGGGCGGCGTCGCCGCGCTGTCCAGCGGAGGTCAACATCATGATCGCGCTTCCGGCGAGAGTTGGATCTTCCTTGAGCTTCTCCACTACCATGAAGCCGTCCAAGCCCGGCATTTGGGCATCAAGCAGAATCAAAGGAAAAGGCTTGCCCATTTCGTTTGCGCGCCGCGCCGCGACCAGACCCTCGTGCCCCCTCTCCGCCAACGTGGGCAGCATCGACCAGGACTTGAGCATGGCCTCCAAGATACGCCGGTTGGTAGCATTATCGTCAATGACTAGCACAGGCGTACCTTGCAGCTTGACCTCTGCCAGGGGAGCGGTCTGTGGCTGCGGCCCTTTCACATGGCCAAACTTCGCCGTGAAATGGAACCTGCTTCCTTTGTTCGATTCGCTCTCCAGCCAAATTCGGCCTTCCATCAGGTTTACCAGTCGGGACGAGATAGCCAAGCCCAGACCGGTCCCACCATATTTGCGTGTGGTTGAGCTGTCAGCCTGCATGAAGGCCTCAAAAATCCGCTGTTGCTTTTCCCGCGGGATGCCGATGCCAGTATCGGTGACGCAGAAATGCAGGGCGGTCCAATCTTCCCCTTGCGACTCGATCTCGACTCGCAAGCCCACCTCCCCGCGTTCGGTGAACTTGATGGCATTCCCCACCAAATTCAGAAGGATTTGCCGCAGCCGTCCAGGATCTCCGACCAAGCGGGGCGGAAGGTCGGGCAGGGCCTCCCATGTCAACTCAAGTCCCTTCTCATCAGCCCGGGGGGCGAGTGCCCGCATGGTGCTGCTGAACGTATCTTGCAGGTCGAATTCGCTAATGTCGAGCGAAAGCCTCCCGGCCTCAATCTTGGAGAAATCCAGGACGTCATTGATCAAGGTCAGGAGGGTGTCAGCGGACTCCTTCACACTGTTCAGGTACTCACGCTGCTCACGCGAAAGGGGCGTGTCGAGGGCCAATTCCGTCATGCCAATGATCCCATTCATGGGGGTCCGGATCTCATGGCTCATCATTGCCAGGAACTCGCTCTTTGCCCGGCTGGCAGCTTCCGCAGCCTCTTTGGCGTGGCGCAATTCTTCTTCCGTCTGCCGGCGAGCGGATATATCAATCAGGCTCCCTTCGATTTCAGCGATTTCGCCCTCCCCACTCATGACCAGGGTAGCATTCTCCAGGACCCACAAAGGGCTCCCGTCCTTCCTCTGCAAACACTGTTCGAAATTGGTTAGGGTCCCATGCTCCTTCAATCTGCCGAGGAACTCATCGCGGGTCGTGACATCAAAATACAAATCTGCAGCCCTGTGCGCCAACATCTCGGACGTTGACGCGTAGCCAAAAATGCGTGCGCAAGCGTCATTGCAGTCCAGAAGACGGCCATCCACCGTGACGCGATACACCCCTGCCAGGTTCCTCTCGAAGAGCAGCCGGTAGCGTTGCTCACTGGTGCGAAGAGACTCTTCATACCGCTTGCGCTCGGTGATATCGCGGGTAATCCCAACCAAGCCCGTGACCCGCCCTTGGGAATCCCGGATGGGCACCTTGGTAGTGGAACACCAGCGGTATTCCCCGTCGGGCATCCGGACCCTTTCTTCTCGGCCGATGAGCGCCTGGCCGGTTTCCATGACCTGCTGTTCGTCGCTGAAGTAGCCCCTGGCATCTTCCTCGGGGAAGAAATCGAAGTCCGTCTTGCCCACGGCCTGACGAGGATCTCCTAGCCCAAGGGTACTGGCGTGCACCAAATTGGTGCGAAGAAAGCGGCTTTGGCGATCTTTGTAGAAGACGTAGTCAGGAAGGTTATCCATGAGCGTCCCCAGAAGATCCCGCTCGCGGGCCAGGTCCTCAACCAAGCGCGCCAGTTGCTGCGCGTGTTCCTCCTGGGCGGCTTTGGAGTCTTCCAGGTCCCTCGCATACCTGACCAAGTCGGCTTCCGCCCGCTTGCGCTCGGTGATGTCGCGGGAGACGCCGAAGGTTCCGATGATGTTCCCGTGGGCGTCCCGCAGGGGCATCTTCGTGGTCGAGGCCCAGGTCACATGACCATCCGGCCAGGTTTCCTTCTCCTCCTTGCCCAACACCGGCTGGCCCGTTCTGATGATCTCCTGCTCGTCGGCATAGGCCTGCTGGGCATGTTCACCAGTGAAGAAGTCGGAGTCGGTCTTGCCCACCGCTTGGGCAGGGTCGTTTAGCCCAAATATTCTCGCGTGTGCCTTATTGATCCGGGTAAAGCGGCTCTGGCGATCCTTGAAGTAGATCACGTCGGGGACATTGTCCATGAGGGTGTGGAGGAGATGCCTTTCCTCAATCAGCGCCGCTTCTGCCCGCTTACGGTCCGTGAGGTCCGTGAAGATTCCCAGGACGCCAGTCGCTTCTCCTGAAGCGTCCCGAAGCACTCCTGTCGAGACGCTCACATCAATCAGCGAGCCGTCTTTTCGCTGTCGTTGAGTCTCATAAGGTACCCCCGGCTCTCCTTTTATCAGGCCATCGACCGTGGCTCGGAATTCCTCCCGGTGGCTTTCAGGAGTGATCGGCAAGGCGTGGCCAAGGACCTCGGACCCAGTCCACCCGAACAGTCGTTCTGCCGCAGGGTTCCAAGTGTGGACATGCAGGCTGAGGTCCGCAGCAACGATGGCAAGAGGGGAAGCTTGGACCACTGTTCTGAGCGCCTCGGAGGTTTGACGCAGTATTTCCTCCGCCCGCTTGCGCTCGGTGATGTCCTGAGTAACGCCGCAGTTCTTGATCATCGAGATGCGGGAGAGGATGTGCCGCACCTCGCCGTCCCGCCGGCGGATGCGGTGCTCCAGCGTCCATGCTGCATCCGGGTCTGTGGTCGCGAGCCCTTTGGCGATCTCGTCCGCGACAATCTGAACATCCTCCGGAAAAAGGAACTCGCGAGTGTAGGTCTCAAGGGACATTTGGTAGCCGCCTTCGCGCTCCGCCGTCGTGCCATAAAGAGCGTAAAACCGGTCATTGAAGGTGAGTATCCCGGTCGCCAGATTGAACTCCCAGTACGCCAACAAAGCCATGTCCATTGCCTGGGCCAGTTGGCGCTCGCCCACTTGCAGCGCCTCCTCCGCCCGCTTGCGCTCGGTAATGTCGCGGGAGATGCCGAAGGTTCCGATGATGTTCCCGTTGGTATCACGCAGGGGCATCTTCGTGGTCGAGGCCCAGGTCACATGACCATCCGGCCAGGTTTCCTTCTCTTCCTTGCCCAACACCGGCTGGCCCGTTCTGATGATCTCCTGCTCGTCGGCATAGGCCTGCTGGGCATGTTCACCAGTGAAGAAGTCGGAGTCGGTCTTGCCCACCGCTTGGGCAGGGTCGTTTAGCCCAAATATTCTCGCGTGTGCCTTATTGATCCGGATAAAGCGGCTCTCGCGATCCTTGAAGTAGACCGTGTCGGGGACATTGTCCATGAGGGTACGGAGCAAACGTCTCCCCTCCATCAACGCCGCTTCCGCCTGCTTGCGCTCCGTGATGTCACGGGCAATAGTCGCAGCACCCACCACCTCTCCTGCGGCATTCCGGATCGGAGACATCGTGAGGGAAACATCAATCCGGCCGCCATCCTTTCGCACTCGTACGGTCTCAAAATGGGTGATTTTCTCCCCCTGCCTGAGCCTGTGCAGAATCGCCGCCAATTCGTCAACGTGGTCGGAGGCCGCAAGCGTTGATATGGGCTTTCCCACAATCTCGTCGGCCCGATAGCCGAAGATCACTTCAGCACCCTTGTTCCAACTGGTAATCGTCCCTCCCAATGTCTTGCCGATAATGGCATCGTCGGACGACTCAACGATGGCAGCCAGCTTCGAGCGCGCTTCCTCGGCCCGTGTGCGCTCGGTGACGTCCCGAAATCCCCAGACCCTCCCAACGTTCTTCCCACGAACTTGCTGAGGGCGGGAGTGCCTCTCGAAAATTCTTCCATCCTGGAGTTCAATCACGTCATCACTGTGCTCGTCCAGATGGGCGTGAAGCTCGGCCACTCGCAGATGGGACCTTTCTGGGTCCTTCAATTGTGAGGACACGTAGGAAACCACTTTGTCCTCATCCCTCGACGCGAGAATGGACTTCGGAATCCGCCAAAGCTCTCTGAATTTCTCATTGAAAGCGGTGATTTTCCCTCGTTCATCAACAACCAGGATTCCATCCGCGGTGGACTCCAAGGTCGCCCGAATCGTCTCGGTTTGATTCTGCACGCGCCGTCGAAGCATGACGACCCAAAGTAGCACCGAAAGAATGACCAATCCCGTGAAGCCCAGCAGGGAGAGCGCGCGCTCAAGGGTCCACCACGGAGGCTGTTGAATAACCACCACATCTTCCGGCGCTCGAAGCAGAAGTCCGAAGCCTACGGGGGCCTTGTTTTCATCGACACGAATGTTGCATACGGTTGCATCCTGGACAAACAAGTGTGCGTGGCTGAAGCTGAAATCAGCGTACGTGACCACCCCGTGCAGTTGAATGGGGTAGCCAAGCACGGCCTTTTCTGAAGAGAGTTCTCTGACCTGGCGAGCTTCCTTGAGTAGGGGTAGGGTCCCCGATGTGCCGCGCCCCTCCTGCTGGGCCAATGCAACCCCAGGCAGGAGGGGAAAAACGAAAACGAGTAGAATTACATGTACAAACCAGTGATGCCCCACGGGTTGCGAGTTGCCGACCATTCTGTGTTCTCCAATCGGTCAATACGTAACTAAGTGCGGCAAGACTCGAAAAGTGACGACTTTCCGTTCCCCGCCTTGGCCGCAATGATAGTTTAGGGAGCACGGCAAGGCAAGCAGTAGTTCTCGGTTGCGTAACGCCTTAACCTTGAACTCCAGCTTCCCGTTTTTCTTTCCCACGAGTTGCTTTTCGAACTCGGAGATCCGGGCCATCAACTCGTCCACAATTGGCTCCGCGATTGGAACCATCCACCTACCGCCGAAGTAGCGGCGGCTTGTGCTTGTTCACTCACCGGGTGCATTTCCAGTACTGCGGGTCGATCCTCAGCACGGAGGCCGCACCTGTTGCCAGATTCACGAAGCCACCATGATGAGCACAGTGCGGCCGGCAAGAAGCGGCATGAGTTCGACGAACACAGGGCCTCGTCTTCGTGGCATAGGAGCCACGCGTGTTGTTAATTGGAAAGAGGATTGGATCGGTTTGCGAGAAGCCACACGTCGTCCGTGTGGCTGTTCGCAAAAGCTAAAGGGACTACGGCAGGCTGTTTCCGAGTTGGCGAACTATTCGCCGGGAGTTCGGCGCAGTTCAGACTTTGGGCTGTTCTCCCCCGTCACCCTGAAGCCAACGCACCAAACGGACTCCCCGAGGCGGCCAACTAACCGATGTTTGTTAGCTTTTGGGAGAACACGCGGCAATCCGCTGTTTGAACGACATACCGCACAGCGCGCAGCGCTCGTCGGAATCGGGACTCACCGAACCCACCTTCTCAATGCATACCGCGCAGGGCTTAACGCGCAGCGACTCCAATAACCACTTGGTCTTATCGATTTCTGCCATAAGCACCACCTTTTATGGAGCGGCTTGCCGAGGCCGCTTCACCTTGAGGCTCGCACCGCTGCCTCCGGTCTGTTCCCCCCTTGGGAGGTGAATTCGCGACCAGGTTACTCGCTGTGTCCGACCAAGGCGGGGCTGTCATCCGCCCTCGGGGAAACGTCTGCCATGACAACTATACATCGGTTTTTTCCGATTAAACGGGAAAAGAAGGGACCAGTCGGTGTAGGTCATCTTCATGGAGGTTGCCGATATCGACGTGTCGGCTGCGGGGAGAGGACCTACCACCTGTGGGTGTTCAACAACGTCCCTCATCTCTGGCGGCTGAACGCGTACTAGTGGCCGCGGGCAAACCGGAGATATGGTGCGCTCTTTCACCTTGGCGATCGTGCTTGGACGGCGCATTCGGAAGTAATCCACTTGGCTGCAAACGCCTGCCCGCAATGTCACGGAATGTGGCTTGACCAGGACGGATTCGACTCTGTGACCGAGCACTTGAAGCTCGAGTTGTACAGCGTGCATTCGAAGGAAATGGAAAAGAAAGCTCTTGATGAGGTGAAGCTCCTCTGGAGTGGGGGACCTGAAAGCACGTATGAAGAGCTTTTAGACGTCAAGGCCACGATCTCAACTCTAATCAAAGCCACCATCTTTGAGCATCCGACCCTGGCGAGGCTCTGCATGGGCGCTCCCCGCGTTTGAAGCGCATTACTCAACTATAACATGGCGAATTAAGGGATGGGCCCTGCCAAGCATGGAACAGAGGCCCGAACGGGGCAAGAATCGGCCGCTTCTCAGCCCTACTGTGCTGGCGCTTTCCCCATGTCGTACACGCGCCGGATGCTGACAGACACGCTGCCCGAGGAAGCCTCGAACCGAGTAATTACGTGGAGCTGTTTGCCGTCTTCGCTCATGCGGAACGTTTGCGTGAGTTTTTCCGAGTGGGGCAGCTTGGTCTCAGCGATGAAGGCGCCGCCTTCCCATGAGGCCTTGGTCGAGATCTTGTTGCCGTCCGAATCCTTATCGTTATGCTTTTTGCCGTCAGGGTAAAAAGTTTGGGCGTGGTCGGAGTCGTCGATGACCACAAACTGGTCGGAGCGCTGGTCGATCCGCAAAAACTTAGGATTCTCAGCCAGGCGATCCCACTCCTGGCTGCTGACGCTGCTACTAGGATTCCCCATACCCCTCCGGCCGCGACCCATGCCGCCGCCCATTCCTCCCATGCCGCCCATTCCTCCCATGCCGCCACGTCCCATGCCCCCGCCACCTGGATAGCCACCGCCGCTGCCGTTGTTTGCGCCGCGCTGGCTGTTTTGCTGCGCGTCGTGAACCTTCTGCTCCGCGTCGTCGCTCTGGTCCTTGTTGAAATTCCAGTGGCCGGTCAGTTGCGCCTTGTCTTGGGCACGGGCCACTACCACCAGCGATGCCGCCAAAAAACACGCCGCAATTGGAACTGCTGCCTTTGCTTTAAAGCTGAAAACTTTCGCCATCGGCTCCCACCTTCCTAATCGGATGCGCTTGTCTGGTGCTGCTTCTTCGATTCCGCGAGCGGGCGGCTGGTTGTCTCGCCGGCGTGTTCTCCCTGCCAAAAACTCGATCCGCCATGTACAACTGGGGTGGATGACCATTGCATTGAGAAGCGGCTAGGGGTATATTACTAGTCGACCGGGAACTCAAAAGGGAAATCTTGACCATCGTGGCAGATATATGAGAAAAGAGAGATTTTCTCTCTGCCAAACAAGCGTTGCTGGGCAAGTACCGTAAACTCAGGGGAGGAAACCCTATGCGAATGTTCCGTCACGTTCCATTCGTTTTTGTTGTGTGTATTATGATTCTCCTGCTGGGAGCTGCACCTCTCCTGGCAAAATGTGGACGTCTCAAGTTACACGTAACCCCCAGGCAGGCTTACGTTTTTGTTGATGGCATGCCGCTAGGATGGGGAAGCAGCGTTATCTGGGCCGCCCCAGGCGAGCATACGCTAGCTGTTTACAACTATGGTTACAAACCCTATATCGCGAAGTTCACGGCGGAGGACGGAAAAACCAGCAGTCTGACTGTGGCGCTGGAGGTTATTCCCGGGACCGTACCGGGCCCTTGGGGGCGGATAGAGCTTAAGGGTCCGCAAGGGGCCGCAGTGCTCTTGAACGGGAATACGCCGGACTTCTTTGTCGCCAACGTGGGTGAGTCCAGCGGCGGGAAGCGACAACTGCTGGTGCCCCCCGGAGATTATCAACTCACCGTTCTGGGCTGTTGCGGGGGGGAAGTTTATTCCGGGCCGATTACCGTCGCCGCAAACCAGCGAACGATCATGCCCCTGAACCAGCCAGGAGAGAAAAAGACCGTCGACTGGCCAGAGGGCAAGTCTCTGGGTTCCCTGCCACGCTTTCAGGCAGGATCTGGCAGCATCACCGTGGCCGTGGCCAAGCCCAGCGCGCAGTTATCGAGCGCTTCGGCCCAGGTTGAATGTGGGGGCTCGACTCAACTCACGTGGTCCTCGACCGACGCCCCACGCGTCGAGCTCAGCGGAGTCGGACCAGTGGCCGCCTCCGGCGGGCAATCGGTTCAGCCCAAACAGACCACGACCTATAAGCTAACCGCCACCGGACCGGGCGGCGTGGCGACTTCCGACGCCACGGTCAATGTGAGTTCGAACATTCAAGGCTCGCTGAGCGTGACACCGGCGGAGATTCGTTACCACAAGGTAGGTGACAGAGTCGAGCAGCAAGAGAGCGCTTCGCTCTCCTGGTCCGCCTCTGGGGCTGACACCGCGACGCTTGACCCGTTTGGCTCGGTGCCGCCCACCGGCAACCGCACGATTCAGGCTACGCCTCAACAGACCAGTCCGGGTCCGATCGATGAGACCGTCAACTACACATTCCACAGTTCAAATGCCTGCGGGGGTTCGGACACTCGGACTGCCTCCTTGCACATTGTCGGTTCCATTGAGGCGGCACAAGAAGCGACCGTTCAAGCCCTCGAGGTCAAGCTTTCTCTTAACAGCATTTACTTTCCAACTAGTCTGCCCACCGTGGCGGACCCCAAGGGCGGGCTGGTTCCCAGCCAGCAGCAGCGCCTGCAGGAACTCGTGACGAATTTCAAGCAATACGTGCAGTTGAGGCCGGACGCTCACTTGATCCTGCAAGCCCATGCGGATAAGCGCGGGTCTGTCGCATATAACATGGCGCTTTCCGAGCGGCGCGCCGCGGGCGTGCGAAGCTTCCTGATCGAGCAGGGAATCGCCGAATCCAACATCGAGGACAAATGGTTCGGCAAGGAACAGAACCTCGACGCCGCAACCGTCAAGCAGTTGACCGAGCAGAATCCCAACCTCAGCCCCGAGGACCGCAAGAGGGTTCTGAAGCAGCTTCCCACGTTCCTGCTGGCCAACAATCGCCGGGTGGATGTTGTTCTCAGCACGACGGGGCAGAAATCTCTTCAGTACTTCCCTTATAACTCTGAGGATTTGAAGGTGCTTCTGGGACCACCTCCCAAATCCAAGGCCGCACCCAGGAAGGCCAAGGCTAACGTAAAGAAATAGGTGCCGGCAGGCGCACGCATGGCCGAGAATCGCCATGCGTGCGACCGTCGCAACCTGCTCTTCGGATCGCGAGGTGGTGCCATGCGTAAACGACTTGGACATTACTGGTGGGCGTTCTTGGTTTTGGCGGGAATGGTTTTGTTTCTGCCCGGCTGCGAACAGAAGACCATCAATCACATCTTGGCCGACCCGCAACACTATGCAAACCATGAAGTCGGGGTGGTCGGTAAGGTGGTCAGGAGCTACTCGGTCCTGGGTCATGGGGCATATGAAGTTGATGACGGCACAGGCACACTTTGGGTGGTCTCGAAGACCGGCGTGCCGCGAGAGGGCGCGCGCGTCGGAGTGAAGGGGACAATCCGCGACGGCTTCAACCTGGGAGAATTGGGACCCATCTTGAAATTGCCTGAAGCTGTCCGTTCCGGCGTGGTTATGGTTGAATCCGAGCGCAAAGTAAAGGACTAAATTCTAAAGGGCGGGCAAAACTGTGCGCGGCAGGTAGGCTCGCCAATACCAAATTGACCTACCCCTTGTCTGGGCTCTTGCCAAAAATCTGCCGAATGCCATGCCTGACGATACACGATCACTGACTCAGCACTGATGCCACTCGAAACAGTGAGCGGGTTTGCTCCCCCTTACGCCGCTTGGAGTTCCGCCGCGCAGTGGGGACAGCGGGTGGCTTTGAGTGCGATGCCGCCGGAAACGCAATAAGGACATTCCTTGGTGGGCGGCGCTGCAGGAGCCGGCTGCGGCTTCATCATCCGGTTCACCTGCTTCACCAGCAGGAAGACCACAAAGGCCACGATCAGAAAATCGATGATCGTGTTGAGGAAGGTGCCGTAACTGATCACGGCTGCTCCCGCCTTCTTGGCATCCGCCAGCGAGTCGTAATGCGTTCCCGACAGGTTAATGAAAAGGTTCGAGAAATCCACGTGCCCCAGGACCAGCCCGATCGGCGGCATGATGATGTCGTTCACCACTGAGCTGATGATCCTCCCGAAGGCTGCGCCGATGATGATGCCGACGGCCATATCGAGCACGTTGCCGCGCATCGCGAATTCTTTGAATTCCTTCAGCATGTTTTCCCCCTTGTGGTTGTGGATCAGGTTTGTTCGATCTCCCGTGTAAGTATTCCCACGGGCTCACTTCGCGCCGCTACCGAAAGTCAGCCGAAGGCCTGTGGAGAACAGTAGGTCATTCGCCTTCTTCCCGGGCGGCGGGTTGCTGAGGTAATAGTCGTTGAAAGAGGTCTGCCAACTCAAAAGCTTAGTGAGCTTGGTAACCAGGCCCATGCTTAAGGTGCTGCGGTAATTTCCCGTGTAAGATAGGTTGGGGTAGAAAAACAACGCTTCGTTGAAGGCCGAGGAGGCGAGGAACTTGCGGGTGAAGGTCTCGCCAAGCAGGACTTCAGCGGAAGAGCGATTGAACGTAGTGAAGAACTCCCGGTTGAAGGCGCCACCGACCAGCAGGTCGAGCGTCGTGCGAGCGTTCTTGATGGCATGGTAGCCACCGCCCGCGCCCAGCACCGTCCGCAAATCGAGGTCTTGGAACCGGTCGTTGAACAGATCCACGGTGCCGAATGCGAAGGCCTTGTCGCTCACGTTCAGGTCGTACCGGACTCCCCCGGCGACGGACTGGGCGTTGGTGGCCGACACGCCGTTTACAGTGCTGCTGGCGAAGGCCGAGGTAGTGTAAAGGCTGATCTTATCCCGCGTGGTCGCGCGCACCGCGTTCAGCCCGAAAGTGAAATTGCTGCTCTGGGAGTTGCCGCGCACCAGGCCCAGCCCGGTGTCCAGGCTGCCGGCCCATAAATCCGCCAGGCTAGGGTGTTGCAGCCTCTCCAATGCGGCCTCCGCCTTCTTTTGCTCCTCCGCGTTGCGGAGAGAGGTCACGTCGGCCTTAGCCACGGCGACGCTGCCGGACTCCTTAGTGGCCACCGCCAGCTTGCTTTCGCTGGTTGTCACCGGTCCGACGATGACTTGCCCGCCTTTCGTCCCCACGTAGAGAGGTTGGCTCGATTCGATCTGTTGCACAAAGTCCCACTTGATGGTTACAGCGTCGGCATACTCCGTTTTCAGGACCAGCGTCTTCGCGTCGGAGGTAATAATGGTGCCGGTCAGCCGATCACCGTTCTTCAACGTAATTTGGTCCGCGAAAACTGTCGGCGCCAAAACGACTACCAACAGCACAGCTAGCCGGGCCCTTTTCATCGATGGACCTCCCTTGGAAGATTTGCTCCAGTAGGATTGACTGTAATTTGAGCGGGCATAATGCCACAATCCTATCGCCGTGGGAAAGGGAGTGCAAGGTCTTCTCTCTCGATCGCGTCCTATTGCGTTGACTTAGCTGCAACCGCGGCCTAACATGATACGCAACGGCTGGTTCCTCGCATGATTGGCAGGACCGTTTCCCACTATCGCATCCTGGAGAAGTTGGGTGGCGGGGGCATGGGTGTCGTCTATAAGGCCGAGGACACCAAGCTCAAGCGCACCGTCGCCTTGAAGTTCCTGCCTGATGAATTCTTTAGGGACCGGCAAGCCCTGGAACGATTCCAGCGCGAGGCCCAGGCTGCGTCCGCGCTCAATCATCCCAACATCTGCACTATTCACGCTATTGAGGAACACGAGGGCCAGCCCTTCATTGACATGGAATATCTGGAGGGAAAAACCCTGAAGCAGCGCCTTGCCGGGAAACGCCTCAAGGCGGACGAACTGCTGGAGTTGGCGATTCAGATTGCGGACGCGTTGGATGCGGCGCATGCAAAGGGAATTGTCCACCGTGACGTCAAGCCGGCCAACATCTTCGTGACAACACGCGGGCGGGTGAAGATTCTGGACTTCGGGATAGCTAAACTATTGCCGGAAAAAGGGAAAAAGAAACAAGTGACTGGCGATTCGACCACTGACGAAACGCCGCTGACCACGGGCGGGACCGTGGTGGGAACGACCGCTTACATGTCACCTGAGCAGGTACGTGCCCAGGAAGTTGACGCGCGTGCGGACCTATTCAGCTTTGGCCTGGTACTCTATGAGATGGGGGCAGGCCGGCCGGCCTTCGAGGGCGAATCGCCGGGAGTGATATTCGAAGCGATCCTAAACCGCACCCCTATTCCCCTGGTGCGTGTCAATCCCGAGCTTCCCCTTGAGCTGGGAAGGATCGTGGACAAGGCTTTGGAGAAGGATCCCGAGCTGCGCTATCAGACGGCGGCCGACCTAAAAGCCGACCTGCAGCGTGTGAAACACGATACGGAATCGGGCCGTGCCGTTGCAGCGATGGATCGCAAACGGCCCTTACAAAAACGCTGGCTACAAGCATTGGGCAGCCTGTCACTGATCGCCGTGCTGACCGCCCTAGTGGTCCTGAATGTAGGCCGCTGGCGCGATCGGCTGATGCCGCAAGGGATTCCACCCCCCATCCGTGCCATCGCGGTGCTGCCGCTTGAAGACCTGTCCCGTGACCCGGGGCAGGAATACTTTGCCGACGGCATGACCGAAGAACTGATCACGGACTTGGCAAAGATTGGATCGCTTCGGGTGATTTCTCGCAATTCCGTGATGCAGTACAAAGGGCAGCACAAGCCGGTACCGCAAATTGCCAGGGAGTTGAACGTGGACGCGCTGGTCGAAGGCACGGTCCTCCGGTCCGGCGGCCGGGTACGGATCACGGCGCAATTGATCCAAGCGGCGACGGACCGGCATCTGTGGGCTGAAAGCTATGAACGCGACGTCCGCGACGTGCTGGCACTGCAGAGCGATGTGGCACAGGCCGTTGTTGAGCAGATCCGGATCAAGCTGAGTCCGCAGGAACAGAGCCGGCTGCGAACGGCCCGCGCCGTGGAGCCGGAGGCGTACGACGCCTATCTCAAGGGACGCTATTTCTGGAACAAGAGAGACCGCGAATCAGTAACGAGAGGGTTGAGGTACTTCCAGCAAGCGGTCGAGCTGGACCCCACCTATGCGCTTGCCCATGCGGGTGTGGCCGACTCCTACGCCATACTCGGCGCCAATTATTGGCTCTCTCCCCGCGAAGCCTTTCCCAAGGCAAGGGCGGCGGCGCTGGAGGCATTGAAAATCGATGACACGGCGGCCGAAGCCCATGCTTCCCTGGCACTGATCATGCAAGAGGAATGGGATTGGACGGGCGCCGAGAGGGAGCTCAAGAGCGCCCTTGCCCTTAATCCCGGCTATGCGAGCGCTCATCAGTGGTACTCTCTTTCCCTGTCCTTTGCGGGCCGGCATGAGGACGCCATAATGGAGGCTCAGCGGGCTGCGGAGCTCGATCCACTCTCAATCATCATAAGCTTGGACGTGGGAGAGGTCCTTTACTTCGCCCGTCGATACGGGGAAGCGAGACGAGCTATTCAGAGAACTCTGGAAGTTTCACCGGACTTCTCTGCAGCACGATACTATCTCGGATTAGTCTACTTACAGGATCACCAGTTTGAAGAGAGTATCGCCGAGCTTCAAAGGGCGGCCACGCTTTCCCCCCAAGACGACCGGAGGAAGGCGGCACTCGGTTATGCTTATGCTGTGTCCGGCAGGAAGGATGACTCACAAGACGTACTCACTCAATTGAAGGAACAATCCAAGAGAAGATACGTATCGCCGTATGTGATGGCGTTGATCAGTGTAGGCTTGGGCAAAAAGGGAGAAGCCTTTGAATGGCTGGAGAAGGCTTATAAGCAGCGGGATGCCGACCTCCCATCGATCAGGTTGGAGCCAATGTTCGACCCCTTGCGTTCGGACACCCGTTTTCGTGAACTGCTGCGCCGGATCAATTTCCCGACCTGAGGCCATTGCCTTCGTTTGGCCGCGAGTACTCGCCCTCTGCTAGGTATCGAAGCCGGCTGCCAGGCGTCTTTCGTGGCTGGCGGATCAAACCAGTGGCGTGACGAGAGTGAAGGGATGGCGCCCGCTTGGGGTGTGATGCGTCTCGGATGACTTCCTAGAGGCCACATGGCTCAAGAAGCAGCAGTACCGGCCACAGGGGAGGGAGCACTGCCCGTTGCGGCCAAGGCGCGGGGCATCTCCGCGTCACACCCCGCTCCTCGGCAACCGAGAAGCTGTTTTCTACCCCGCAACTCACATTATGGTCGGACCAAAACCAGGGGCTTGGTCATGCTATCTAACGTCAGGGACCTTCTGCAAAGGCCGCTCGACACCGACGTGCTCTTAATCGTCCCTCCATTCCAGGCGTTGAAGTACCCCTCTTTGGGCGTTCATCTTCTCCAAGCGTGCGGTCGGGAGGCTGGGTTTCGCGTGCAGGTCCTCTATGCGAACATTCTGCTGGCGTCGCTGATGGGGGAGGAAGCCTACGCGAAGATTTGTGATGCGCCTGAGGAATCCTTTGCTGGGGAGCGCTTCTTCGCCCGGTGTGCTTTCGGCCTTCCACCGTTGGGTCGCCGGGCCAGCCGGATGTTTGAACCAGATTGGGTGATCGGTCCGAACAAAGACTGGGAAATCAGTCCCGAAAGGGGCTGTCAGGACTGCAGGAACGCCATCACACTACCGGAGTTACGGCGTTTGGAGAGGTACGCTGAGGGCTTCGTGGACAGCGTGGCCGGGGCAGTTAGCGAGCAAGGTTTCAGGATCGTTGGTTGCACCACGACCTTCGAACAGACGGCCGCCAGTGTGGCCCTCCTGAGCCGAATCAAGGCGCTCAGCAAAGGGACGGTCACTATTCTCGGGGGCGCCAATTGCGAGGGGGATATGGCGCGCGGGGTTGCCTCGCTGCCTTCGGGCATTGACTATATCTTCTCTGGAGAGAGTGAAGCTACCTTTGCCGAGTTCGTTCGAGCCATTGCGGCTGGCTTACGGCCCCGAAGCCGCCTCCTCTTCGGTGAGCCGTGTAAAGACATGGATGCTCTGCCCACACCCACGTACGTGGAGTTCTACGAGCAACGGAGACGATTCCTCCCTATGAGCAAGGTGCCCGCCGGCCAGACCGAAATTCCTTACGAGACGAGCCGAGGCTGCTGGTGGGGTGAGAAGCATCATTGTACGTTTTGCGGGTTCAATGAGGAGGCAATCGCCTTTCGTCAAAAATCTCCGAACCGGGTTATCGAGGAACTGCGCATTCTCTTAGACGCCCACCCCGCTAGAAAAGTCGTCATGACTGACAGCACCATGCCGTACACATACTTTAAGACCCTCCTTCCACGTCTTGCCGGTAGACTCGCGAGAGTAACTATCTTCTACGAGCAGAGGGCTAACCTTTCGCTGCCGCAGGTTCTCAGCCTCCAGCAGGCCGGGATTACATCAATCCAGCCTGGGATCGAGTCGCTATCAACTCGCCTTCTGACCCTGATGAATAAGGGCGTGCAGGCGCGACAGAATTTGATGCTATTGCGGTATGCCAGAGCCGCGGGTTTACATCTCCACTGGAATCTCCTGTGGGGATTCCCGGCGGACGAGGTGGAAGCTTATGAGGAGATTCTAGCCATACTCCCTTTGCTCCATCACCTTCAACCCCCACGTGCCATGGCCCACTTAAGCATCGACCGTTTCAGCCCTTATTTCTGCAGGCCGACTGAATTCGGTGTGCGAAACATCAAGCCGCAGCCGGGGTGTTACGATTGGTCACCAAAAGGGGCCGATATTGAACGTATTGCCTGTCACTTTACGGCGGAGTACCCGTCCGGTGCACATAAGAACGTTGGCCTGATTCGCAAACTATGGCAAGCAATGAAACGGTGGCAGGCCGCATGGAAGGAAAAGCATGGAACACCGAACGAGGACCTGACGCTGTTTCGCAAGCACAGATCTTATGTATTGGTTGATACTCGCCACCTGTGGAGGAAGCAGAAATCGTACTCCCTGGATGAAAGGGGAGCCTACACGCTGCTGACCGCCAAGCCTTATTCGGGGAGCGAGTTAGAGACATGGGGCGTGGATGAAAAGCTCGCCGTGATTATGGACGGCTGGTTCGTCCCTCTGGCCGTGGCTGACCCGAGAATCCTCCTGGAGCTGACGGGAAAGCACCCGCAGGGCGAACTGCCGTCAGGCGGGCTTCATTATGCTGCCTAAGACTGGGGACATGTTGATCCGTAGGACTCGGGCGAGACTACTCGCAATCTGCCTAGTGTGGGAAAGGGGGGAGAAGATTTCCTTGCTTGACGGTCCTATGTTGACGCTCCTGGTTGACAAATCCGTCCACTCGACGTATACAGGGCCTCCAGGTTTGTGGATTGAACGAATAAGGAATAAATGCCATTTCAAGTCCCAGTGAAGGGAGATGTTGCCATGGCAGGTGGAATTAGAGACCCGCAGTTGAAGGCGCCGAAGAAGGGAAAGTCCAAGAAGCAAACGTCCAAGAAGCCAAAGTCCACGAAGTAGAGGTAGGGTTGGACTTCGAGTGTGCGCCTTCCGCACGTCCCAGGCTAAGCCAAGCTGCTGCGCGAGCCGGAGTTCACGTGCCCGTTGAGCCGGGTGTGTGTCTGGCTTTAGCAGTCGTGATTCCGAATTACTCCTTGCGCTAAATGCCAGTTCATTGCCCGACTCAACCGGTGTTTGAAGGGAGCACAGCCTTGCTGACCACCCAGACCACATTGCTCCTGTGAACCTGAGCTTGAATCGACAGGGTGGCAGGCGTATGATTCTGCGGCCAGACGAATTTGAAATCGGAAATTCCGGATAAATGCAAGATATGTCCTTCTGAGAGTAGCGCAACAATATAATGTGATCACCAAAATGAACGCCAAATAGATCAAGGAGGTTGTTGATGAGGTCTACAAAGTGGAGTCGACGGTCATTTCTGCGTGCGGCCGGAGCCGCCGGGACGGTCGCGTCCGCGACCAGATTGATGGGTCTCGAGCGCGTCCTGGCAGCATCCCAGTCGGTCGCAGACATGTTGCCCCAGGAGGTCGCGAAAGACGAGTTCTACTGGCGGGAGATCCAGATGGATTTCAAGCTGGACCGCACGCTGATCAACCTGAATAACGGCTTTACCTGCCCGACGCCCCGAGTGGCGCTCGAATCGGAATGGCGTTACATGGACATGATCAACATGGCGCCCATTTTTTATCAAGGTCCCATTGCCGACCGCATCCAGACGATCCGCTTGCGCATGGCCGCGGAGTTCGGATGTGACCCGGAGGAGATGGCCCTGACGCGCGGCGCCAGCGAGTCGCTCCAAATCGCGCAGAACGGGATCGACCTTAAGGCCGGGGATGAAGTGCTCACGACCGAGCAGGACTACCCCCGCATGCTGACGACGTGGGACCAGCGCATGCGGCG
>Ga0326727_10003697_pt1 | contig 48133 bp, 47 predicted proteins | sample MB2enrmetagenome_FD_207643 | JGI IMG/M metagenome (GOLD analysis project Ga0326727, IMG submission 207643) | Lab enriched peat soil microbial communities from McLean, Ithaca, NY, United States - MB29MY | ecosystem: Environmental > Terrestrial > Soil > Wetlands > Peat | place: USA: New York... | reverse complement strand
CCAACAAGGCCAAAGCTCGCCGCCGCCGATCCTCCAGAAGATCGGCGCTCCCCTTGGGTCTGGGCATAGGTGTTCACGCGGACGTCAGAGCACCTCCATTATTACATTATTTATGCAGCGGTCAATAGGAACTTCTCGCAGGAAACGAAGAGTTCCAATTGATTCCGCGAGTTCTTGCATGCAATCTCCCAGAGTGTCATGCACGAAATGGCCATCGTCTCCCCCCCGCATATTCTGCGGCGACAAGCCTGGCCCTGGCTTTCTTCGACAGCTTTTCCGGCGCCATCTCGACCCACAGTGCGGCATGCGTGTCGAGAAGAATCACCCAGCGGGACCTTTCTCGAATCGAGCCCATTTTTCGTCGAACATTCGTTCCCACTCCTCGCCGGTAAACTCCGACGAAACGATGTCTCCCGTGATAATGCCCATATGACGCAGATGTCCCAAGATAGACTTCTTCTCGTGCGGGCCCGCCTCAAGTGGAGCAAGCCGTGCCATGGGCTTGCCCCGCTTCGTGATGACCACGGGCCGGCCGGTGGCCTTCACTTCGTCGATCACCGCCAGGCACTTGGCCTTGAACTCACCTGCCGCCATCGTCCGCATAGGAGCCTTCCTCTGTGCGTCAATATAACCCGGACCATGGTCATTTCACTATGGTCATAAATCAGTCGATTATCCAGACTTGCCGCCTCAACAATACGATTCGCCAACAGCTACAATAATCCGTAATGGAACTGGTCCAGATCGCCCCCGCCCGCACGGCTCCGGCTCCCAAGCCCGAGTGGCTTAAGGCCCGCGCGCCCATGGGCGAGAACTACCACGATCTCAAGCGCTTGGCCCGCTCCCTCAACCTCAACACCGTCTGCGAGAGCGCCCACTGCCCCAACATCGGTGAGTGCTGGCACCATAAGACCGCCACCTTTATGATGCTGGGCAATCTGTGTACCCGCCATTGCGGATTCTGCGCTGTGCCCAAGGGCCGCCCCGAGCCCATCGACTTCGACGAGCCCCGCCGCGTGGCGGAGGCTGTGGTCGCTCTGGGCTTGCAGCACGCCGTGATCACCAGCGTCAACAGGGACGACGATCTGGTGGGCGGAGCGCGTGCTTTTTCCATGGTCGTCGAAGAGGTTCGCCGCGAGGCCCCCGGCTGCCGCGTCGAAGTCCTCATCCCCGACTTTCAAGGCAACCGGGAGGCGATCCGGATCGTCGTCGAAGCCCGTCCAGACGTGTTGAATCACAACACCGAGTCGGTTCCCCGTCTCTATCGCGCGGTTCGCTCCGGCGCACGCTATGAACGAACGCTCGAATTGCTCCGCTACGCTAAAGAGTTGAGGCCGGAAGGGCTCACCAAGTCTGGAGTGATGGTCGGCCTGGGCGAGGAGACCGCCGAGCTCCTAGAGGTCTTCCGCGATCTCGCCGCCGTCCATTGCGACATCCTGACCATCGGCCAATATCTGCGCCCCTCGCGCGACCACCTGCCCATGGCCCGCCTCTACACCCCGCGCGAGTTCGCCGAACTCAAAGCCGAAGCCCTCCGCATGGGCTTCCGCCACGTCGAGTCCGGCCCGCTGGTGCGGTCTAGCTACCATGCTCACGAGCAGGCTGCTTCGGTAGGGGTCGCAGCTATGGCGCAATGAATTCCGCGGCCATCTGCATGCAGCGCTGATTCAGTGCCGGGATCGTTTCCGAAACATCGCTCCGCTAATATATTGTTTTGGATGGAACGAGGAACCTGACGATGGCAGTCTCGACAATGGCCGGCATTCCGGCACTCAAAGAACTTTCCAGCGACCTGAAGCGCCGCATGGATCAAGCGGTGGCCACCTTCCAGGCCAACCTGGCCTCCACGCGCACCGGCCGCGCCAGCGTGCACATGCTCGACCAGGTGAAGGTTGACTACTATGGTACGAACACCCCAATCAGCCAACTGGCGCAGGTCTCCACGCCCGAGGCGCAACTGATCCTCATCTCGCCCTGGGACCCCAGTGTCATCAAGGAGATCGACAAGGCCCTGCGCACCGCGGATCTCGGCTTCAATCCGCAGTCCGACGGCAAGCTCATCCGCGTGCCCGTTCCGCCCATGACCGAGGAGCGCCGCCGCGAAGTGGTCAAGCACCTCAACAAGGTGCTGGAGGAGCACCGCACCGCCATCCGCAACGTCCGCCGCGACGGCAACGAAGCCCTCAAGAAGCTGGCCAAGGATAAAAAGATCAGCGAGGACGAAGAGAAGCGCGCCCTCGAAGAAGTCCAGAAAATGACCGACGAAGAGATCCGCCGCATGGAAGAACTTTCCCGCAAGAAGGAAGTGGAAGTCATGCAGGTGTGACGGGCAATCAGGCACAGTGCTTGTGCGTATCGACGTAGGCGCGAAGAACTGCATTCATGTGGGTCAGGTGGCCTTTGCCGCGCGATCTAAACCACTCCACCACGTCGCTGTCCAGGCGCAGATGTAACGAGGTCTTTCGCGGCGGCAAGACCACGCGCGCTGACTTCCAAAACTCCTCGCCGAGGGACTCCGCAGCGGGAGCATCGGAGCGGGTTTCGTCGAGCCCGCGCTCGCGCATGGACTGAATCTCGCTAAGAGAATGCTTCATGATCGTAGATTTCCTGCTGATCTCTGCTTTCACCCTGGGCGCGGACGACGCGCCTTACTTCTTGGCCCGCTTGTAGAACGGCAGCGGAACCTGCTTCGCCCGCACCCGATTCGCCCGCACTTCGACCAGCACATCCACTCCGCTTGCCGCAACGGCTGCAGGCACCAGCGCCAGCGCGATGTTGGTCTTCAAGAACGGCGCCGGACTGCCCGAAGTCACAACCCCGGTCGCGTTCCCACCCAGATCGAGCACCGGATATCCATCCCGCGCAATCCCGCGCTCCGCCATTTCCAAACCAACAATCTTCCGTTTCGGCCCGCCCGCCGCCTGCACGGCCAGCAAAGCCTCGCGGCCAAGGAAGTCGCCCTTGTCCAGCTTCAACCACCGTTCCAACCCCGCCTCGAACACATTGATCGAATCGGAGATTTCGTGTCCGTAGAGGCTCATGCCCGCCTCCAAGCGCAGCGTGTTGCGTGCTCCCAGGCCGCAGGGCCGGATGCCGAACTCAGCTCCGGCCTCCAGCAACGCGTTCCACATCTTTTCGGTGGTCGTCTCGTCCGCGGGCAAATAGACCTCGAAGCCATCCTCGCCGGAGTAGCCGGTCCGCGCGATCATGACATTGGACAAACCTGCGACCGTGCCCCACGTGAACCAGTAGTTCTTGATCGCTGCCAAATCCACCTTCGTCAGCTTCTGCAGTGTCTCTAGCGCCCGCGGCCCCTGCAGCGCCAGTTGCGAGTAGTAGCTGGAGTAGTCGCCGATGTGAATCGACGGCCATGTTCCCACCTGCTGCCGAATCCAGGAGTAGTCTTTGTCTTTTGTCCCCGCATTCACCACCAGCAGATAATCGTTCTCGCCCAACCGGTGGACCAGGATGTCGTCTACAAACGTGCCCTCGGGCGTCAGCAGGGCAGAGTAGTGGGCCTGGCCATCCCGCAACCGTGACGCGTCGTTCATGGTGATGTGCTGAACCGCTGCCAGCGATCCGGGTCCGCGAAACTGGATCTCTCCCATGTGGCTGACGTCGAAGAGACCCACGCCGGTACGCACCGCCATGTGCTCGGCAATCAGCCCTCCGCCTGGACCGGGGCCCCCGGCGACGGGTCCTTGTCGCTGGTGTGTGAAGCATGGGTATTCCACCGGCATATCCCACCCGCCAAAGTCCACCATTTTGGCATTGAGGGCGCGGTGGGTGGCGCTGAGGGCGGTCTTCTTCAGCGGGGGAGCGACGGGCGCGGAGGGGTTGGTCACGGAATATCCTCTTTCCAAAGCTGCTTTACCCTTCTCACGATAGGGATCGGGCGGCAACGGGGTCAAACCGCGCAGCCCGCATTTACGATGGAGAGGACCATCAATCCGGAAAGGACGCAAGTAAGGAAATCGACATGAACCAGGTACGTGGAATGATCATGCTGCTGCTCGGGGGCTTTGCGTTTTACCAGGGCTGGGCCATCCACACAGGCCAGCGCGCTCTGTTGGCCTATGGGATTGGGGTGTTGGCTGTCGCCGTGGGTTTCTGGCGGCTCACCCGCAAGCCGCCCAGGCCGATGGTCTAGGCAGAGCACAGCGGGACCGCCCCGGAGGGACGAAGGTGGAATGGGTCCTTGCGGAGAGTCAGGGTCGATTGCAGGGCAACAACTTGAGGTGAGGATCCGGGTCTACAACATCCATGCGGCCTGAATTCAAAGAGCCGCAGACGGAGGATATCGATGTTGGCCCTGGGAATGAATGAATTGGCGCTGATGCGGTTTGGGTTTGGAGGGCATGGAGGAGGTGGCTTCTTTCTGCTTGCTGGCGTGGTTCCGATTGGCGTGGTGATCTGGGTCCTTGCCCGCCCGAGCCGTTCCGAATCGGCGCCCAAAGTCTGAAGGCCGCAGGCGGCCGCCTTATTTGCGCCGCGCCCGCCAGAATGAGCTGACACTCAAATAGAAAAACACCACCATCACCCCTGCAGAAACCAGAAACGTTCTGTGATCGGGACCTTGAGCCCAGCTGGCCCTGGTGCGCCAAAGCGTGGGGCCAAAAACCACCACCGGCAGGAAAAAGAAGACGCCGGTGACTTCGAGCCACAGAATTCCGCCTACGCGGCGAAAGGGGCGCAAGAAGCCGCCCACGCCCCGCGCCACATCCTTGGTAGCCCGACCGGCAGCCTGGCCGGCGGCGCGGCTTTGGACGGCGGTGTCCACAGCCTGCTGGGGCGCGGGAGAACTGGCAGCGGCCTGTGCGTGGGCAGCCGCGCGCTGGCCGGCAATCCGCCCGGCAACCCGCAGGCCGATCCCCAAAGTGCGGCCGATGGCGTGAGGTTTCATTCCGTTTATGATGGTAGCAGCGACCCTTACTGCGCCGCTTTGCACAGATTGTCGCCGCGTTCCGGTTGCTCCCAGTCGGCGGCGCGGGTAAGGTAGAGGAATCCTGTGCCGCAACCCGCGCCTGAGGCTCGCGCTGGCCGCCGCTCCCGGAGGTAACCGTGACATCCCGTCTGCGCGAACTCATTCAGCAATTAGGCGAGGCCATCCATGAGTCGGTCATCGAAAGCGACCAAATTGCCGGTGTCGTCAAAGATATCCGCAAACACGGTTTCGACGTGCTGCTGATGCTCGAAGCCACCATCGGCCTCAATGAGGTCGCCGCCAAGGAAGCGGCGGACGCCAAAGCCGCGGACGAGGAGCACACCGAAGCCGCGCCCTTCACCCAGAACGATCTCCACTTTCTGCGCTCTCTGCGCATCTCGGTTGCGGGCGAGGCGGAAAATGCCGCCGAGTCGGATACTGAGTAGTCTGGCTGAGCTGAATTGATTTGCACTGACGGACGGGAAGAATTGGCGCGATAACCGGGCTATGAAACTGGAACTTGCCGAGGATGACCGGCCGCCGGCGGAACTCTCGCTGGAGGGGTATCTCCATTCCAACTGGCGCCCGGACTGCGACTTCGTAGACGGCCGCACCGAGGAGCGCAACCTAGGCACCAGTGCTCATTCCCGCGCCGTAACCGTGCTTATTCTGATGCTCGCGGACAAGCAGGAGCCGTGGAGCTACTTGGCGCTCCCAAGCCTGAGGATGCGCGTGTCGCCGACGCGGGTGCGCGTGCCCGACCTGTGCGTGATCCAGCGGGGCGGCCCGAAGGAGCAGGTGCTCACCCATCCGCCGCTGGCCGCAATTGACGTTCTGGACGAAGAGGACCGCCTTTGCGCCACGATGGAGAAGCTGGCCGATTATGAGCGCTTCGGCGTCGGGCATATATGGATCATCGACCCCGGAGCCGCGCATTGCCTATCGATATGCTTCCGCCGGGCTTCAAGTGGTGCGGGATGGTGCGCTTGCCGTGCCGGAAACGCCGATCCGCGTGGTGCTCAGCGAGCTGTTTGCGGAGTTGCAGAGGTAATTTCTCTGGCGGGATGGGTCAGGTAAGAAGGAGAACGATGCTTCGTTGGGCTCTGACAGGAGTATCTGCTTTCTGCTGCTCGTCACTTTTGTCTTCTTGCTGTTTGCTCGCCGCCCAAACTCCACAAGGAACGCATGGCAAGGTTGTGGACCACACGTACAGCGATCCGAGGTACGGGTTGCGATACACATTTCCGGCGGACCTTGAGAACATGACCTCACTGCCGAATGGCATTCCTGTTGGGACTGGCGAGAAACAGGGTGTGAGTGAGTTCTTGTTTTCGTCCATGGAAAGACCGAATGGACGAGTGCGCAGAGGTGTAATGATCACCTCCGATCCTATCGGAGTCCTCGGCGCGAAGGATGCTTCCAATTACCTTCGTCAGATGGTCAAGCTCTCTATGGGAGCCAAGGACCGAATTGACCTCCGGACGGTGACCATCGCCGGAAAATCGTTTGCGAGAACGGATGTTGGGATAGGAGTACAGATACGGTCCTACGGCGCGCAACTAGCCACCATCTGCGGCAATGATTTCCTGACCTTCTACTTCTCTGGACCCGGTCCGGCGAAGGTTGAGGAGTTGGTCCGAACATTGGATCAACTCTCTCTCAGTTGTTCCGTGAATAATCACTGATCGGAGATCAGGGTCAGCTCTTCAGCGCCACCCGTATGTGCAGTTCCTTCAACTGCTTTTCGGTGACGGTTGTGGGCGCGTCGGCCATCAGGTCGATGGCTTTGGCGGTTTTTGGGAAGGCAATCACCTCGCGCAGATTTGCCGCGCCGGCCAGCAGCATCACGATGCGGTCCAGACCCAGTGCGATGCCGCCATGGGGCGGGGTGCCGTACTCCAGCGCATCGAGAAAGAAGCCGAAACGGGCGCGGGCCTCTTCTTCGCCGATGCCGAGCGAAGCAAAGATCTGCTGCTGCACATCCTTGCGATGGATGCGGATCGAGCCTGAGCCGAGCTCGAGGCCGTTCATGGCCAGGTCGTAGCAGTTGGCGCGCACACTGGCCGGGTCCGTGACCAGATTGGCCATATCCGCCTCGTGGGGCGAAGTGAACGGATGGTGCGCCGGCATCCACTTCGCCGTCGCCAGGTCGTACTCGAACATGGGAAAGTCGACAATCCAAATGGGATGGAAAGCTGCGGCTCCATCGACGGGCCACCCCGGTTCCGCATCCTTGACCACCTTCTCCGTCACGCGAAAGGCTCCGTGCCGCTCGGCGTATTTCTTGGCCAGTTCGGTGCGGAAGCCGCCGGCCGCCGAGTAAACGTTGATCTCGCGCTCCGAGAGGCGGCCGGGAAACTTGGTGTCGCTGGCCTTGATGTGGTGGGCGGGGTCGCCGGCCACAATAATCGTGAAATCGGACTCTGCAGCGCCGGCAAGCTCACGCACCTTCGCGGCGACATCGGGCAGGCTCTTGGCCAGCCGCTTGAAATCGTCGATAAACTTGGCGCCCTTCTGTTTGTCGAAGAGAGGATGGTTCTCCTCGCGTTCCTTGCGGCTCAACTCGCCCACCTCCGGGATGCGCAGGGCCACTACGGGCAGCGCTGGGTCGATCTGCAACGCTGCCAGATTCTCATCGGTGAAGGCGGAGCGCACATCGGTCAATCCCGGCAGCCGAAGGTCCGGCTTGTCGGTGCCGAACTGGCGCATCGCCTCGTCGTAGGTGATGCGGGGAAACGGCGTGGGCAGCATGACCCCAGCCGCGGCAAAGCCCGCCGCCAGGAACTGCTCCGTCACGCCGAAGACCGTCTCCTGCTGCGGAAAGCTCATCTCCAGATCCACCTGCGTGAACTCAAGCTGCCGGTCGGCTCTCAGGTCCTCGTCGCGGAAGCAGCGGGCAATCTGAAAGTAACGATCGAATCCGGAGATCATCAGAATCTGCTTGAAGATCTGCGGAGACTGCGGAAGCGCGTAAAACTCGCCTGGATGCACGCGGCTGGGCACCAGGAAGTCGCGCGCGCCCTCGGGAGTGGATTTGGTGAGGATAGGGGTCTCGATCTCCAGGAACCCCTGCCGACTGAGGCTTTCGCGAATGGCAAGCGTGATCTCGTGACGCAGGCGGAAGTTACGCTGCATCTCCGCCCGGCGCAGATCCACGTATCGGTACTTGAGGCGCGTTTCTTCGTTCTGAATGGCCTCTTCGGATGGCGAAAACGGCGCCAGGCGCGTGTCGTTCAGGACCAGCAACTGGGTGGCCTCGATCTCGATCTCGCCGGTCTCCATCTTGGGGTTGATGGCGTCCTGATCGCGCAGCCGCACCTTGCCCACCGCGGCCACCACGTACTCCGGCCGCACCTGCTCGCCCTTCAAATGGCCCTCGGGGGTGAGCTCCTTATCGAGCACGATCTGGGCGATGCCCGAGCGGTCGCGCAGGTCGAGGAAGATCAGGTTGCCGTGGTCGCGGCGCCGGTTGACCCAGCCCATCAGCACCACATCCTGCCCAGCGTTGGCGGCGCGCAGTTCACCGCAAAGGTGCGTCCGTTCGAGAGATCCTAGAAAATCGAGCACTACCCCTGTCCTTTACTGGTTTGCCGGCATTGAAAATGCTGGGTGATGAGTGCTCCAGGTCTCGATTTTGAGGCCTGAGATAACCATAAAGGCAGATTCCTTTGTTTCTCACCAAGGCCCCGTGCCCCATGCGCCATTTTTCTGGCGAAAGGGCGGGAAAACGAGAAACCCAACCCGCTCCCATTCAAGTGGAAAGAAACGCCGCCAATTCCGCGCGAGGAACCTTGGTCTGGATGCCGGTCGAAAAGTTCTTCACCGTCAGGATACTGGATTGGAGCTCGTCTTCGCCGAGGATGACAATGGCGCGCGCGGTCCTGTCGGCGGCTTCAAAGGATTTCTTCAGGCGAAAACTGCCGTCGCCCAGCTCGATCCGCAGCCCGTCGCGGCGCAACTCGCGGGCGAGGGCCAGTGCGGCAGCATGAATCCGAGTAAGAGCGTCTGAGTCCTTGGGATCTCCCAGAGGAGCGACGTAGGCATGAGCCAGCTCCGGCTTGGCGGTTTCCAGCGCCTGCAGGGTCAAAACTAACCTGTCCTCCCCAATGGCAAAGCCGATGCCGGGTGCTTTGGGTCCACCGATGGCCTCGCTCAGCCCGTCGTACCGGCCTCCGCCAAGCAGGGCGTTCTGCGCGCCCAAACCGCCGTGCGTGAATTCAAACGTCGTTCGCGTGTAGTAATCGAGGCCCCTCACCAAACGATGGTTGCGCGTGTACGGCACGCCGGCCGCGTCCAGAGCCGCCATCACGGCGGCAAAGTGTTTTTCGGATTCCTGGTCGAGAGAGTCGGCGATAACGGGGAGCGTATCGATGATCGGCTGGTCCTCCGCAACCTTGCAATCCAGCACGCGCAGAGGATTGGTGACGGCGCGGCGCTGGCAATCCTGACACATCTGAGACACCACTGGCGCCAGCGCAGCCCGAAGAGCTTGGTTGTAACGTTCGCGGTCCGCGGAGGACCCTACCGAGTTCAACTCCAGCGTCCATCCGGAAATCCCCAACTCGTCCAGCAGCGTGGCCAGCATCTCCAATACTTCCGCATCTCGCAAGGGAGATTCGCTCCCCGCCGACGGCGGCCCGATCACCTCCGCCCCAATCTGCGAAAACTGCCGGTAGCGCCCCTTCTGCGGCCTCTCGCGCCGGAACTGCGGCCCGATGTAGTAGAGCTTCTGCAACAGCCCGCTCTCGCCCAGCCCGTGCTCGATGTACGCCCGTACTACCCCGGCCGTATTCTCCGGTCGCAGCGTCAGCGATTGCGTCTTCTCCGACTGAGCCCGTGCCCGGTCCTCCCAGGTGTACATCTCCTTCGAGACAATGTCGGTCTCCTCGCCCACCCCGCGCGCAAACAGCCCCGTATCCTCAAAGACAGGCGTCCGAATCTCGCCGAAGTTGTAGCGGGCAAACACCGAGCGCGCCGTCGCCTCGATCCGGTTCCAGAGCGCCGTCTCCGGCGGCAATAGGTCGCGTGTGCCGCGCACGACTTTCAATGTGCTCATAGCCTCCCTAGTCTAAATGGGCTTCGACCGAGGGGCGCATTGGCCTTATCCGTCAGATTCGGAAACGCATATCTACCTCCGGGCCATTTGGGATATAAATGTGTATGCGCGTGCTGTACGGTGCCGCTGGAGCTCGCCCATGATGTTTCACGTGGTCCTGACGAAAGACGAGGATGGCTGGATCGTAGCTGAATGCCCGGCCCTTCCTGGCTGCCTATCGCAGGGAAAGACGGAGCAGGAAGCATTGACCAATATCAAAGAGGCCATCACTGCCTGGCTTTGGGCGGAAGACCAGAAGGCTGCTGAAGCTCTCCCGATAGACCAAACTCCGCTGGTTGTCGCCGTTTAAGCTCCAAAACTCAATTCACTACCGATATTTCCACTTCTTCACAACCCTTTGCACCACAATTTGTGCAGAGGGCGCTGGAACTTCAGCATAGGATTGAGGATGTGAGGTTGGTGCTTGGGGAAATTGGCGAACATCTCGGGAAAGGATGCGGCAAAAGCGTTCCAGAAGGCCGGTTGGAAGGTCCGCGGCCAGGTGGGCAGCCATCTGGTGCTCACCAAGGCCGGCGTTCAAGCCAATCTGTCGGTCCCCCAGCATCCGGAACTGGCCCAAGGGATGTTGAGAAAGCTGATTAAGGTTGCAGAGCTGGATGTCGACGAGTTTCTGCAGCTTCTCTGAATCAGCCCGCCCGTTGAGCGCCGCCTACACTCTGCGCTTGATCGACTCCAGCAACGCACCATCGATCCGCGTCTGCCACCCCGGCCCGGTGGCCTTGAAATGCTCGATCACCTCCGGCGATAGCCGCAGCGAGACCAGCTTCTTGGTCGGAGCCTTTTGCGGGCCGCGCTTGCCACGGCGAGCGACTTTGCCGTTGCGGATGAGATCGGCCTGGGCAAGCCAGGCGCGGGCGGCCTCGGCGTCGTTCGGGTCGTAGGGGCCGTCTTCCGGCTCGTACGGGATGCGGTCGCCCTCTTTGAAGGCCTGTACACGCTCCCAGTTGGTCTCAGATGCTGTCTTGTTCATACTGTTCGCGCTCCTCTCTTGAGGCGGGCCGGAATGAAATCACGCGGACATCGTCGCCGCGCTCGATGTAAATCAGGGCCAGCAGGCGGCCTTTGACCAAGGCAAATGCCAGATCCAACAATCGGTCTTCGCCCTTGCGGCTGGATTCGTAGGTGCACTTATCCGGGCTGTCGTAGATAAGGTGGGCATGTCTGAAGTCAAGTCCGTGCTTTTCCAGGTTGGACTTCCGCTTTGCCTCGTCCCAAATAAACACAATTTAATCGTAGCTACAATATAAGAAAACTGCAAGCAGAAGCCCGAGAACGATAGTTGCAGCGGAGCGATCTGGTCAATAGTCCTCCAAGTCCCGGTGGTGCTTGCGGTAGACGTAGCGGCCAACGAGCCAGCCGACGGCGCTTCCTACCAGAACATCGGAGGGGAAGTGCTGCTGGCCGAGAACGCGCGTTAGGCTCGCGCCGGTGGCCAGCCCGTATGCGCCAATCTGGATGAGTCTGGATGGGTATTCGGAGGCGATGACGGCTGCGGAGGACCAGGCGAGCACACTGTGGGTTGAGGGGAAGGAGGAGTCGAAGCCCACGCCGGTCTGAAAGAACCTGCCCTTGCTGCCGTCCTGCGAGGGCCTCTCGCGCAGGAAGATCAGCCTCATTCCCTCCTCGACCACAAGCCCATCGACAAGCGCTTCGCCGCCAAGAATTCCCGACTCTCTCGCTTGCGGGTTGTTGCGGAACTGGCCAACTCCCAAAAGGGCGACGGGGGCCGCGACAAAGCCGCCCAGCAAGCCGTTCGAGGCGGTTATGTTGTGGCTGTTGAACGCGGCGTTCTGGGAGACAACCGAGGACATGGTCTGGTGGTCGGCGGTGATGGCCACGGTGGTGGCGAGGGCGAGCGGAAACATCCAGTTCAGGTCGTGCGTGCGGATGCGAGCGGGACTGGTCCAAATGACGGCCTGGTCCTTGAGGATATGGATGGGGGTGTCCCTCAAAGTCACGGCATCTTCGTCCTTGGGCTGGACGGGATCGGAGGATTGGGGTGCGGGCGCGTCCGGTAGGGATACGGAGTCGACCTCTGGAAGGCGATTCGGGTCGAGTGCGGCGGGCGATTCCGGGTGTGCCGTGGCACATATCGTAAAAAGGAGCGCGGCAAACAAGAGCGTCTGCCACGTGCGTCGAATCCGCGGAAAATGGAGCGTGGGATCTACGAACATGAATGCTCTCCGAAGCGAAGACCTTGCACAACCAGCGCAGCCGGCAATGGCAAGAGAGTGCAACCAGTCTACCCCGCCGCATCCTTGAGGTAGATCTCCACATAATCCAGATAATTCTGCGCATATTCCAGGATCAGCGCCCGGTCCTTGTCGCCGAGTTCGCGGCGAAGTTTTGCGGGCACGCCGGCCCACAGCGTCCGGGGCGGGACAACCGTATGCTCGGGGACCACCGCGCCGGCGGCGATCATCGAGCCGGAGCCGATGCGGCAATTGTTGAGGACCGTTGCGCCCATGCCGATCACCACTTCGTCCTCGACCACGCAGCCGTGGACTGTGGCGTTATGGCCGATGGTGACCCAATCGCCCACAATGACCGGATAAAGATTGCGCTGGCCGTGGAGCACGGCGCAGTCCTGCACATTAGAGCAGTTGCCGACGCGAATGGAGTTCACATCGCCGCGCAGGACTGCGTTCATCCACACCGAGGAGCGCTCGCCAAGGGTCACGTCCCCTATCACTTGGGCGGAGAGGTCGACGTAGCAACTGTCTGGGATCTGGGGCAGCCGCCCATGGTAGCCGCGGATCATGGGGAGTGGAACCTCCGGGATATGGGAAACCTTCAATGAGAGTGTAAAAGAGAAGCCCCCTGGAGCGTCGGAGAGAGATTTCGCGGGTTTTCTCACGAAAATGACCACACCACGGCGCCTACCCAGCGAGAGTTAGCGAATCTGTTACAGAAATCGTTTATTTCGAGTATCCTAGAGAAGCCCCTTTGGCAGGTTTGGAGGTGGGATTCTTTGGCAGAGGTTCGTGTTCAGGAAGGCGAGCCGCTCGAGAACGCATTGCGCCGGTTCAAGCGGAAGGTACAGCAGGAGGACATCATCAAGGAAGTCAAGCGTCACTCCTACTACTTGAAGCCGGGCGAGAAACGCCGCGTCAAGGCAGCCTTGGCGCGCAAGCGGAATCGCAAGAAGGCTCGCAAGGAACAGGACTAGTTTCAAAACCATCGTGACATTCGCCGCCCAGGCGCCGCCCGTTGAAGATAGTCGGACGGCCGGCTGGACAAGAAAAGACCGGGGCGGCCTGTTACGATGCATTCTCTACTTGAACGGCCTGCCATCTAGAAGCATGGCAGGATTATCGCGGTCTACCGGTTCGCCGGGCAGACAAATCATTTGCCGCTGAACTTGTTGCGGTCCGGGCCCTCGTTGTGGAAAGACGTACGAAGACAGGGAAGCGGGACCGGCAAGGTTTTCGGGGTCATGGCCGATTTCATCGTATTTCCCTTCTTTGGGAAGCCGGCCATGGAATTTACAGACAGAATTCTCAAGTGCATCGATTGCGGCGCCGAGTTTGTCTTCACTGCAGGCGAGCAGTTGTTCTTCCACGACAAGCAGTTCAAGAACGACCCCAAACACTGCAAGCAGTGCAAGGCAAAGCGCGCCAAGGGTGGCCGGGTCCGTTTGGAAACGCGCACCACCTGCTCGGAATGCGCCGAGTCTACTACGGTTCCCTTTAAGCCCACCCAAGGCAGGCCGGTCTTGTGCCGCTCCTGTTTCCAAAAGCAGCAGGGCAAGCCTCAGTTAGCGCAGGTTTCTAGCGAAGCGCAGGACTGAAGAGCAAGTCGCCCCTGAAGCCCGAGGGGAAGCCGGCTGCGCGGACCAGCGTGGCTAGTTGCGCCCAGTGGCGCTGACTGTGGAAAAGTGCGTGCGCGGCGACCTTGCGGCGGGAAGCAGACCGCGCTTCAAACGGTAGCCAGGGGTAGTTGAGTGTCATCCCCTCGTCCCAATTCAGGGCCGGGTCATCCAGTAGTGTGCGGAAAACCTGAACGGCCTGCAGGTGCAAGCCAAATAAGGCGTCCAACGGACCATCGGGCATTTCTTCATTGGGCGACACGGGCAATCCGGCGATGCGCTGTCCCCATCGCAGTTCGACTCCCCAAACGTGCCGGACAAACTGGCCCACGCTAACCGTGCCGCCAATGTCGCAGGGCAGCTCCAGCAAAGCCGGGTTGGCGTCAAGATGCGCCTTCCAGAACTCTGAGGCCTCGTGGTTCCAGGCCAGCAACTCCTCAAGGGAGATTGCAACGCTCATAGCTTGCTCCTTAGTGCGCGATGACCGATGTCGCGCCGGTAGTAGATGCCCTCGAAGCCGATTTCCGCCAGCGCCCGGTAGGCGAGGGCCAGCGCCTCTTCGAGCGAGTCCCCAGCTGCTGCAGCGCCCAATACGCGGCCCCCGCCTGTGACCAGTTTGCTGCCCATCAGCGATGTGCCGGAGTGGAAGATATGTACCCCAGGGACCTCGGCGGCCGCGGTCAAGCCGGTTATGGGGAAACCCGTCTTGTAGCTTCCAGGATAGCCGGAAGAGCTGGCTACCACGCAAGCTGAGGCTCCGGGGGTCCAGCGCAGCTCGGCTTCGTGGAGCCGGCCGTCAATGCACGCCTCCAGCGCTTCCACCAGGTCGCTCTCCAGACGAAGCAGAATCGCCTGGGCTTCGGGATCGCCGAATCGGACGTTGAATTCCAGCACCTGAGGGCCGCGCGCAGTCATCATCAGCCCGCAGTAAAGCACGCCGGTGAAGGGCGTGCCCTCCTCGGCCATACCGCGCACCGTAGGCTCGGCCATGTGGCGCAGTATCCACTCCTGCATGGCTGGATCGAGCATGCCGTCGCATGTATAGACGCCCATGCCGCCGGTGTTTGGGCCGGTATCGCCCTCCCCTATCTGTTTATGATCCTGGGCGGGAACCAGCGGCGTAACATGCTTGCCGTCGGTCAGGCAGAGGAAGCTGATCTCCTCGCCATCGAGGAACTCCTCGATCACCACCTGCCGCTCAGCCTCGCCCAGCAGCGCGCCTGTGAAAAGCCCATGCGCAGCCTCAGCTGCGGTGTGGCGCGACGGGCAGATGATGACGCCTTTGCCGGCGGCTAGCCCATCGGCTTTCACCACGATAGGCGGATGAAAGAAGTCGATGGCCTTCTCCAGTTCAGCCGCGCTGCTGCACACAGCGTAATTGGCGGAGGGAATATTGTGCCGCTGCAGGAAACGCTTGGCAAAAGCCTTGCTGCTTTCCAGCTTCGCCGCGGCTCGCGTAGGCCCAAAGACGCGCAGCCCGCGCTCTCGCAGGGCATCCGCTACGCCCAGCGAGAGAGGCAACTCGGGACCGACGATCGTCAGGCCTGGCTGTTCGGCCTCGGCCACCCGGACCATCGCGTCCAGGTCCTTCAGGTCGACCGGCAGGCAGCGCGCAATCTGGGCCATGCCTCCGTTGCCCGGCGCGCATACCACCTCGGTGACCCTTTCGCTTCGTTTTACCGCCCAGGCCAGCGCATGTTCTCGCCCTCCCGAACCCAAAATCAAGACTTTCATGGCCGCGTACGTACCCCCGACAGGTCATCAGAGCAAACCAGGGTAGGGAAGTCAAACCAACGGCGGAAATTGCCGCACCTACCCCTCCCATATACTGATGCGTAACGCCCTCGCTGATCGGGCCTGGGTCATCGGGAGAGCCGGTTAATGGTTCAAACGCGCATCAAACCGTACTTCCAACAGGTGGCCGAAGAGGCGGCCAGGAAGGAGCAGCAGCGGGTATTCCGACGCAATCGGGCCCTCGGGCTGCTGCTGGTGGCGGCGGCAATCTGCATCTGGTGGCTTCTCCACACCAATCCATCGTGGATATTTCCGCCAGGCTGGTGGCGCTTGTGAGTCCAACGCGGACGGCGAACGGCGGCTGCGCCGCGGGTTCTGAGGAGGCTGCGGCGCACCACTTCCCTCAGACCGGAGAGGCAAAAATGCCGGGGTCTTTGGCTCCTGAGGAACCTCTGGCCGTCCTCTTGCTAGGGCCAACCGGAAGCGGCAAGACGGCCCTATCGCTGGCGCTGGGCGAGCGCTTTGTCGGCGAGATCGTCAGTTGCGATTCGGTGGCTGTCTATCGCGGCATGGACCTTGGCACGTCCAAGCCCTCTGTTGAAGACCGGGCGCGGCTGCCGCACCACCTGATCGACGTGGCCGACCCCAACCGGCCATTTACCGCCGGCGAATACAGCCGGCAAGCGCGGGCGGCGCTGAAGGAGATCGTCGCCCGCGGAGGCTTGCCGATCGTCACAGGCGGGACCGGCCTCTATCTGCGCGCGCTCACCGACGGGCTCTTTGCCGGGCCGGCGCGGGATGAGGATTTGCGGGCGCGGCTCAAAGAATCTAAACGAAAACGAGGAAGAGATTGGCTTCACCGCCTTCTTGCCCGCCTGGACCCGGCATCGGCCGTGCGCATCCACCCCAACGACACGGCCAAGCTGATTCGAGCCATCGAGGTCTGCCTTGCCGCGCGCAAGCCGCTCTCCCAGGTGATGGCCCGCGATCCCCTCACCGGCTTCCGGCTTCTGCGCATCGGCCTCAACCCGCCCCGGCAGGCTCTCTACGAACGGCTCAACCAGCGGGCTGCAGCCATGTTTGAGGCCGGCCTCGTCGAGGAGACGCGCACTCTGCTTGCGCGCTACGGCCCCGTGAAGGCGCTGGACTCGCTCGGCTACCGGCAGGGACTGGTCGTCCTGGCGGGGACCTTAACGGTTGAGTCCGCAATCAAAGCGGCGCAGCAGGGGCACCGCAACTATGCCAAGCGGCAGTTGACCTGGTTTCGGCGCGAGCCCAAGGTCCGCTGGATCGCCGGGTTCGGCGACGAGGCGGAGACGGCGCGCACTGCTTCCGGCCTGGTGCGGCAAGGGCTTTCCCAAGGCTCTATCGGATAGGGCTGCCTGCCGAGGGTGCGCCTGGAGGCGGCGTCATGTCCACGATCTTGTAGCCCTGAGGAACCTCAAAGAACGCCTGATCGGGCTCCTCGCGCTTGATGTCGGTGAGCGCAATGGTCTGGAAGCCGGTGCGGGGATCGTCATGGCGCAGCAGCAGGTTCAGGTGCAAATCCTCCGAGTACCAGTACTCGTCCACGACGGTCAGCGCCGCGCCGGTCCCGTTCGCTTGGGCCGGGATTATAACTGTGCGGCGTGTGCCCTTGACGTCGATGTTATCGATGGTGGTTGAGCCTAAATCCTCGATCTTCACCAGAGGATCGGGGCGGCTTGGCAGGCTAGCGGTCGGAGGCGGCTCAGGCATCGACTGACGGCGCGCGATGCGAGTTGCAGGTTCGTAGATGGTCTTCACGCGGGTCTGCGGATCGAAGATGTGAACCTCGGAGAGTGGCGGCATTCCCTGGAAGGACTCAGGTACCCTCGGGCGCATCTCCCCGTGCGTGCGCCCACGCGAGTCGCGACCAATTAGATTGATGTTGCGCGAGGCTGCCATCGAGCCATCGGGCATGAGTTGCTGGTTTTCGATGAGCGCCGTTGCCGAGAAGGGCGCGCCGGTGATTGGCGGCACAACGATCGTACCCAAGCGAATGGATGTGTAGCGGAATAGAGGATTGGCGTCGTTGCTTATCTGCTGGCCGGGCAGGGCGGCCACACTGGCGACTAGCAAAGTTGAACTCAACAGGAGCGCGCCCTTCATTCCAGCCTCCTTGCTTGTTGGCCGCATAATATCGCAAATCCGCCTTGCGCGCTGTGATAACGTGGCTGCGGTTTAGACTAAACGGTGGTAAGGCGGCGCAGCCAAGCGATGGCCAGCGCCCCGGAACGGAGTTCCCCTTGGCAGAGACAATCTACGATGTCGCGATCGTTGGCGGCGGGCCGGCCGGCTACACGGCGGCTATCCGCGGCGCGGAGTACGGCTTGAAGGTTGTGCTGATCGACAGTTCCCCCAAGTTGGGCGGCACCTGCCTGCATGTGGGCTGTATTCCCACCAAGGCGCTCCTGTTCAACGCGGAGATTTGGGACCACCTGAAGCACGCGGCCGACTACGGCATCGGGGGCATCGGCACGCCCACACTCGACTGGGGCGCGGTGCTTAAGCGCAAGAACGACATCATCGCCAGGCATGTCAAGGGCTTGGAATTCCTGATGAAGAAGCACAAGATCGCGACCATAATCGGTTACGGCCGCCTGACAGGCCGTGCCCGCCACCCCAGCGACGAAGACCTGTCGCTGGGGACCTCGGCCCTGGACCGGGTCCACACTGTTGACGTGACCGGCGCAGCCGGCGAGACCAGCCAGATCAAGGCCAAGAACGTGATCCTGGCCACCGGCTCGGAGGCTAAGATGCTGCCCGGACTCCAGGCCGGGGGCCGCATCCTGACCAATATCGAAATTCTCTCCCTGGCACAGCCTCCGAAATCGCTTATCGTCATCGGCGCGGGCGCGGTGGGCGTCGAGTTCAGCTCCATCTTCAGCAGCTTTGGCGCCGAGGTCACACTCGTCGAGTTTCTTCCCCGAGCGGTGGCGGTCGAGGACGAAGAGATCTCCAAGGAGCTGACGCGGCTCTTCAAGAAGCGCGGAATCGACGTAAACACCGGCGCCAAGGTGGAGAAGGTGGAGCAAACCGAAGCCGGCGTGAAGGTGACCTGGACCGATTCGAACGGCAAGACCCAGCAGAAGGAAGCCGAAAGCGTGCTGGTGGCCGTGGGCCGGGCGCCCCTAACCCGCGACCTTGGCGTCGAGAAGGCCCGGATCGAGCTCGATCACGGCTTCGTCAAGGTCAACGAGGCGCAGGAAACCGCCGAGCCGGGAGTCTTTGCCATCGGCGACATTGTGGCCGGACTGCCGCAACTGGCGCACGTGGGAGCGATGAGCGGCATGGTGGCCGTGGCTAAAATTGCCGGCCGCAACTTCCGCCCGGTGCGCCGCGACCGCATCCCCGGCTGCACCTACACCGAGCCGCAGATCGGGTCGGTGGGCTTGACGGAGACGCAGGCCAAGGAAAAGGGCCACGAGTTGAAGGTGGGCAAGTTTCCCTTTGCGGGCAACTCCAAGGCCACCATCGTCGCCAGCCACGACGGCTTCGTGAAGGTGGTCGCGGATGCAAAGTACGGCGAGATTCTCGGCGTCCACATCATCGGCCCCCAGGCCACCGAGCTGATCGCCGAAGCGGTTGCGGTCATGGAATTGGAAGGCACGGTCGAAGAGATGATGTTCACAATCCACGCCCATCCCACGCTGAGCGAAGGGATGCTGGATGCATATGGAGCCGTCGAGGGAATGGCGATTAACGCGTAGCCATCTGCGGTAGGGCGGACGCCTTCAGCCTATCCTCGCAGCGGTTGAGGTGGCGATTGAGTCGCGCGGCGCGAACGACCGCGTGTTCGACCGCTTTGCCTCCGAAGCCTATGAGCCGAAGCAAAGAGCCTTGCGTTTAGAGGCGACCGCTTCCCTTCGATCGGATGGCAGGCCTCAAAGGAATTTTTGTTGCCCCTTGTGTTTTGGAGGTGACAACAGCGCCTGGTGGCTCCAGTCTTCATGCATGACCCGTCGAAAGGTAAGGTATTCCTCCCACTGGTCAAGTGGGACTTTCGACTTCTTGATGATGAGACGCCTCTCCGCAGTAAATGTGCCGTTGGCTACGGAGTAATTGGAGTGGTACTCGGCCCAGTCCTCCTTGAGGTCAACATCCTTAGGAGCGGCCATTGACCATCCCGCCGGCAGTTGAACGGTGGAATGGTAGAAGGTCTCGCCGGGAGCGCCGAGTTCCGGATCGTCGGCGGGTTTCTTGGTCTTAATGCCGGGAGCGAGTTCCCCGCCCATTGCAGGCATGGGAGGCCCGATCCAGTGCGAAGTGTCCTTGTCGTCCCACTGGCTGTACTTTTCCCTCGTGTAATCGAAAGAAAGATCGAAGGACTGCGTGATCTGTTCAACGTCAGAGACCTGCCAATTGGAGGGCTCACCACCGAAGCCCTGTGAACGCAAGACCCTCTGTAACAGGTCTTTCCACTGAGACTGTGGTACCCGGCGGAAAGCGCTCCGAAAATCCACGGCACTATTTCCATTGGCATGCTCTTCGATGTGAGCGGTGAACAGGCCCAGGTCAGATAGCTTGCCCTCGACCTGAAAGCGCAACGATCTAGGAGTGGGCAGATCGGCAGGGGTGGTTTCCAGATAGGCGGGTTTGCTTTCGGGCACGGCCAGAGCTTGTTTGTCGCGCAGGCTGGCGTCGAGAACGCCGATGGGAGCGACTTCCTCGGTGGAGTCCATCCAAAGCAACTTTCCGCCGAGCGGAACGAGGGTGATCAGGTGGTTGAATTGCCCCGGGGAGGGTGTAGCCGGATCAAGTGTGCGGTGGGTGGAGATGAGTACCGGCCAGGCCTGGATACCAACTGCCTTTAACTCCGCGGCAAGCAAGACGTGCTTGTCCTTGCAGTCTCCATACTCGTTGGAAAGAACATCGTCGGCAGGGTGCGGCTGATAGCGGCCTATGCCAAATTCGAGGCCGACGTAATGGATATGCAGGGCGACGTCGCTGAAGATGGCGCGGAGCTTGTCCTCATCGGTGCTGAGGCCCTTTGTCAGGGCTGCGGCTTTGGCCTGGATAGTGGGGGTGACGACAAGCGACTGCTGCTGCAGCGACTGGAACCAGGCACCCACCTGCTCCCAAGTAGAGAAAGTGGTTACCTGAACAGAAGGCTTCCAATGTTTGACAGATTTGGCGGGAGCGTCGGGGTCAGGGCGAGACAAATTTGAACTGGCCCAATGGTAGAGTCTGCGCCCGTCCGCAGTGGTGACGGTTGGCTGGACATCGGTGCTCGTGACGGTGACCGCCTTGGAGATGGGCACATCGAGGTCGAGCTGTTCGTCAAGTAGGACCAGGTCTTTCTGGAAAGTGTAGTTAAGCCAGAAATGGTCGGGGACCTCCGGCTTGACGGTGCGAAAAGTGACCTTAGACTCGATTTCATCGCCAACGGCGAGGCCTTTGACGGCAACATGCTTTTGATGAATGTCGGAGTACATTGGCGCGGAGCGGGTAACTTCGGCAGGAAGATCCTGAATGTTGTAATCGGGGGTCATGACCACGGTGCCGTCGGGCTTGAAGACGCGAACGTAGCCGATTTCGACCTGCTGCGAGGAGGCCGTGTAAGTAAAGGTAAGTACAGCCATCTGCTTTACGCCGGAATCGGCCAGGACGTGCGTGCGTGCGGTAGTTTCCCGGATGCCGGAGCCGTCGGCTTCCATGCGGATGCGGGTGTAGACCTTCTCGAGGACCAGACCCTCTTTCGAGAAATCGGGAGCCGCCGGCACAGTGGCCGGAATGGCGGCCGAGGGCGAGCCCTTCGCGGCAGGTTGTTCGGCATGATCTGACGCCGGCAGTGATGGGCCGACCTGAGCTGGCTTGTCTTGCGCGGCCAGCAGAGATACGATGCAAAACGCGAATGCAATCAGAAACATCCGATGAATGCGGCTGAGGGTGGACAGAAGACACAAAACAGGAATCTCTGGGCAGCGCATAAGGCAGATACTCGATAGCTGAAACAATACCAGAGTCCAGAGCGAGAGGCCGTGATAGGGGTGACCAAAAGCTGGAAAACTACAGGCGAGAGGGACTCACAATGAATCGGCGAACCAGCAACTGGAACAGGACGGCCGGTTCATCTTGGTCTAGAGCTCCGTGGATTGGCGTGCCACCAGCGCCTTTGCCTTTGCGATGAACTCCGCCAGCGCCACCGATCCCTGGTCCCCCTTGCCCCGCACCCGCACGCTCACCGTTCCGCCCGCTTCTTCCTTGTCGCCGAAGACAAGGATGTAGGGCGTCTTCTGGTTGGCGAAGTCGCGGATTTTCGCGTTCATCTTCTCGTTGCGGCTGTCGACCTCAACGCGGAGGCTCGCCTCTTTTAACTTTTCGGCGACCTTCCCGGCATACGGAAGATGCCGCTCGCTGATCGGCACCAGCCCCACCTGCACCGGCGCCAGCCACAGCGGAAAAGCTCCTGCGTAGTGCTCGATGAGCACGCCGAAAAAGCGCTCGACGGAGCCGAAGAGGGCGCGATGGACCATGACCGGCTGATGGCGCTCGCCGTCCTCACCCACGTACTCAAGCTCAAAGCGCGCCGGCAGGTTGAAGTCGAACTGCACGGTCGATAGTTGCCAAAGCCTGCCCAGCACGTCGATCAGTTTCACGTCGATCTTGGGGCCGTAGAAGGCCGCTTCGCCGGGGATGGTTTTGTAGGCGATTCTCTTGCGTTCGAGTGCGCGCTGCAAGGACCCAACTGCCAGGTCCCAGTTTTCGTCGGAGCCGGCGTAGTGGGCGCGGTCGTTGGGGTCCCAGGTGGATAACTCGACCTTGAACTCGGCAAAGCCGAAGGTCTTGAGCACCGCCTCGGCAAATTCGATGCAGGCAACGACCTCATCCTCGATCTGTCCCGGCGTGCAGAAGATGTGCGCGTCGTCCTGGGTAAAGCCGCGGACCCGCAGCAGCCCATGCATGGTGCCGGAGCGCTCGTAGCGATAGACGTTGCCCAACTCGGCATAGCGCGCGGGCAGGTCGCGATAGCTCTTGGGCGAGTTCTTGTAGATGAGGATATGGCCGGGGCAGTTCATCGGCTTCAGGCGATACTCGGCGTCATCCAGTTCCATGGGCGTGTACATGTTGCCGGAGTAGAAGCCTTCATGCCCGCTGATCTTCCACAGTTCGCGGCGCATCACGTGCGGCGTGTTGACCAGTAAGTAGCCGCGCTTCAGGCACTCGTTGCGCATCCAGTCTTCCATCACCTTGCGGATCATGGCCCCCTTGGGATGCCAGAAGATCAGCCCCGCGCCGGCCAGTTCCTGAATGCTGAACAGGTCCAACTGCTTGCCCAGCAGACGATGATCGCGCTTGGCGGCTTCCTCCAGCCGCGCAAAGTGCTCGTCGAGATCCTTCTTTGAAAAGAAGGCCGTGCCGTAGATGCGCTGCAACTGCGGATTCTTCTCATCGCCCAACCAATACGCGCCGGCCAGCGAGAGTACTTTGAATGCCTTCACGCGGCCCGTCGAGGGTACGTGCGGCCCGCGGCAGAAATCCACGAACTTGCCGTTGCGATAGAAGCTCACTTGAGAGCCGGGCTCGGTGAACTTGGTCACGAAGTGTGTCTTCATGAAGTCACCGTCGCGCGCGAAGCCTTCCAAGGCCAGTTCGCGTGCTTCGTATTCCCGGACAAACCTCTCGTCGCGGGCCACCACATCCGCCATTCTGGCCTCGATGAGAGCCAGGTCCTCGGGCGTGAAGGGCTTCTCGCGATAAAAGTCGTAGAAGAAGCCCGCGTCGGTTGCCGGTCCGTGGCCCAGCTTGGTCCCCGGAAAGAGTTCGAGCACCGCCGTGGCCAGCACGTGCGCCGCCGAGTGGCGAACTACTTTCAGCGCCTCGGGGTCCTTCTCCGTCACCAGCTCCAGCCGGGTGTCTGCGATCAGGGGAGTAGACAGGTCCACCAGGCGCGGCGCAGTTGCGTCTTCCGCGGCATACATGGCCGCTTCCGCCGACTGGCCGTCGGCGGCCGAGCTTTCCTCCGCTGTGCCGTCGATGGGCGTCAGGCGCGCCACCACGGCGGCGGCGGCCAGCCGCGGCGAAATCGAGTTGGCAATCTCCATTGGCGTTGTGCCGGCCGGCACATCGCGGATGGCCCCATCGGGCAGGCGCACGGCAATTATTTGCGAGGTCATGATCGTTGCGGGTCCTGTTGTTTTGCTCGATCAAAAAAGCATCCGGCAAAACAACAGAATAGTTGTCGCGCCCGCCTCAAGTCGAGCAAGATAGGGTTGCCGGAGCCGCACACTACCAAAATCGGGATGGGGAATGAGCGGCCTCCGGGCCTGCGGAATCGCCGATTATGAATGGAAGGGAACGCGGGAATGCGTTGGATTGGATTAGTCGTTTCTCTGGGGGTTTGCTTCGTGGTCGCAGGTGTCAGCGGGGCTTGGACAGCAAAAGAAGTTCCGGCGTGGTACAGCACTCTGACCAGGCCGGCCATCGCTCCCCCCAATTGGGTCTTTGGCCCCGTGTGGACCCTGCTCTACGCCCTCATGGCGACTGCGGCGTGGGTGGTCTGGTTATCGCCATCGTCCCCGCTGCGTACCTGGGGTCTGGTCGTGTTCCTTGCGCAGCTTGCCTTGAACTTCGCCTGGTCGTGGATCTTCTTCCGCCAACATGCCATCGGCGCCGCGTTTGCGGAGGTCTTGATGTTGTGGGTCTCGATTGGAGCCGCCACGCTGCTCTTCAGCCGGGTAGCACCCGTTTCGGCCTGGCTGATGGCCCCCTACTTGGCCTGGGTCAGTTTTGCCGCGATTCTGAATGCCGCTTTTTGGCGGCTGAACTGAGCCGTATCCTGGGGCCGCAACTTCGGGGCGCGCAGCCCAAAACAAACGAGGGTTGGGATTGCTCCCAGCCCTCGCGTGTTTGCTAGATTCTGCCGGAATCCGGCCTGTAGGTTTTAGAGCGGCTGCACGTCGGCGGCCTGCCAACCCTTGGGCCCCTTCACTACGTTGAATTGCACGGCTTGACCTTCCTGCAAACTCTTGAAACCACTGGAGTTGATTGCAGAGTAATGCACGAAGACATCCTCGCCGTTCTGGCGCGAAATAAAGCCGAAGCCCTTCGCGTCATTGAACCACTTCACAGTACCTTGTTCCATTTTGATCGTATTTCCTGGATTGAATTGCGCTGGATGAATCGGAGCGACCACTGGCAGAATCTTGCTTGGTTGGGCGAGTACTGCTCACGCCCGGTTCGGTTCTAACGCTGACCCTAGTGTACCATTCCTCTGAAAAATGAGTGCAGGAATTCTCGATCTTCGTCTCACTCCGTGATTTAGACCCCTGCAACCTGTTGGCCAGTTTGGCCTTATAACTTGAACGCCGGCTGTGATACTGTGAGGGGTCGCCATGCCCATGGATCCGGTCCCCGATCTGCTTGCCCGCGCCACGGAGTCGCTTGAGGCGGGTTTCGGCTCTCTGCCGCCCTTTGAAACGGCTGTGGACCTGGCAGCGATTGCACAGGTTCTGGAGTCCGTGGCGGAGCGGCTTGCGGACAACTACCCCTATTTCCATCCTCTCTATGCCGGCCAGATGCTCAAGCCGCCGCATCCGGTGGCGCGCGCGGCCTATGCGCTGGCGATGACCATTAACCCAAACAACCATTCCTGGGACGGCGGTCGCGCCAGTTCGGCGATGGAAATCGAGGCAGTTGCGGGCCTCGCCAGGATGTTTGGCTGGACGGAATTCCTGGGTCACTTGACCTCCAGTGGCACCATGGCCAACCTGGAGGCGCTGTGGGTGGCGGGACAACTGGCTCCAGGGCGGAGGATCGTGGGGTCGGAGCAGGCCCACTTCACCCATAAGCGCATCTCCGCCGTGCTCAAGCTCGAATACGCCGGCATCCCAGCCGACAGCCGGGGGCGCATGAGTCTTGAAGCGTTTGAAGCCGAGTTGCGCAAGGGCGATGTGGGTACGGTCGTGGTGACGCTGGGCACCACGGCCATCGGCGCGGTCGATCCCCTCGACCAAGTGCTGGCGCTCCGCGAGCGATATGGCTTCCGGGTGCATGTGGATGGGGCTTATGGCGGCTACTTCAGGCTGATTCCAGAGGCTTTGGACTCCCCGGCGCGCCAAGCCTTTGCGGTGATCGAGCGCGCCGATTCGATCGTGATCGATCCGCACAAGCACGGCTTGCAGCCCTACGGTTGCGGTTGCGTGCTGTTCCGTGACCCTGGGGTGGGCCGCTTCTACAAGCACGATTCGCCCTACACCTATTTCACGTCAAAGGAGTTGCACCTGGGCGAGATCAGTTTGGAGTGCTCTCGCGCGGGAGCGGCGGCAGTGGCTTTGTGGGCCACTCAGCGCCTTCTGCCGCTCAAGCCGGGAGGAGAGTTTGCCCAGGGGCTGGCGCGAGGCCGTGCAGCCGCCCTGGAGCTGGATCGGCGGCTGCGCCAGAGCGGGCATTTCCAGCCACTCGTGACCGGGCGCCCGGAGCTTGATATTGTTGTGTGGAAGCTGAACGTGGACAGTCCGGAACGGGCCTCGAAGTTGGCAAAAGAAGTTTTTGTGGCGTGTAGCACACGGGATTTGCATCTGGCCCTAGTACAATTGCCGCATTCCTGGTTTCAGCCGGAGGGCAGCCGGGAAAACGGCTTGGTTACCTGTCTGCGCTCGGTGCTGATGAAGCCCGAGCACGAGGCTTGGCTGGACAGGATTTGGGAACGATTGACTGCGGCCTGCGTGGAAGTTCTGGGAGACCACTAGCGGCGAATGAGCAAGTTGTATGATTGCCCGCTGAAGAAAACGTTCTCATTTGGAGTAGGGTCGTTCAAGTGTTTGAGATTGAATTCCTTTTAGGGTGTGACCTGACATGCATAATCCTGACATTTTCCGTTCGATGCACCTTGCCCGATTCAAGGCCGAGCCGGCTGTTTTTGCCGCGCCGGGCCGCGTTAACCTGATTGGCGAACATACAGACTATGCCGAGGGCTTTGTGATGCCCGCGGCGATCAACTTTGCCACCTTGGCCGGTATCTCGCCGCGCACCGACGGCAAGATTGTCGTCTACTCCGAGAACTTCGGCGAAGAGAAGACATTTGACGCCGCTCCGCCGCCCGCGAAGGCTGGCAAGCACTGGAGCGACTACCCGCTCGGTGTGGTTGCCATCCTGGGGGGTGAGGGCCACAAAATTCCCGGTTTCAGCCTGAGCCTGTGGGGCGATGTGCCGCTCGGCTCGGGGCTTTCCAGTTCTGCCGCCCTTGAGGTGGCCACAGCCCTCGCCGTGCTGTCGTTGGTCGGCGCAAGCTATCCGGGACCGGTGCTGGCCCGCCTTTGTCAGCGCGTGGAGAATGAGTTTGTCGGCGCCAATTGCGGCATCATGGACCAATTCGTCTCCGCCAATGGAGCCGAGGACCACGCCCTCCTTCTGGATTGCCGCGACCTCAGCTTCAAACTCGCCCCAATTCCGGCCAATGTAGCGCTGGTCATTGCCAACACCATGGTCAAGCACTCGATTGCCGGGGGCGACTACAGGACGCGTCGTGCCGAATCCGAGGCGGCCTGCGCCATCATCGACAGCCACCGCGGCGGGGTTCCGTTCCTTCGCGACGCGACCCTGGAGGACCTGGAAAAATGGGGCCATGAAATGGCTCCAAAATCCCTCATGCGCGCTCGCCACGTCATTAGCGAGAACCTGCGCACCGTGGCCGCGTGCGAGGCCCTGCTCAAGGGCGACATGGTGGAATTGGGCCGGCTGATGGCCGAGGCGCACACCAGCTACAGCAAGGACTTTGAAGGCAGCTGTGTCGAGGCCGACGCTATGGTGGAACTGGCCCAGGATATTCCCGGCCTCATCGGCGCACGGCTTACCGGCGGAGGCTTCGGCGGATGCACCATCAACCTGGTGGAGCAGAGCCACGCCAAGACCTTTGCCGAGGAGCTGGGCCGCCAATACGCTGCCAGGACGGGCATCGTACCCGAGATCCATATCTGCCACGCCTCGGGAGGCGCTCACCAATTGCAATAGCTCAACCATCCGGCCTTTTTTGGCCCTCAAATCGATGGCCTGAGCGCGGTTTCTTGATGAGAAAGAATCCCTGCGCTCCATTCTTGCGCAGGGTAAAATCGGTTGCTTCATCTCCCTCGGGTCATGCCTCTGCAGCGCGACCGCTATCTGCTTTTCCGCCGACCATCAAGAGGGCTTCCCAGGCGTTCCTTGCTAAAATCAAAAGGAGTTTGCCCCGATGAAGAACGGACTGGAATCCAATTCTCCGGCCGGCCTCCCGGACAATTGTTCTTAATCTTCGCTTCGCAGACCGAAGGCGCCCTGGAGACAAGATAGCAATGCAACCGACAACGTCTAAGCCTCTCTCATACGGCACCTTCCCCAGTGCAGGCGTGGTCGCATACTACTCGATGGAAATCGCCATCCATCCAAGCATGCCAACCTACTCCGGGGGCCTGGGAGTTCTGGCCGGAGACACCCTGCGTTCCGCGGCCGACCAGGGAGTTCCCCTGGTGGCCTTCACGCTGGTCCACCGCAAGGGATACTTCCAGCAACACCTGGACAGTAAAGGCGTACAAAGCGAGGATATTCAACCTTGGGATCCCTCCGGCTTCTGTATCGAGGAGCCACCGCGGGTGACGGTGTCTGTCGAGGGCAGGACAGTGGCTGTGCGTGCCTGGCGCTACGATCTGGAGGGCCGGTATGGACATGTGGTGCCGGTTTACCTGCTGGATACAGATCTGGAGGGAAATTCGGGATGGGATCGCGGCCTGACCGATCACCTCTACGGCGGCGACACCAACTACAGGCTGGAGCAGGAGATCGTGCTCGGCATGGGTGGCGCGCGAATGGCCAACGCGCTCGGTCACACAGTGAATGTCTATCACATGAACGAGGGGCACGCGGCACTGCTCACGCTGGCGCTGCTCGAGAATCAGTTGGGCGGCGGTCCGCTCGGTGCGGTTGCCGATGCCGACGTAGCCCAGGTACGCCAGAAGTGTGTGTTCACAACGCACACCCCGGTTCCGGCCGGTCACGATCGCTTCGCCACCGAGCAGACGATCCGCATTCTCGGAGGCGAGAGGACGGCCCGCCTGGAAAAGCTGGGGTGTTTTCGCGACGGCATGTTGAACATGACACTGCTGGCATTGAAGTTCTCGCGGTATGCCAACGGCGTCGCCATGCAGCATGCGAAGGTCTCGCGACAGATGTTCCCGGAGTTTGCCATCGATTCGATCACCAACGGCGTTCACGCACCCACCTGGGTCTCGAACCCGATTCAGCAGATGCTGGATGCGCACATTTCCTCGTGGCGGCGCGACAATCTCTACCTGCGCAACGCCATCGACCTGCCGGAGCCGAAGATCCTCGCGGCTCACGCGCGCGCCAAGGTGGCGCTGCTTGCCGAGGTCGCTTCGCGAACCGGCCTGGTGTTCAATCCCAAGGTGCTCACACTGGGCTTTGCCCGTCGCGTAGCCACCTACAAGCGCGCTGCCCTGATGTTTACCGACCCCGCGCGGTTGGTGGAGATTGCCACTGTGGCGGGCGGGCTGCAAATCGTTTACGCGGGCAAGGCCCATCCCCAGGACGAGCCCGGCAAGGCGCTGATCCAGCAAGTGGTCGAGGATGCGGCCAAGTTCTCGAACGGCGTCCTGCGGATCGTCTATCTGGAGAATTATGGCTGGGAGCTGGGCGCGTTGCTGACCGCCGGCGTGGATGTGTGGGTGAATACGCCGAAGCGGCCTTATGAGGCCTCCGGCACCAGCGGGATGAAGGCGGCGCTAAACGGCGTCCCCAGCCTGTCGATTTTGGATGGGTGGTGGATCGAGGGCTGCATCGAGGGCGTCACCGGCTGGGCCATCGAGGACGGCGCGGACGATGCCGAAGAGGCTGCCTCCTTTTACAACAAACTGGAGACGGCGGTGGTTCCGCTATATCTGCAAGCGCCGGAGAAGTGGGCCCGCCTGATGCGCAACACACTCGCCTTCAACGGCTCCTACTTCAACACCAACCGCATGGTCAAGCAGTACACCCGCAACGCCTATTATCCGGGGAAGCTGGTCGAGCCAGCCAAAGTGGAGGAACCGGCCTTCGCGGATTAAGGTTGGAGCGGAACCGGAGCCTGTCTTTCTGTCGAATTTTCGAACCTGTCTAAGGACTCATTTTGATGACGTGAGATGCTAGGTTGGTGGTTTACGGGCTGCCGAAAAACTCGACCGGAGGGAGGCGGGGGTTTTAACCCCCGCAAGAGTCAGCAGAAGCGATGCGGGCTTTAGCCCCGGAGGAGACCTTTTTGATATTTTCACCCAAAGCCCGAGTTTTTCCGCAGCCTGTTTAGCCCTGAAATTCAAGGCGCAAACAGGCGCGGCCTTCAAAGGCTGCGGAAGAAGGCTTGAATTCGGGTGAAATAGCTGAGAATCTTCCCTCACGGGCTTTACAGACCGCGGTATGCATTTCGAGCCCTTCTCCCGAAAATCGGGCTTTCCGAGCAACTGGTGAATCGATGCGCACGCAGCCCGCGAACTTGCACCCCGCCGAGCCCCAACTCGTAGCGATAGACAAGCCCATTTATGGCGGCGCTTTTCTCGCCCGCACCGAAGGCAAAGCCGTCTTTGTCCCCCTCACCCTCCCCGGCGAACAGGCTCGCGTCCGCATCGTCGAAGACAAGCAGGGTTACTCCACCGCCGAAGCCGAGGAAATCGTCGTCCCAGCCCCCGAACGCGTCCCGTCTGCCTGCCCGCACTTTGGCCCTTGCGGCGGTTGTCACTATCAGCACGCAAACTACCAGGCCCAACTTGCCTTCAAGCAAGCCATCCTGAGCGAAACCCTTACCCGAGCCGGCGTCCTCGCGCCCGAAGAGATCGCCGTGCTCTCAAACCAGCCTTGGGCCTACCGCAACCGCATCCGTCTCGCCTTCGATGCCCACGGCAATCCCGGCTATCGCGGCCGCCGTTCCCATGATGTGATTTCAATCGGCCAGTGCCCCATCGCCGCGCCCCTGCTCGTCGAAGCCGCACTGGCCGCACGCCAAGTGCTGCTTGAGCTCTCCTGGGCGTTGGGTCCAACCGAGGTTTCGCTCTTTTGCAACTCCGATGAATCTGCCTTGCTGGCCAGCGCTTTCACCGCTCATGCCGCAAAGGGCCGCTTCGTGGATTGGGCGCGCGCACTGGCCGAGCGAGTTCCGGCTCTGCAGGGCGCAGAGCTGATTGCGCAGCGGGCTGTCGGAAAGCAGTTGACGAGAGTCGGCGAGTGGGGCTGGGGAGCGAGTTGTCTAACCTACCATGCCACCAACTTCGACTATCGAGTGGATCGCGGAGCCTTCTTCCAGGTAAACCGGTGGCTCGTGGACGTGCTCGTCCAGACCGTCGTCCAGAATCGCAGCGGCAAGCTCGCTTGGGATCTTTTTGCCGGCGTAGGCCTGTTTGCCCGGCGATTCACGCAGACGTTTGAGCGCGTGATCGCGGTTGAATCGGCCCCCTCGGCTGCGGAAGCCCTCAAACACAACCTCTTGGGCTCAACTGGAGAAGCGGTCAAGGCTGAGACTGTGTCCTTTCTCCACCGGTGCAGAGCGTTTGAGCGCCCCGATCTCATTGTGGCTGACCCTCCCCGCGCCGGCCTCGGTCCAGAGATCTGCGCGCTTCTAGCGGAGATCGGCGCCCCCGCGCTCGCCCTTGTCTCCTGCGACCCCGCAACCCTGGCCCGCGACCTGCGTGCGCTTCTTTCCTCCGGTTACATCATCGAGTCCCTCACCCTCGCCGACCTCTTTCCCCAGACCTTCCATATCGAGACAGTGGTCCACTTGCGCCACTCCTGATACGCTTGCCCCCAGAACAGCTTTCCGAACGTTCAGGCGCAATGGAAACCGAGCTTCCCACCTCCGGGCAGACCCTCTTGAGTCCAGGCGACACTGGCTCGGGCCCAGGACTCGATTCTGTCCCGCTCTTCCACGCCGCCTGCCTCTTTGCCCTCGGAATTGCTGTCGGCCAATGGCTCTGGCTGCGGCCCAGCCTCGTCCTCGTTGTCCTTGCCCTGGTCGCTATCCTTTCGGTCCTGGCCGCCTTCCGCGCCCAGCGCGTCGCCTGGCTGCCGCTGGCCGTTCTGTGGTGCCTTTTGGGCGCCTGGTCGGCGGAGATGGAGCCGCATCCAGCCCCCGCGCCAGCCCTGGCTGCACTCTCCGACGGCCTCCTGCGCACCGTTGAAGGGACCGTTATCGATGCTGGCCCCGTTCGCGGCGAAATCGAGCAGAATCTCCCGGACAGCGACCACTCCGACCCCGCGTCGGAGCAACGCCCTTCGCAACGAATCGACCTTCGCGTCTCCTCGCTCGAGGTCGTTACCGACATCGCCGATGCGCAGGCTCCCGTTACAGGCGCCGTCCGCCTCACCGTCCGCTGGCCGGTAAACGCGCCCAATCCGCCCGCCTCGCAGCTCTTTCACTGCGGCGAGCGTCTCCACGCCGTGGTCCGCCTGCTCCCCCCCGAAACCTACCGCGATCCCGGCGTCTGGAGCCGCGAAGCTTTCCTCCTCAACGAAGGCATCACTTCCACGGCCACCGTAAACATCGACCGCGTCGACCGGATCGGAACCACCGGGGCCCCCGCAGATGCCCCGAGGGCGTTCACCTCGTCGCTGGGGTGGTCATCCGGCCTCTTTCTACCCTGCCGCATCGGCGCTCTGCAGCACGCCTCCAGCGCCCGCTTGCTTGCCCTGCCCGCCGCCATGCGCCGTCTGCCCTCGTTCTTGCGCCTCACTCAGGACGACGCCATCATGCTCGCCGCCATGGTCACCGGCGACCGCACCTATCTCACCCATGCACTGCGCGTAGGCTTCGAGCGCACCGGCTCCTTTCACATGCTGGTGGTCTCCGGCTTCCATCTCGCCATCGTCGCAGGATGCATTTTCTGGGTTGCCCGGCGCCTCCGCATGCCCCGCATCCCGGCCACCCTCCTCACCATTCTTGCGTCATTCGCCTATGCGCTCTTCACTGGCTTCGCCACCCCAGTCCAGCGCTCGCTCTGGATGGTCACCCTCTATCTCCTCGGCCGCCTCATCTACCGCGAGCGCAACGCCCTCAACACCATCGGCTTTGCCGCGCTTTGCCTGCTTGTCGTCAGCCCCCGCAGCCTCTTCGACGCCAGCCTGCAGATGACGCTGCTCGCCGTCGTCGCCATCGCCGGCGTCGCCGCTCCGCTTCTTCGCGGCAGCATCCACCCTTTTTTGAGCGCCACCCGCGACCTTCGCCTCACCGCCATCGACGCCAAGCTGTCTCCGTTGCTGGCCCAGTTCCGCGTTACGCTCAGGATCGTCGCCTCAGCCTTGCAGGCTGCTTCTAGTGGGCATACTTCACGAATCGTGGCATGGCGCGTCTTTCCCTGGGCCGTTCGTTTCGTCCTCCGCGTTTTCGAACTGATCGTCGTTTCCTGCGTTGTCGAGTTGGCCATGGCCCTACCCATGGCCCTCTACTTCCACCGCATCACCATTTTTGCCCTGCCTGTCAATCTCTTCATCCTGCCGCTCTTGCTCATCCTCATGCCGGCCGCTCTGCTCACCCTGCTAACACTCTATGCATGGCCCGCCGCCGCCGTGGTTCCGGCCATGATGGTGGCCGCCTTCCTGCACCTCGGTGTCGGCTTGGTTCATCTCTTCGGATCTCTGGCCATGGGCGACTTCCGCATCCCCGCGCCGCTTCTCTGGCAATCTCTCGCCTTCTGCGCCCTGCTCGGCGCGGCCATCCTGCTCGCCTGTGGACCTCGATGGCAGCGCCGCCTCGCCTGGGCGGCCCTCCTGCTCGCCGCCCTGGCCGCGGTCGTGCCCCGCCCCATCGACCACCCCCGCAGCGCCCTTCTGATGGAGGCCATCGACGTCGGACAGGGCGATTCCTTGCTGCTGATTACCCCCGAAGGAAAGACCCTTCTCGTCGACGGCGGCGGCTTCGGCGGCGGCCCGCATCAAGCGCCTCAGGATTTCGACATCGGAGAAGAGGTCGTCTCCGAAGCCCTCTGGTCCCGTGGCATCCGCCGCCTTGATGCGGTCGCCCTCAGCCACGCTCACTCCGACCACATGGGCGGCCTGCCCGCCGTCTTGCGCAACTTCCATCCCGCCGAGCTATGGGTCGGCAACAATCCCCGCTTCGGCGCCTACAATGCCCTGCTGAACCAAGCGGCCAATCTCCAGGTCCGCCTCCGCTCCTTCCGCGCCGGCGACGCGCTCTCCTTCGGCAGCGCCGAGGTCACTGTCCTCGCGCCCTTCTCCAACTATCAGCCCGGCCCCGAGCCCACCAACAACGATTCGCTGGTCCTGCACATGACCTACGGCGCAACTTCGGTGATGTTGGAGGGCGACGCCGAAGCCCCCATCGAAGACGCCATGCTTGCCGAGCCCGGTCTCCAAAGCACCCTGCTCAAAGTCGGACATCACGGCAGCGTCACCTCCACCCGTCCCGAGTTCCTCTCCCGCGTAGCCCCACAGTGGGCCGTCATCTCCTGCGGCCTCCACAACCGCTACGGCCATCCCCGTCAGGAAGTCCTCGAGGAATTGCAGTCCGCCCACGTCCGCACCTACCGCACCGACATCAATGGCGCAACCTGCTTCCGCCTCGACGGAAAAGCCGTCGCCCCCGAACCCTCCTGCGGCCAGCAATCTCCCTGAGGCTGTTTGTCTTGTCATTCACCCAGAGATCCGGACCGCGCAACAGCTGCTATGTGGTCCTTCCAGGATGGTTGACGACACAATTGGCGCGAATCATATCGGTAGCCATAGCTGTCTCTTGCCGATCTACGTTGGGTCGTCGCCGAGTTAGTGCGGAACCAGAGTCACCGTGTCCTGTTGAGTTTTGTGCAGGGTCGCCGTTCCCTGATGGCCGCGTCGACTTGAATGCTGTGGTTTCGGGTTACATCGACTCTGGTTCCGCTATACACGCCGGATTTGCTATCGGATAGTTGCTTCCGAGTTCTGAGAGGTTGTCTGCTCGCACGGACCTTTCCCCTTCAATTCCGCACAATACCAGCGCCAGGTGTTCCGGCCTGCGCGCTTGGCCTCGTATAGCGCGAGGTCGGCGGATTTGTAGAGTGTCTCCTGTGTGTCGCCGTGCTCTGGAAACAGCGCGGCGCCCACGCTGACGCTCGCCAGGAAGCTCACGCCGTTGAAGAATACCGGGGCGGAGAATCTGCGCACGATCCGATCGCAAATCTCTTCAAGCGATGTCTGCTCATGGCTTCCGGCAACGAGGATTGCGAATTCATCGCCGCCCAGCCGCGCTACTCTGTCGGTCGAGCGAACGGAGGCTTCGAGACGATTCGACGCCTCGATAAGAAACGCGTCGCCGGCGTCGTGACCGAACGTGTCGTTGATGGACTTGAACTTGTCCACATCGATGAGCAGCAGGGTGAATGCGCCGCTCTTGGTTTGGGTACACATTTTGCCGAACTCTTCGGTAAACAGCCGCCGGTTCGGCAATGCGGTGAGGGTATCGAAGCGGGCCAGTTGTTCAAGTTCGCGCTGGCTCTTGCGCAACTCCGAGGTTCGCTCCTCGACAACCTTGCTCAAGTGGCGGGCGCGTGCCCGAATCATCCGCGTGTTGATCCGGTTAGCCACAATCGCGCTCAGGATCGCGAGCAGAAGACCAGCGAAGCAAAAGAATCTAGTCTGATAGAAGCGGGGCTTCAGAACGATGTTGACAAAAGCTCCCTCATTGTTCCACAAGCCATCGTCATTGGCGGCGATGACCCTGAAGCGATACTTTCCCGGCGGAAGCTTGGTGTAATAGGCCACGCGGCGCGAACCCGCGTCCACCCACTCGCGATCGTACCCCTCAAGCTGGTATCTGAACCGGACGCGTTCTGGAATTCTGAGACTCAGCGCGGTGTAATGAATCTCCAAACCCTTGAGGCCGGGTGCAAGTTCGAGATCGCTGCTGAGAGGTTGAGCCACATCGTCGGCGACCACGGTTTCCACGATCACCGGCGGAACCAGGTGGTTCGACTCCAGGTGCATGGGATCGACAGCCACAATTCCCTTTTTCGTGGTGAACCACAGCTTGCCGTCGAGTGTGCGGCACCCAGCCGGCTGCGATGCAACGTCGGATGCCTCAGTGGTTTTCATGCCGTCCGCAAGTCCGTATTTGGTCGATGAAACGATCTTCGTCTTGCCCTCGGCAAAATCCTCAAGCTCTTTTCGGCTGGCGGAGTAAACCCCATCCTCGGTGCTGATCCACAGGTTGCCGTCGTCGCCGCCAAGAACGTAAGATGCGAAACTGTCGAAAAGCCCATCGCGTTTTGTGTAGGAGGTCACCCGGCCATCGCCGATACGGTACTGGGTGAGGCCCGGCGTGCGTCCACCCAACCAGAGACTCCCATGTCCATCGTTGAAGATAGACGTCACATCGAACTTGATCTTCGGTTCCCAGCTCCCTTCAACGCGCCTACCGTCAGGCGCCTTGAAGAGCCCGCCGGTGGTGCCGAACCACAGGATGCCCAATGCATCGCGACTTATCGTAAAAGTGTAGATGCCGCCATCGGTAATGGGCGTCGTCTTGCCGCGCACCGTGAATGGCAGCACTTTGCCGTCCTTGAACCGGAACGCTCGCGACTCCGAGTTGGTGACGATAAGGCTTTCGTCGTCCTCTGAAATCGCGGATGTGTAGTTCTTTGAGAAATGGCCGTCTCCAGAGTAGACGGTCACCTTCCCTCCCTGAATCCTGCTCAGGCCTTGTAAAGTTCCTATCCAAATGCTCCCGTCCCTGCTCTGAAACAGGGCGGAATCCGTCAGCGACGGCAATCGGTTGTTGTGCTCGTATGCGGTTACGATCCCGTTCTTGATCCGAGCCAGCCCGCCGCTGTCGGTGAACAGGTTTACCGTTCCGTCCCGCGCGGCGATTGCGGACTTCACCCGATTGGTTGGAAGGCCTTCCCCGGTGGTGAATGTAGTCAGCTTTGTTTCCCGCAACTGATCCAGCCCGCTGGCCGTCCCGATCCAGATGCTGCCTTCGCGGTCTTCCAGCAGCGAGAGCACGCTGTCGTCGGTCAGACCTGCCACAAATCCGAACGTCGACGATGCGGCCCCCACGAAGCGGGCTACTCCCGATCTTTCGGTTCCCGCCCACATATTGCCCTGTGCGTCTTCGAGGATCGTTGTCAACAAGACAGGCCCCGCCGGGTCCACGGGCTCCAGGCTCGGTCCCCGCTCATGCAGCCTGTAGAGCCCGTTTCCAGTGCCCGCCCAAATCCTATGCAAGTGGTCCTCGTAGAGCGAGGTAACCGTGGAGGGAAGAGCGCTCTTGGCGAGTGCTTCGGAAAGTTTGCCGCCGGCATAGCTGTAGACGGTGGGCGATCCCCCAATCCATATCTTGCCCGTATGGTCTTCGAGAAAGGAGTTGATCCATCCCGTACGATTGCGCAGCATTGTTGCCTGGCCGTTTTTCTCAAGCCTGTATATGAAATCGTCCGAACCCACGAAGACCACGTGCTCCCTGCTCTCGAAGAGAACGCGAATCGCTCCACCCGGCAAGGGCGCCGCCGGCAGATAATCCGAGAAATGCCGGTCTTTGTAAATGATGGTTCTGGTTGCGGTCCGGGCCAGCAGGTCGCCGTCCGCACCCATGCAAATAGCCTTGACCCGCTCGCTGCCGGTCTCCGCATCCATCGAGACAAACCGCACTCCATCGAAGCGGGCCAGTCCCGCCCCTGTCCTGATCCAGAGGTACCGGTCTTTCGTCTGCAGAATCTGGTAAACGGCCTCCCCGGGAAGCCCGCGCTGAGAAGTCCAGCTCTCGTGACCGTACTGGCCAATCTGTTTTTGCGGGTCGAGCGCCCGCAGCCCTGCGACCGGCGCCAGAGCCGCCAACACCACGAGCGCGGTGCGAAAGACTGCGCAAGAGCGCAATCGTGCCGCGTCCCAGCCCCAAACCCGCTCTTTGCAAGCCTGAGCTTCTGTGGCGATCGGTGCCGGACGCAGCCTGAACAAGGGAATCCGAACTCCTGCCCTGGGCAAGAACCCGGCGCCGACTCGACTGGTCAATCCGATCACAGCCTGTTCCCGTGTCAAACTCGCTTTGCAGACATCCATGAAGTTTATCGGCCAACTGGGCGAATTCATCGGCTCGTTACCCGCGTCAATGGGTGTCCCTCCCACTCCCGCGCTCCCAACTGGTCGCCGTTTGAGGGGCGCCATGATTCTGTCGGAGTGACAATTGCCGCGTAATTGACCGTTTCCATCCGCACCACTCCCTCAATTTGTCCAAGCCGGAATATCCTCGGAAGAGCTCTTAAGACCCCTCGGACTCCCTCTTGTTCTCTTCGATCAGCTCATCGAGCAACTGAATCAGTTCTTCCCGTCTGCGCTTGCTCATCTCCAGGAATCCGATCCCCGCCGTGTGCTTGTCGTAGATGCCCTTGGCGACTCCGGCCAGCCGGAAGTGCAGCCCATGCATTTGAAACTCCACCTCGACGTGAGCATAGATCTTTCCCAAAAACGGGCCAGGTGTTCTGAAAATACACCCCACCAGACTCAAATCCATCAGGGTGCCTTTCACTTGTGCGTCATTGCCCAGAAACGTGATCGAGGCTCTCCAGTCGTCACTTCCCGCATTCTCCACTCTCCGCTCGGTGCCGGGGCTCGGGGTTCCCGGAACAGCAGCCGCGCGGTCATTCCCCTGAGCCGCGGGTTCAGGATCGTCGGCCGGAGGCTCTTCGTTTTTGGGACGATCCTCGCAGCTGTCAGCGGCAGGTTCAGGGGGTTGTTCGTCCACGGCGCGCTTCTGATCCTCTTGCCACTCCACATCACCCCGGCCCTCCGCAATTCCCTTGAGCCTCTCATGCGCTTCCCACTCCGCATCGATCTTTGCATTCGCCAACGCTTCTTTGGCGTAACCCCAGCCTTCGGTCCTTTGCGGAAGCATGGCCATGCCCTTGGAAAGAGCCAGTCCCTGCGATCGAATCATGGGCGAAGAAGCCACAGCCTCCTTCACCACCTCTGCGGCAGCCTTATCCACCAGGCCAATCAGCAGGCCGGCCAATTCGTTCCTTGTCCGCAGGCTGGGGTGGATGAAGCGAACGCCGATCAGGTTGTTCCGCGTTGTCCACTGGGTGATGCCGCACAGCCGCACGACCATCCCATACATCGGCAAAACGATCTCCACCGGAGCCAGCGCGCCGGCATCGAATTCGCCCTCCGTCTTCACGCAGCATCCGCCCAGGCTGACGTCCACGAACTTGCACGGGATCCTCAACGTCTTGTAGACAATGTTGCCGTAGGTATCGGTCAGCTCATAACGCACGTCCGCGCGGCGGTCCCGATTGCGCGCATCGCTGCCCGTGCTCGGCGCCAACCCGATCGCGGATGACTCTGCCGGACTCACTCGACCACCACCCGAGAGGACACACCCCTCCCATGCTGGCTTCTTCGGCAAAATCTCTGAGTACGTGAGAGCGCCGGACCCGTTGCCCGCCTCTCGAGGCGAACTCAGCGGCTAAAGACCGGCCCTACCAGGAGGCTCTTCCTGACTAGCTCGCCGCAATAGCTGTTCAACAGCCTTCGAGGTAGTTAGGAAGGGGCCGCGCAAGCATCAGCGCGGCTGCAAAAATGACAGGAAGACCGCTGGATACCATGCTATGGCAATGGTCTTTGCCAACATCACTGCGAGGGATAATCCGAAAAGCCAATCCATGTCCCCGTCGGTAATCGCCGCCCGCGTGCCAGGGGGATACTGAAATGGCTCGAATGACTCCATCTTTCCCAGCACCGCTCGCTTCAGCATCTCCTGCCGATGCCACTGCGCCTTTCGGAGTGCAACCAGGTCGCATCGCACACGAACAAAGAAGATCGTCATCACGGCCGTCAGGCAGCAATCGACCAGCAGGGTAATCGTGCGCAATTGCGATACGCCGGGCTGAGTTGACTTGCCAAGAAAGAAGGCGCTGATCGCGAACGACGCAATGAGTGTGCTGGAAGTCAGATTCTCCAGCCGTGCGCGCCAGACACGCGCCTCGTTCCGGTCTTCGCGAACGAGGTCCGTCAGAACGCTCGCTGCGGTGGAAGGGTCGATTCCCATTGTGCCTCCCTGACACAAGCCGGCAGGGCGGGTCCAGGCCGGTCTGCGATAAACTCGTCTCCATTGCGCGAAGCTAGTTCGACTCCTGGCGGCCTTAGAACCTCATCCGCACCCCAAACTGTATCTGCCGCTCCCGGTAGAAGTTAGTCGCATTCACATTCAGCGGCTGCCCGAACGCGGTGGTGTCCGCTTTCAATCCTGTCAGAAAGTTCAGTGTGGGCAACGTGCCGGACAGGCTTCCCGGCTCGAGGTAATACCCAACCGTCTCTAACTCGGTAACATTCTGGTGATTGAACAGGTTGAAACTCTCCACCATCAACTCCAACTGCCGCATGGCCCCCAGGTCCCACCGCTTGCCCAGGCGCAGGTCCGCCTTCCACGTCGACGGATACCGGTAAGTATTGCGGCCAATATTGTAGGCGATGTTTCCGTTGCCCACCCCGTAAACTCGATTGTCGCCGCCCGAGCCATTCATCCCTGGTCCCAGCGCAACGATGGCCGCTCCGCTTGTCGCTTCAAACTCCTTGGCGAGAGAGCCGCTGGTGCGCATTGTGTAAGGCAGTCCGCTCCTGAATTGCCAAATCCCCGACAGCATCCAACCGTTGCCCAAGCGTCCGACCGTCCCGGCGAGCTTCCATGGCGCCTCATAGATCGCTATCGCGGCCGCCGCATGGTGCGCGTCCAGGTTGCTGGTCCCGTACTCCAGCCGGAAGTTGGCCGGGTCCAGCATGTCGCTGCCCGCCACTTGCGCGCCTTCGTTGGGATTCCAATCCGCAGCGTGGGAGAAGGTGTAGTGGGCGTGCAGACTCAAACCCCGCCGGCTGTACCGCGAGACCTTCACCATGCCCGCCTCATAGGTCGAGTTGGCACGGCTCATGATCTGCGTAATCTGCTGGTAATCCGGATTCAGCCGCCCCGCGGCTCCCGTCCCCGACGTTGGCGACGGCCAGGACGCGTAAAAAGGAACCGTGATTTGCGTCGTTTTGATCGGCCCGGCGCCGGCCTCGTCCACCACTCCATACGTGATGGTCCCCGGATTGACTGCCGGATCGAAGTTGATGTCCTCCGAGATAGGCAGCCTTCGCCCCAGGCTCACCAGCGAACTCATCGTCACCACCACCCGGCCCGGCAGCGTCTCCTCGACGGCCGCCACAGCCTGGTGAATCTCAGGATTGTGGAACTGGGGCGCAAACTCCACCGCTCCCGGCTTCACCACGCTCCCCGGCTCCCCGGCCAGAACGTAAGGAAACGGGGGAGCGCCGCCGGCATTCAGATTGTCGGTGGGCCGCATGAAAAAGTTCAGGTCGCCGTTCAGCGATCCGGTTTGGGTCATCGCCGTCTCCAGCGTGGCGTTCTCCACCCGCCCAAAGTACATCCCATAACCCAGCCGCAGCACCGGCCATTTGATCTTCTTGCCCTCGCCGTTTCCCCATGCCAGGCTCACCCGCGGACCCCAGTTGTTCCCCAGGCTGGGCAGTTTTCCCGTCAGCGGAAGCTCCGGATTGGCCAGCGCGGCAATCGGCGGCGGCATCTGTTCCAGCTCCCAGCGCAACCCGGCCGAGAGCACCAGCCGCTTGTCCGGCTGCCACTGCGCGGTCGCGTACCCGGCCCAGTCGTTGGTGCTCAAATGCCAGTCGGTCGGGCCCATCGTCTGCGAGTAATAGGAATAGCAAGGCAGGTAGCCCAGCCCGCGCAGTTGGCCCGCCGTGTCCGTCCAGACCGTGCCCGTCTGGTCGCAGTTATGCTGATTGCGCGGGTCGAGTTCGCCGGAGATTCCATACTTTTGAAAGACCAGCGCGTCGGAGACAAAGTTCTCCACATTCGAGTAGGTATACGTTCCCGTCTGGTTGCGCAGCAGGCTGGTGGCGTCGAAGTTGTGGCTCAGTGCAAAGCCTGCCTTCACCAGCAATCTGCCGTGAACCCAGTCCACCATCTCCTGCGCCTGGTAAAGACGTTCGTCGGGATAGCTGCCCTGGCCGAACCGGGAAGGATTGCCGATGGTAAAGCCGTAGCGATTGTCCACCACAATTTGCGGCAACTGCGCATTCCCGTTCAGAAGCGTCTGCTCGAATGCCGATGGCGTCTCCGGCCGCGCGCTCTGGCTGTCGTGTCCCGCCGAGCCTTGGGTCACGGCCAGCAGATTGGGGGTCAGAAACGCCTCCCAACGCCCCAGCAGCCACTCCTCGCCGGCCTGGCTCGATCCGAAGCTGTGATTGCCGTAGGTTTCCGAGACGCGAGTCAGCCCTCCGCCCGGCGAATCCCAGGTGGCACCGATTCCTTCCAGCGTAAGCCGGTGCCGCTCCGCCGCCTGCCAGTCGATGCGGCTGAAACCGACCCACTGCCAGGCCGTTCGAGGAGCAGGACCGAGCAGCCCATCGAGCGTTTCCAGCATTTGCGAATAAGCCGTCACCCCCTGAACCAAGCCACTGACGCAACCGTTGGACGACGAACCTTGCGCCAATCCCAGCCGTGCGCTCAGCACTTGCACTTCGCAGTTGCTGGGCTGCGCAAAGAACCCGGCAATGACACTTTGCGAAGAGCACGGGACAGTGTCGCATCCGCTCGGAGTCTCAACAAGGTAGGGATGTCTCACCGTCGAAAGGCCCGGATCGTTGCGGCGATAGCTGTCCAGAGCCGCAAACCAGAAGAGCTTGTCGCGGCGAATCTGGCTGCCCACACCGATGCCCCAGACCGTTTCCTGGTCCGACGGCGTAAAGGACTCCGGTGTTCCATTCGGGCCATTGCCAAAGACTGGAACGGTGGGCAGGAGACCTGTCTCCGAAGCCGGCGCGGTCTCCTTCACCCATTGGGTAAACGGGTTCCGCGCCCCCCAGACATTCGACCGGTCATAGAGAAACCCCTGCCCGTGCAGTCCGTTGGACCCACTCCGGGTCTCCACGTTCATCCGTCCGCCCGCCGCACGCCCCCCCTCCGCCTCCACATTCCCCGCAACCGTCTCCACCTCGCGAATCGCCACCTCGGCCACGGCGAATCCCTTTCCACTCGCCCACGCCTGCCCCATCCCGCTCGGCCCAGCCCCGTTTCCTGCGGACTCAGATCCAGGCTTGGCCCCGCCCTGTCCCCCGAAGGCCAGCCGAGTGCTCGCTCCATCCACCGTAGTCTCCGTCGGCTCTTGCCCCGCCCCGCGCAGCGAAATCTCCTGCGATCCGCCCGGCGCGGTCGAGGCGGTCGGCGTGTCCAGCACGAAATCCTGCCACCGCCGCCCACTGACCGGAAGCGATTGCAGCTCCTCGGCAGCCACCGTCGTGGTCACTACCGGGGTCACGGGATCCGATCCATGAGTAGCTGCGACAAACGAGTCCGCCTGCGCCATGCTGGCCCGTAGCGCGTTCAATTTGATCGCCGCTGGCGGCAACCCCGTCAACGCCAGAGTTTGCATCGGCTCCACTGCCAACGTCGCCGTCAGCACAGCCGTCGTCGTCGCAGGCATCTCCCGCGCCAGGACCGGCCGCCCGATCAACGGCAGCGTCGGTATCGGCTCCGCCGCCAATGTCGCCGTCAGCGCAGCCGTCGCCGTCGTGGGCATCCCCCGCGCCAGGATTGGCTGCCCGATCAACGGCAGCATCTGTATTGGCTCTACCGCCAATGTCGCCGTCAGGACCGGAGCCGCAGTCCCTGGCATCTCCTGCACCATCGGCCGCTCGTTCACAGCCATGGTCCGCAACGGCTCCGCAGTCACCGCGGCGGCCACTCGCTCCGGCTCTGGCTGCGGCGCGGCAGCCTCAAAGGCCAAAGCCGTCTGCACCCGCGCCTCCTGCCCGCCCACCACCAGGATGCCTTCCAGCCGTCCCCGGCCCAGCCGCGCGCTTTCGGCCACCAGCGTGTACTCCCCGGCGTCCAGTCCGCCAAACCGGTAGCTCCCGTTCTTGGCCGTGGTGGCGCGCGCCTCCGCGCCGGTGGCCTCATTGCGCACCACCACCGTGGCGCCGTCCAGCGGCGTCGAGTGCAAATCTGTCAGCTTTCCCGCAATCGATCCCGTTGTCCCTTCGGTCTCGATCCGAGCCGTTTGAGCGGACGCAACCGTCCCCGCGCCCACCAGCAGCGCAGCCGCAGCCAACAGCTTCGTCCAGTTCCGCCCCGCCCCTGCCATCGAAACGTCCGCTCGCGGCAGACCTTGGGAAACCGTGCAGGCGCTTACTCCCCGGCCCGCTCTACGGGCAGGTCCGGAAGAATGGGCGGAATTCGACGTTCAGCCGCCCCCAATGTCCCAAAAGGGAACACTCCACAGATTCTAAGCCCCATTCCGGTAAACTGAGAAGACGACATCTAAGTTCCAGCCCTGTCCAGGCAGCTGACCACTGTTCACTTTTCACTCTACTGTCGAATGTCATCTGTCATCTGTAACCTGTCATCTGTCTTCCCATGTTCATCGATGAAGCCAAAATTCGCGTCAAAGCCGGTGACGGCGGCAATGGCTGCATGGCCTTCCGCCGCGAAAAGTTCGTCCCCCGCGGCGGTCCCTCCGGCGGCGATGGCGGCCGCGGCGGCGACGTGGTCATGGTCAGTTCCCAGCGTCACAACACCCTCATCCACTTCCGCTACAATCCCGAGCACAAGGCCCAGCGCGGCCAGCACGGCATGGGCTCAAACTGCACCGGCCTCGATGGCAATTCCATCGTCCTCCAGGTTCCCGTCGGAACCTCCCTCTACGACCAGGAAACCGGCGAGCTGATCCACGACTTCTCCACCCCCGACGACTCGCTCGTCATCGCCCGTGGTGGACGCGGCGGCCGTGGCAACCAACACTTCGCCACCAGCACTCACCAGGCCCCTCGCGAGCACGAACTCGGGCGCCCCGGCGAGGAGCGCCTTTACCGCCTCGAACTCAAGCTCCTCGCCGACGTCGGCCTGGTCGGCTACCCCAACGCCGGCAAGTCCACCCTCATCGCTCGCATCTCCGACGCCCGCCCCAAAATCGCCGACTACCCCTTCACCACCCTCGAGCCCAACCTCGGCGTCGTCACCGTCGGCGAAGAGCCCAACCAGGAGTCCTTTGTCGTCGCCGACATGCCCGGCCTCATCGAAGGCGCGCACTTAGGCTCCGGCCTCGGCATCCAGTTCCTCCGCCACATCGAGCGCACCCGCCTCCTGCTTCACTTAGTCGATGTAAGCGACGCCTCCGGCCGCCCCGACCCCGTCGAAGACTTCAAAGTCATCAACAACGAGTTAGCCAGCTTCACCAGCAAAGCCACAACCACCGTCTTCGACCCCTTCGCCGACGCAGATGCGCCAGTCCATCCCCTCCACCCCCTGTCCGACAAAGAGATGATCGTCTGCGCAACCAAGATCGACAGCGCCAGCCCCGACAAGCTCAAGAAGTTAGCCGCCCACATAAAACGCAAAAAGTTAGAATTCCATCAGATCAGCGCCGTAACCGGCCAGGGCATCGAAGAGCTGAAGTGGTCCCTGGCGCGGCACCTGCGGAAAGGTATTGAACCATGAAGCACGCCTTCCATGTGCCAAATTCGTTCGTGGAACGTGCCGAGGATTTGGCGCGGGAAGACGACGTCTCCCTGTTATCTTCGTAACTTCGGCGGTGGCTCGGAAGATCGGCACGGTCGAGGCCGCCGCCGACTTCTTCCGTCTCATTTCAGCGGGTGCAGGCAAAGACCTTGATTCCTACCTCGAACTCATTCCAAGGAACCCTCCCCTGCCAGGCGCCGAGCTATCGAGAGCCTGATCTTCTGGTGCAGAACTTACAGATCCGGATTAAAAGTAGGATATGGAATGAATATGACCTCCAATCTGACCTTCGTAATTCACAAATACAGTGCCACAAGGAACAAGCACTTCTGCCAGAGATATACTCCTCCGGGCTGGCAGGGGATCTTATCTTTCAAGACGAATGTTTGGATCGGGCGGTATTCACTTCCGTAGCTCTTTTCCACTAACCAATAAATTGTATTCTTGTTGCGGTTCAGCGGGAGGCTCGAAGCGACTACAGCGCGCGGGGCGCCGAGGGACGTTAGTGCGTGCGACGCACTTTCTCGAATGCCGTTGTCCGTGTCTCCCAGGGCGGTGATCAGAAGCTCGACCGCACGGGGATCTTTGATTTTGCCAAAGTGCCCAGATCGCGCTGCGTCGGACGCAATGATTCTTGCCCTCGAAGGCGGTGATCAGGAGTTCTACCAAACGGGGGTCTTCGAATCCGCCCAATGCGCCGACCGCCGAACCCCGGACCCTCGGACCCGCGTCCTTGAGGAGGGTGATCAGGGGTTCGAGCGAGCGGGGGTCTTTGATTCCGCCCAATGCGCTAGCCGCGGGTCTTCACTGGCCGGCGAAGCCGCATCGCCGCCCTGCAGCCGCCGCAGGGCACCCAACGAACCTCGCGTTTGCCGGTCCGCTACCTTATCGACGGATTAGGAGTCAAGAGTATTCATTGACCCGCCGCCCCATTTCCCGTAAACTAGGAAATTGCGAGGGATGCGGCTCGAGTTGCATTCTCGCTCCGCTTCATCCAACAGATTAAGGTTAAGGAAGACTCATGGCAAACCATGTATCGTCGCTCAAGCGCGCTCGCCAGACAGTAACCCGCAGCGCCGTCAACCGCGCCAACCGCAGCCGTGTCCGGACCAGCTTGCGGGCCCTTCGCGAGGCTCTTGTCAAGGGCGACGTCAAGGCCGCCCAGGCCCAGTACCGCGAAACCGTCTCCACCCTCGACAAGAGCGTCCAGAAGGGCGTCCTGCACTCCAACACCGTCTCCCGCTACAAAAGCCGCTTGAACGCCCGCCTCAAGGCCCTCGCCACCGCGCCCGCCAAGGCCTAGCCAGGCAAAGCTCTAAAAAAGAAGATTGCACCAACAGAAACAGCCGGGATCGCCTCCCGGCTGTTTCTGCGTTGGGCGAAAAGCGAGCTTGCGGCCATCGCGTTTCGAGCATCGATCTCGCGGGCGGAATCGAATTCAAGCCTCTCGGTGTCAAAGCATGTAGGAGGGGAACCGGAAGATGTTGCAGACACAAACAGCGTCTCGCCCTGTCGACCTGGCGCTGGTCGCTTCATTGGCCAAGCTCTGGCCCCATCGAGAGCACGAATCGAATGCAATAAAAAATCTCTGTTGCTCTGTCGGCTTGCATCGCTGGCGCCAGATGGATTTGAGCGAGTTGCACCCCGAAAGAGAAATCCGCTTTTGCTTCTGGTGCTCGAAGATCAAGGTCGATGGGGTGACCTACGACCCATAGATGAAACACCCGCCACGAAAATGCCGGACGGCTCATCCGCTGTCCCCGCACCGGTTCACCATACTGCGGCGAACCTGCCTGGCGCGGCCATCCATCATTCCGGCATGGCCAGCACAATCCAGGCGCTCTTGGCGTAGAAATGGTAGACGGTGTGGCGATCAACCAGTGAATCGGCCAGGGCGTCGTGATCCACTAGGGCGGGACGGTGCACCAAGCCCGCCTGGGCCTGGCGCACCTGCTGCGGCGATGCCGGGTCGATACCCCAGTTGAAGCCCAGAACCCCGCTCGCGTCGTGCGCCTGCAGGCGCTCGGTCTCCGGCGCCGAAGCCAGGACCAGTGGCTGGCCTGAGTTGCCGGCAAAAAAAACCAGCAGCGACACCGTCCCCTGCGCCGAGCAGAGAATCGCCCAGTCCGACGAGCCCGCGTGCTCCAGGCTGGCGTGAACCACGTTCTCCGGGTGGTGCGCTTCATAGGTTTGTGGAATCAGGCACCCGCGCCGGTTGAGCACGCCCACAATTCCAGGTGGTAGTTCAGGAAACGAGCTGACCGGCAGGTGGCGGATGAGATAAGGAGTGGATTGACCCGCAATCACGACCTGGCCGGATTCGTCGAGCTGCGCGGCGGCTTGCTCGGCCTGTTGGGCAGGGAGTAGAAAACAGGCGAGGAGCAGCCCACCCAGCATCCAACCGTGTCGTCCATGTCCGGCGCGAGCCATGGCCATGAGCCCCCGCATTGTTTCAGTTTTCAATGGTAAGGGTTGAACAGGCAAAAGCAAAGAACTGCCCCGCGCTGCTACAGCTTCCTGCGAAGAAACTCGAAGACCACATACCCGATCAGAGCGGAGATCAGCGCAATCAGGAGATTGGTCCCGGTGAAAATATCGATCAACCCGGTAACCAGGCTCTTGCCGCGCCCGTTGGAGACGGTGAACTCTCCCATCAAAAGGTTGGAATAAAAGAGAAACACGATGAACGCAATCTCAATCACCGCCCGCCATACGGGGGTCAGCCGCTTGGGGATCTGCGGACGGTTCCCGGTCTGTGGAGTTGGAAACCTGCGATCTGTTGTGTCCCGCCGCATGGAGATTCCATGGTACCAAGAGCGGATGGAGACCGCGGTTTTAGGTTGTGGGTCAGTTTCCGGTTTGCGATCCACTCAGTTCCAACGATCCGAAAAGTGCCCTCCTCTTGTCGTTTCCTGATTTGAATTGTGAACCGGTCGGCTTTCAGAGCCTGTTTACGATCTCCTGAGCAGCAGCCTTAGGAAGGCCAAGTGGATCATTTGCAGACTGGTATTCAGCTTGCGTTCGCAGTTCTTCCATAGCCGTCGGCATTTTTCCAGCCACGCGAAAGAT
>Ga0326727_10003695_pt1 | contig 48173 bp, 40 predicted proteins | sample MB2enrmetagenome_FD_207643 | JGI IMG/M metagenome (GOLD analysis project Ga0326727, IMG submission 207643) | Lab enriched peat soil microbial communities from McLean, Ithaca, NY, United States - MB29MY | ecosystem: Environmental > Terrestrial > Soil > Wetlands > Peat | place: USA: New York... | reverse complement strand
TCCGGCTCTTTGTGAGGGCCACCAAAATTGCCTTGTCTTCGACAGAACATTCCAGTTCGGGTGCGTGTCTGGGCATCTCCCAAACATTTTAATACAAATGTGTATTAACGCAATTAAGCACTAGCATCTGTTGAGCCACTCGGCGTAGAGCTTTGTCACGAGAGCAGAACAGGTAGAGGCAGTTCTGTTGATTTTGCTGTTTCAACAATTCTCCCCACCAAGTGACGTACGTCAAGTCCCACGCACAGTTGCGGAGGCCTTTGAGGGCAAGGTCGCGATTGGAGTCGCGTAGGCTCTTAAGGATGCCCTTCGGGGTGGACCCTGAGAAACACATTGCCGCGAGAATGGTTGCGGGTGCGCTCATGTACCAATTGCCGTAGGTCCAATCGAGGAATTTCCGGATCCGGTCCGCCATCGGCCCACCCTCTAGCTCGATAAGGCCCATCTTCAGGACAAGCGGATATACGAACGAGTATTCGCGGATCCGCTGGGCCGGGATCGACTCTATCGCACCGTCTGCGGGAACCAGCTTGCTTCGGAGTCTCGAAGACCTGGCGAGGGCGATATCGGCAAATTCTGAGGGGTGCACGTTGTCCGCAGCCTGAAACATCGCCAGATCGTGCGGTGCCACATTCTCGGCCTGAGTCGCGACACCCTCGTAAACCGCGAGTGCGGGCTCAAAGGTCATGTTTGCGATTTGACCGGAAGCCATAACGGCGGCAGCAATCCGGTGGTCGGGCATTGCTGAGCACCCATTGGCTAGCTCAACGATTCGCGCAAACACATTGCGATCTAGCATCACGCACACACGTATCCCATACATTTCGGCCTGGGAATCATAAAATGCGACCGAATAGACGTCTTCGTCGGGGAATGATGTGCACAAGATGTTTTGATCGCGCAAGACATCTTCGATTAGCCTGAGGTCCGCGATCGGAATTCGAGGATCAAAAACCGAAAGGTGCTCCATCCTTTTATGGCTCGACCCTTAAGTTATTGTACCCCCCCTGCTCAAAGCGAAAACGTGAAGGGCGGCCTACAGCTCATATCGTCGACTCGTGGACCCGTCCGCTCGCTGGCGACGCCTCGGAAACGGCGCTCGAGGAGATCAGGACGCCGCCAGGAGAGCCCCATTGCGCGCTTCCCCCAACGCGACCTCCTGGGAGCATGGCGGAAAACCAGATTGTTTCCGGATGCGCCGTAAACCAGGCGCTACCCCGTAGAACAGCAATGGCCCGCTCTGTAGCGTAGAATGAAGCGTTCCACCCTTCCGTCCAATGGAACCAAGACCTGGCGAAAAACTCGGCCCCTACGAAATACTCGAGCCTATCGGTGCCGGGGGGATGGGCAAAGTGTGGAAGGCTCGCGACACGCGCCTCGACCGCATCGTCGCCATCAAGACTTCGTCAGAGAAATTCAGCGAGCGGTTTGAGCACGAGGCCCGCGCCATCGCCGCCTTGAATCATCCGAATATCTGCCAGATCTACGATGTCGGTACCGACTATCTGGTCATGGAGTACGTCGATGGCCAGGAAATCAAGGGCCCGCTTCCACTCGACCTGGCCCTCAGGGCTGCCATTCAACTGGCCGCCGCGCTCGAAGCCGCGCATCGCAAATCGATTACGCACCGCGATCTCAAGCCGGCCAATATTCTCACCACCAAGTCCGGCCTCAAAGTCCTCGACTTCGGTTTGGCGAAATTCGAGCTGGCGAAAAGCGCGCATAGCGACGAAACTCTGACCCGTGCTCTGACGCAAGAGGGAACCATCGTCGGCACCCTCCAATACATGGCCCCGGAACAGTTGCAGGGCAAGCTCACGGACGCGCGCTCCGATATTTTTTCCTTCGGCTGCGTGCTCTACGAAATCCTCACCGGCAAGCGCGCCTTCCGCGCCGAGAACCAGGCGACCCTGATCGCCGCAATCATGGACCGCGAGCCGGAGCCGATCGCCCTGCATCAGCCCATGATTCCGCCCATGCTGGATCGGGTGGTGAAAAAATGCCTGGCCAAGGATCCGGACAACCGCTGGCAAAGCGCCTCCGACCTGAAGAGCGAGCTCGAATGGGTTCTCGAAGGCGGCTCGAATGCGGCCATGCCTGCGCCTGTGTTGGAGCATCGCCGGCGGACTGCGCGGCTGGGATGGATTTTTGCCGGGGTCTTCGCCGCGCTGCTCGCCGCCTTCGCCCTTTTCTATTACCGGACCGTGTCCGCGCCTGCCGTAGCAGTTCGCTTCGAAATCCCGCCGCCCGAAGGTACTTCCTGGGGCGGGCCCGATTTCCCCGAGATCTCCCCGGACGGTTCGCGCATCCTGTTTGGCGCGACCAGGCGCGACGGCTCGCGCAGCCTTTGGATGCGGCCGATGGACTCCGTCAACGCCCAGCCCATTCCGGGAACCGAAGCCGTCAGCCTCTATCCCGGCGCCTGGTCGCCCGACGGGCGATCCATCGCCTACGTTGCGGACTCCAAATTGCGAAGGCTGGAAATCGCCGGTGGTTCGCCGCGGATAATAAGTTCCGTCGGAGCCCTGGAAATGCCTGCCTGGAGCCCGTCTGGCGTGATCCTGTTTACGGGCGGCGATAGCCCATACCCGCTCTACCAGATCTCCGCCGCGGGCGGGGAGGCGAACAAGGTCGCGGGCTCTGGCCATGCACAGTTCTTTCCCAGTTTCTTGCCTGGTGGGCGCAGCTTTCTCTATTGCACGCCAGGAGGCGGACTCGGTTACGACGCCTCGCTCTATGCCGCCGCTCTCGATTCCAAGCAGGTAAAGCGTCTCGTTGCCGGAAGCTCAGGCGTGTTTGTCCAGCCGGGGTGGCTCCTCTATGCTCGAGGCTCGACGCTGGTGGCGCATCGGTTCAACCCGGACAAGCAGGCGCTCTCCGGCGCCCCGATCCCCATTGCCGATCAGGTTGCTGCCGTTGCCCTGAACGCCGGCGGCTTTTCCGTCTCGCAAAACGCGCTCGCGTACCGCAGGGCAATCCCGCCGCAGCCGAGCGATCTCACCTGGTACGATCGCCAGGGAAAGCGGCTCGGCACTGTTGGGGAACCGGCCGTCTACACGAATCCCGCGCTTTCTCCCGACGGGAGGCGGTTGGCAGTCGGCCGCCTGGACCCGGCCACCAACAACCGCAACATCTGGGTGCTGGATCTGGTGCGCGGCGTCAGCTCGCGCCTTACTTTCGACAAGGCAGACGATACGAACCCCGTCTGGTCTCCCGATGGATCGAGGATCGCGTTTTCCTCGAGCCGCAAGGGGAACCGCAATATTTATTGGAAGGCGGCCTCTGGCGCCGGCGCCGACGAGCCCTTGCTTGAGGCCGCGGATTCGAAGTCCATGGAGGACTGGTCGGCGGATGGAAAACTCCTGTTGTTCAACATAAACACCAGCGAGATCGACGCCCTGCCCTTGAGCGGGGATCGCAAGCCCTACCCGCTGCTGAAAGCTCCCTTTACCCAGGCTCACGCGAGTCTGTCTCCCAATGGTCACTGGATCGCCTATGTGTCGGAGGAGTCCGGCAGAATGGAGGTCTTTGTCCAGAACTTCCCGCCGGCCGGCGGCAAGTGGCAGATCTCCACCAGCGGAGGAACCGAACCCTCCTGGCGCCACGACGGCAAGGAACTGTATTACCTGAACGGAACGAAATTGGAAGCCGTCGACGTGAATACTGCCGGATCTTCCTTTGAGGCGGGGATCCCCAAAGACCTGTCTGACGTGCCGGTGGTGAACGACCTCAACCGCCGCAACCGCTACGTAGTGACGCCCGATGGCCAGCGTTTTCTCTTTGTGACCTCGCCGAAAACCCTCGACGTCGCGCCTTTCATCGTCGTGCAGAATTGGCAGACCCTGCTAAAGCACTAACGCCTGCGTAATTCCATGCTGCTGTGATGCGCCAACCATTACTCTTCCTTGTCCCTTTGGCTCATAATCAAACCAGATATTGTCAACTGGAGACAATTCATCGCATACCTCCCGAATGGTCGGCCACTCGGAAGTTAACCCCAAACGTTAGTACTCTATCGGAAACGCCCAGACGGAAGACTCCGGACCTTGTCGATGAATTAAGCGTTTTCGATAGAGCCGTTTGAAGGAAGCCGCTATTGCTTGCGGCGGACGCGGCAGATATGGGTATTGAATGGCATTTTGGTACCTTCGTACCATTCAGGATGGAGTCTTCGCGGTGCCAGATGCTGTGATCTACGGACCACGGAAACGATCCTACACCGATGCCTGCCGCGAAGCAAGGAGGTTCTGCGAAGAATGCAGGCCGAAGTCTTGCCCACGCGTAGCGTCCGCCGCGATAGCGGCTTCGTTCAAACGGCGTTCGAGGAAGCTCCGCCGCGTTAGGAATGACAGGTCCGTCTAGGTCCGGGTCTTACGAGTCCGAATCTGGAGGACTATCGGCCACCATCTCTCGCAGACGCCATCGAACCGCCCGCTGTTGGCAAGCCGGCCAGAAGGCGGCCAGGGCGAGCTGCGCTCGTCTTGCCAGGCTCTCCAGTAACCACATGCTGGAAGCCACAGCCCAAGCCATTGATTCTGAGTTGCTTGCTGACAATTCCACATGTTTGTTTCCCTGCGCAATGGTTACTGGCGCTAGAGACGCTCCCGCACGGGATCGCTCCCCGCTGAAGCCTTCCCAAGAGATTAGCTCCACTTTCGTGCGCCACTTGAGATGCGCGGTGCAATGCGTTATCCGTAAGGGGACACAGGAGGAACCATGCAGTTCCGCAGACCGGCCGGGTGGATGTTGGCAACCCTGATGAGCGTCCAGACCATGGCCTTCGCGCAGATCCGCTACGCGCAACAGAAAACCGCCGATGGCGTGCTGGAAGGCGTTGTCAGCGCCGATGGGAAGGTGCGCACGTTCAAGGGCATCCCGTTCGCCGCGCCGCCCGTGGGCCCGCTGCGCTGGAAGGCCCCGCAGCCGCCGGCGCCGTGGACCGGCGTCCGCAAAGCCAGCGAGTATGGCGCGCGCTGCATGCAGGGCAACATTTATTCCGACATGATCTTCCACGATAGCGGCCCGAGCGAAGATTGCCTCTACCTGAATTTGTGGATGCCCGCCAACCCAGGTACGGCGAAGTTGCCCGTGATGGTGTGGATCTACGGCGGCGGATTTCAGGCCGGCGCCACGTCGGAACCCCGCCAGGACGGCGGCAACCTGTCTAAGAAGGGTGTGCTGGTAGTCAGCATGAATTACCGCCTGGGCATCTTCGGTTTCTTCTCGCACTCCGAGCTGACCAATGAGTCGGGCCACGGCTCTTCGGGCAATTACGGGCTCCTCGATCAGCTTGCCGCCCTCCAGTGGGTCAAGAAACATATCGCCACGTTCGGCGGCGATCCCGATAACGTCACCATCTTCGGCGAATCGGCCGGATCGTTTTCGGTGAGCGCGCTGGTGGCGTCGCCCCTGGCCAAGGGCCTGTTCCGGCGCGCCATCGGCGAGAGCGGCGCGTACTTTTCCAACTCTCCCCTGCCCTTGAAACCGCGCGCCGAGACGGAGAAATCCGACGCCGCGTTCGCCAAGTCGGCCCTGGGGACCGACTCGCTGGCGGAATTGCGGGCTAAATCGGCGGACGAAATCTTACAGGCAGCTCTCAAGGGCAAAGATGTATTCTTCTCGCCCAACGTCGACGGCTATTTCCTGCCGCAGGATGTCGCGTCGATCTTTGCTGCGGGGAAAGAGTCGAAGGTGGCGCTGCTGGCCGGATGGAACCTGGACGAGGCCAATTCCCGCGCGATTCTGGAACAGGATGCACCTACCGCGGCTAACTTCCTCACGCATCTGCAGAAACTGTACGGCGCCCATGCCGGCGAGGTGGCCAAGCTCTACGCGGGGTCGACCGAGGCCGAAGTAAAACGCGCCGCGCAGGACTTGTCGGGGGACCGTTTCATCGGTTTCGGCACATGGAAATGGCTCGAGATGACCGCGAAGGCGGGCACGGCGCCGGTCTACCGCTACCAATTCGACCAGACCCTGCCGCTCGCGCCCGATGCGCCCGCGGGCGCGGAAGCCACGGCTCCGCACGCCTCGGAGATCGAGTTCGTATTTCAGGTGCTCGCTTCGCGCCAGCTTCCCTGGAGACCCGAAGACCACGAAGTGTCGGAACTAATGGGCACTTACTGGACTAACTTCGCCAAGACCGGCGACCCCAACGGCGAGGGCGTCCCGCGCTGGCCGCTCTATACCGCAAAAGACGATTACCCGGTGATGCACCTCGCCCGCGATCCGCATGCCGCACCGGATGCGCATCGCGCCCGCTATCTGTTACTCGATAGCCTGAAATAAATTCCAAAAGGAGGCCAGCGCCCATGCCGGCCGCTACAGAGCTCCCCGCAAACGCATATACGCCGCTCCCGTCCGATGAGGCGTACCAACCGGTGGTGCCGGCTTCCGCAAAGCTTCCCGAACTTACCGCGCGCTCGGTAGGCTGGGGACTATTTCTGTGCGTGATCTTCACCGTCGCCTCCGCCTATTCCGGCCTGAAAGTGGGGCAGGTAATGGAAGCGGCGATTCCTATTTCCATTCTGGCCATCGGGCTGTCTCGCGTCTACCGGCGCCGCTCCAGCCTGCTCGAAAATGTCATCATCACCGGTATCGGCGGAGTCGCCGGAGGCGTGGTGGCGGGCGCCATCTTCACTCTTCCGGCGCTGTACATCCTCAAGCTCCAACCTCACCCCGCGGTGACCATTTGCATCTGCCTCGCGGGCGGATGCCTGGGCGTGCTCTTCCTGATTCCGCTGCGCCGTTATTTCGTGCGCGAAATGCATGGGCGATTTCCCTTCCCCGAAGCCACGGCTATCACGGAAGTTCTGGTGACGGGCGAAAAAGGCGGCTCGCAGGCGCGCCTGCTGCTGGAAGCCACCGCCATCGCGGGCGTCTACGACTTCTTCGTCACCACCTTTCACGTATGGAAGGAGTATCTCGATTTTCAATTTCTTTCGGTGGTGAAACTGCTCTCCGTGCGCGCCAAAGCGGTATTCAATTTCGACGCCATCGGCTTCATCCTGGGGCTCGGATATGTGATGGGACTGCGCAGTTCGCTGATTCTGTGCGCCGGCGGCGTGCTCTCGAACTTCGTCCTGGTGCCGCTGGTGTGGATGATCGGCCGTCACATTCCCGATTTCGCGGTCTACCCCGCGCAGACGCCCATCGCCCAGATGAACGCCGCGCAGATCTTCCGCGGATACGTCCGCTTCGTGGGTGTCGGCGCCATCGCTACCGCGGGCATCTTCGGAGTGCTCAAGTCGCTGCGCATCATCGCCGGTTCGTTCGGCGTGGCGATGCACGCCTTCCGCCGTGGGGAAGCGGTATCGAGCGAGCGCACCGACCGCGACGTCTCCCTGATGGCCATGCTCATCGGCGTGGTGGTGAGCGCCATAGGCGTGGCGATGCTACTGGGCAGCCTCCATGCTTCGCCCGTGGCGATCGCCATCGGGGTCGCGCTGACGCTGCTGTTTGCGTTCTTCTTCGCGTCGGTGGCGGCCACCGCCATCGCCACCATCGCGCGCAATCCCGTGTCGGGCATGACCATGCTGACCATCATCATTTCCGCCGTGGTGCTGCTGCGCTTTGGAGTCTCCGGCACCACGGGTATGTTCTTCGTGATGGCCATCGCGGGGATGGTGTGCACGGCCCTCTCGGTTTCCGGCCAGGCGATTACGGATTTCAAGACGGGTTATTGGCTGGGCTCCACGCCGGCCGCGCAGGAGAAGATCAAATTCTTCGGAGTGCTCGCCGCATCGGTGGCGGTGGGGCTGACCATCGTCCTGCTGGCGCGCGCATTCCAGTTCGGCGATGCCGTGGCGGGCGACCCGCGAGTGGTCCTGCCATCGCCCCAGGCCTCCATCATGAAGGCGCTGGTGGAAGGTTTCATGAGCCGCCAGCCGGTCGCCTACATCCTCTTCGGCGCGGGCGCGGCGATTGCCGTCGCCATGGAGATGCTGGAAGTGCCGGCGCTGATCTTCGCGCTGGGCATGTATCTGCCGCTCGAGCTCAACACGCCCGCGCTGGTGGGCGGCTTCCTGGCGCACTATCTGGGCAAACGGTCGGAAAGCGCCGACGGCGAGCGGGGCCATGGGATTCGCGAGCGCGGCGTGATTATCGCTTCCGGACTGATGGCCGGCGGCGCGCTGGGCGGCGTTTTCGGCGCCGCTTGCCGGCTGCTTCCCCACTTCGACGAGAGCTGGGTCCAAACGCCGTTCTACGGCAACGAACTGGTCTCGCAATCCGTCTCGGCGCTGCTGTTCGTGGCGCTGTGCGGGTACGTCTGGTTCCGGTCGCTGCGGCACAGCTAACCTGTGGGGCGGGCTTCAGCCTTTCAATGCCACATAGTTTTCCCAAGGACGAAATTCCTGCGGAAATCAGGTGGGGCAGGCCCCCTGGCCTGCGCGGGACGCCCTCGTCCCGCTCTTGCTGTGGATTCAGTCGCTTGGTGTCACGAAAAGGCCGACCAGGTGGTCGGCGGGCCCAAAGGGCACTCCCGTGGGCGTCCGCCCCACTATTTAGGCAGATGCCCGGAAGTGGGAAAACTAAGTGGCATTGGGCTTCAGCCCGCCAGAAGCCGGCTGAAGCCATGGCCGAAGCCCGCCCCACACAACAAGTAATAATAGAGTCCATGCCGGAATTGCCGGACGTCACGGTCTACGTCGAGGCCCTCGCAGCCCGCGCGGTGGGTCACCAATTGCTCCGCGCCTCGATACGCGGACCCTTTCTGCTGCGCTCCGTGGATCCGCCCGTGAAGGCCCTCGAAGGCAAGACCGTCCGCGAGGTACGCCGCGTGGGAAAACGCATTGCCATAGGCTTCGAAGACGGCCTCTGGCTGGTGCTGCACCTGATGATCGCCGGCCGCCTGCACTGGCGCGATTCCGCTCCCAAACTCGCGGCGCGCGGACCGCTCGCGGCGTTCGAATTCGATAACGGCGCCTTGACGCTCACCGAGGCCGGCACGCAGCATCGCGCAGCCCTGCATGTAGTCGCGGGCGATGCCGGCCTGTGGACGCTCGACGCGGGCGGTATCGATGTCCTGGAGGCCACGCTCGCGGAGTTCACCGAGGTGCTGCAGTCCGCCAATCATACGCTGAAGCGCGCGCTTACCGATCCGCGCCTCTACAGCGGCATCGGCAACGCCTACTCCGACGAAATCCTGCATCGCGCCATGCTCTCGCCCGTCGCGCTGACACAGAAACTGCCGCCCGAGTCCACCGAGCGGCTGTACCGCGCCACGCGCGAGATCCTGTTGGAATGGACGGCGCTGCTGCGCGAGCAATCGCGAGGCGCATTTCCCGAAAAGGTCACGGCGTTTCGCGAAGGCATGGCGGTGCATGGCCGATACGGTAAGCCGTGTCCGCGATGCGGAACGCGCATCCAGCGAATCCGCTACGCCTCCAACGAGACCAACTATTGCCCGGCCTGCCAAACCGGCGGGAAGCTCCTGGCCGACCGGGCGCTCTCGCGCCTGCTGCGCGAAGATTGGCCGCGCACCCTGGAGGAGTTGGAAGCGCTCAAGCGGCGGTAGTCACGTGCCCTACAAAAGCTACGCCTCCAACGAGACCAACTATTGCCCGGCCTTGCCAGACCGGCGGGAAGCTCCTGGCCGGCCGGGCGCTCTCGCGCCTGCTGCGCGAAGATTGGCCGCGCACCCTGGAGGAGTTGGAAGCGCTCAAGCGGCGGTAGTCACGTGCCCTACAAGAGCTACGCCTCCAACGAGACCAACTATTGCCCGGCCTGCCAGACCGGCGGGAAGCTCCTGGCCGGCCGGGCGCTCTCGCGCCTGCTGCGCGAAGATTGGCCGCGCACCCTGGAGGAGTTGGAAGCGCTCAAGCGGCGGTAGTCACGTGCCCTACAAGAGCTACGCCTCCAACGAGACCAACTATTGCCCGGCCTGCCAGACCGGCGGGAAGCTCCTGGCCGACCGGGCGCTCTCGCGCCTGCTGCGCGAAGATTGGCCGCGCACCCTGGAGGAGCTGGAAGCGCTCAAGCGGCGGTAGTCACGTGCCCTACAAAAGGTTGTCAGCCAGCTATTAATCGCCGATAACACCGGCTCTGTCCGACTAATTTGGTCGAAAAGACCGCCCCTCTAGCCGATCTGATGGATGTGAGGACTTAACGCTTGCCGGCTACCATGACCCTTCCACCACCGGAACAAGACGCCGAGCATGCCGCCAGGCACGCGCAAACGGTGGTCTGTCTGTCCAAGCTTCCGCCTTTTCACCCCGCGGCGCTGAAACTGTTGAATATCTCCAGCGACAGTGATACCGCCATGGACGATTTCGAGGCGATTTTCCGAGCCGATCCCGCGCTCACCGCAGACCTGCTGTTGGTGGCCAATTCCCCGCTCTTCGGCACGCGCGCGACTATCGCCTCCATTCGCCACGGACTCACGCACCTGGGGCTCGAACGGGTAAGGTCTCTGGGCACTACCATCGCCCTGAGTTTCTTTGTGCGCAACCAACCGCGGACCGCATTTGTGCGCCACGTCTGGGAGCACAGCATCGCGACTGCGACGATCTCGGAAATCCTGGGCCGCATCTACCGTGCAAGCGACCTGTATACTGCCGGACTGGTGCACGATCTCGGCCGTCTGGGATTGGTGCTGACCCTTGGGCAAGACTATGAAAAGTGGGTCTCGGAGGTAGTGCCCAACATCGAGCAATCGATGGAGGAAGAACGGCATCGTTTTGGCATGAACCACTGCGAGGCCGGATTGATGGTGGGGCAGAAATGGGGGTTCCCTACGGTGCTGCAGAACTGCATGATCGCCCACCACGCACCGGATACCGGTCCCTCGGGAGGTTCGGTTCAACTGGTCCAACTGGCTTGCCGAATGGCCGCGTCCATCGGCTTTCCGGAAGTCTATCAGGAACCCGAGCCATTTCCCGAACTTCCCGGCCGGGCGCAAGCCAGCGAGGAGCTTTCCATCGAGCGAATCCGCAAGAAAATCCACGCCCAAATCGAGAATATCGGGCGATAAAGAAGAGGAAGTCAGAATGACCTCTGCACGAGCCGGTTTTCATTCTGACTTCTGACTCCTGACTCCTGACTTCTCTTTTAATACGGCTCGCCAAGCAGAGGCGGCAGCACCGGCGTGATCTTGCCCCAGCCTTGATCCTTGGCGGTCTTCATATCCTTGAGCAAATCCTCCGGCAGCTTATCCTTTAGCTTCGGACGCCCGGCCTGGTTGGCCAGCTCCCAACCGACCGCGGCCACGGTCTTCGACACCACCTGGATCTCGTGGTAGTCGATCTTCTCCGGCGTGTCCGTGGGACGGTGATAGTCCACGTGCAAGCCAACCGTGAAGAAGGCGATCGGAATCCCCACTTTGGCGAAGTTGTAATGGTCGCTGCGATAGAAAATGCGCTGCCCGCGGGGTTGCGGACCGAGATTGTCGTGGGTGGCATCGGGCGCGGTCACGTCGTAGAAGTGGTCGATCTTCAGCTTCTGGCAATTGTTGTTGACCGTTTCGATGGTGTTCTCCAGGTCGTCGCTCGAAACGTTCGGGCCAATCAGCAAAACGCCGCCCGGATCCACCAGGACGTGCTGCGGGTTGTTGTCCACGGAATTGGGGTTCTTGGTGCGGCCGATCATGTCCATGTTGAGGTCGGCCACCACCTTGCCGAGGTCGATGGGGGGAAATTCCGTGAAGTATTGCGATCCCCACAGGCCGCGCTCCTCGCCGCCGTTCCATAGGAAAATAATGCTGCGTTTGGGGCGCATGCCCTTGGCCGCGCCCTCTGCGTAGGCGTGCGCCACGCCCAGCAGTCCGGTTGAGCCGGAGCCATCGTCATCGGCGCCGTTGTTCACGTTGTGGCCGTCGGGAAGCGGCGCGCTCAGACCGATGTGGTCGAGGTGCGCGCTCATCACCACGTATTCGTCTTTGAGGACCGGGTCGCTGCCTTCTATGATGCCGACCACGTTTTCGGCGTGGCCTTCCTGGCTGTGGACCGCGAGGTGGATGCTGACCTTCTTGACGGAATTGAACTCGAAGGTGTCCAGCTTAGCGTTCGTCTCGGTCGCGCCGAAAGCCTGCGCGCCGGTGACTTTTTCGCCCTGAAACAGCGAGTTGGTGAACTCCAGTCCCAGAGTCACGTTGGGCGCTGCCGGGCAAGCAGGCGTGGGACGGAACTTGAGCGGCGTGAACGGCGGACCGTTCAACGCCGCGCCTCCACGTCCCGCTGCGCCGCCGCGGCCACCGCGGCCGCCGGCATTCGGATAGGCCATGGCGGTAGCCGTCTGGAAGTTGGCGACCGTCACTACTGCCAGAGCGCCGCTCTTGTAGGCGTACTGTTCGGGAGTCCAGTAATCTTTGCAAGCTTCGCCGAGCGGATCGGTGGGAGCGGCTGGAGCTGCCGCGGCCGGCGCCCCGGTGGTGGGAGCAGCCGCCGGTTCACCGCCGCGGCCGCCCCGGCCGCCCCGGCCCGCTGCCTGCGCGGCGGCAACTTCCGCGGGCAGGCCCGCCACCACGATGATCTTGCCCTTCACATCGATGCCCTTGTAGGGGTCGGTGCTGGTCTTGTCGATGACGTATCCGTTGCCGGCAAAAACCAGGTTGCCGCTTACGTCCAGGCCTTCCGGCACGGCTCCGCCGCGTCCGCCGCCGCCACCCCCGCCAAAGCCACCGGCGCCGCCGCCGAAGGTCCAATCTTTGGCATATTCGAAGGTCGTGGTGACCGGCTCGGCATTCGCGCGGCCGCCGCCACCCCGTCGTCCACCACCGCCCCGTCCGGCGCCGCCACCGGCACCCGCCGCGTCCGGCGGCGCGCCACCGCCCGGACCGCCGAATCCGCGCCCACCGCCGGCCGGAGCAGGCGCCACCAGCGTGGCCTTGCTATCCTCGGGGACAATCTCTCGCGCTACCATTTCGATGGGCATCATATAAGGCTGCAGCGGACCGTTCGTGCCGGTGGTGCTGCCGCCCGGCTTCACGCCCCATTCGGCCAGATGGCTGGCCACGTAGAGCGCTGCCGTGTCGTACCCGCGGGAGGGGAAATAACGGCCCTCGAGCTGGTCGGATGCCAGAAAATAGTCGTACACCTTCAGCTCATTTTCGGTGATGGCGTCGGAGTTTCCATAGGTCGGAGCCGGAGCCGCCTTGGCCGCCTTTTTGGATTGGGCTTGGGCCCGATCGGTCCCGGTGGTAGACAACAATATGTACGTGAGCGCCGCCGCGGCGGTGCAAGTGACGATGATCCTTCGCATAGACCCCTTCAAGACGTTAATTGGGCGATAGGCGTAGTGTAACGCGAATTTCGCGGCCGCGTCAGGATATGCTGACCCTATGGTCAAGTGGCTGGTAATCGGTATCGGCGACATCGCGCGCAAACGCGTGCTGCCGGCAATCCTTCAGGAGCCGCGCAGCGAATTGTACGCGCTGCTGACTCGCGACCCTTCGAAAGCGCAGCCCTACGCGGGCGCGCGCGTATTCACGGCGCTCGACGATGCCCTGCGCGACCCCGCGGTGGACGCGGTCTACGTGGCGTCTCCGGTGGCCCTGCACGCCCCGCAGACCATCGCCAGCCTGCGCGCCGGCAAACACGTGCTGGGCGAAAAGCCGGCGGCGATGAATTATGCTGAAGCCGAATCGATGGTGGCGGCCGCCCGCGCCAGCGGACGCCTGTGGGGCGTGGCGTATTACCGGCGCCTCTATCCCAAGCTGCTGCGCACCCGCGAGCTGATCGCCGAAGGCGCCATCGGCAAGCCGCTGCTGGCCGAAGCTGATTGCCATGGCTGGCTTCCGAGCGACGCACGAAGCTGGCTGTGGGATCCGGCGCTCGCAGGCGGCGGACCGCTCTACGACGTCGGCTCCCACCGTATCGACGCCCTCAATTTCCTGTTCGGGCGCCCGGCACGGGCCACCGGACTGCTTTCGAACGCGGTGCACCGGTTAGCCGTGGAAGACTCCGCCACGGTGCTGATCGACTACGCCGCGGGCGTCCGCGGAATCGTGGATGTCCGCTGGAATTCGCATATCGAACGCGATCGGTTTCGCGTGATCGGGACGGATGGCGAGATCGATCTCGATCCGCTCAACGGTCCGGTGCTGCGCTGCGGTGGGCGCGAAGAGATCTTGCCGGCGCATGCCAATCTGCACTTCCCGGCCGTGGAGAATTTCGTAAGCGCCGTGCTCGACGGCGCCCCGCTGATGTGCCCCGGCGAAGAGGCCATATGGACCGACTGGGTGGCCGAAGAAGCGATGCGGCAGGCGGGGAGGCGTCGATAAGGGAAAAACGGATTCACCACAGCGGCACGGAGACACGGAGGAACGCGCCAAGAAGGAAGGCTGACGGCGAGATCGAGCGGGCCGCGTCTTCCCTTGGTTTTGAGAGCACAGAGGCGGCAGAGGGCGCGGAGAGAAACGAGAACGAGCTGGAGCGATCACCCGTGGATCGCTGTATTCTAGAATTGTGAATCGGCATATCCGCAATCTCCTTGTGCTGCTGCTGGCGGCGTATCCGGCCGTGGCCCGCGCCGCCGACAACAGCTACCTCGCCAACCTGCCCACCGGCGCCCGCTGGCTCGAGCACCTGAACAACGACTTGCTCCCGTTTTGGACCATGCCGTCCGCCCTCGGCAATCCGCTGGGATCGTTCCCATCCACCCGCTGCGACGATGGATCCCTCCTCAACTTCGCCAACCCGTGTGCGCCCATCGCCGGTAACGCCTATCTAATGACGCCCGACCAATACCTGGTGCCGCTCTCGCGGCAAGTCTATGGCTACGGAGTGGCGTACCATCTTACAGGGAACACGCAGTATCTCGACTATATGAAGGCCGGTGTCGCCTACCTTCGCCAATACTACATAGATCCCAACGGCGGACTGTTTGAGAGCATGGACCTCACTACCGGCCTCTTTGGCCCAGACCGCCTCTATCGCGATCCGCAACAGCTCGGCTATGGCTTGCTGGGCATGGCTTTCTATTATTACCTGACTCGCGATGCCGCGGTTCTGCAAGATATCCTTACGATCAAGAACTATATTTGGAATAGTTATTACAACCAGTCGCTGGGCACTAACCAGTGGCTGCTGGCGGACTATGAAGGCACGGCGGCCGATTCCAAACAACTGGTCGCCGATCTCGACGAGATGAACACCTACCTGGTCCTGCTGACGCCTCTGCTGCCCGAACCGTATCAAACGCAGTGGAAACAAACGCTGACCCTGGACGCGCAATCCATCCTCGGCACATTTTATTCGCCCGAAGACAATCTCTTCTTTCTGGAAGCCGACACGCCGCAGGAAGTGAATATCAATTACACCGGCGTGGACGTCGGGCACAGCAGCAAGGCGCTGTGGATGCTGCGCTGGGCCAGCCTGCTTACAGGCGACCAGGGCTTGACCAGTTTCGCCGAGGCCAACGCCCGCCGGCTGCTGGACCGCGCTTACATGCCCGAGACCGACGGCAGCGGCTCCTGGGCGCAAGGAGTGCTGCAGGGTGGCGCGCAGGACACGGACAAAACATGGTGGGTTTACGCGGAGTTGGACCAGTTATCCGAAACACTGGCGCTATCGGACGTCGCCGCCGGCTCCTATCTTCCCCAGACCACGGCATATTGGTTCAATTACTGCGTCGACCATCAGTACGGCGAAGTGTGGAATGGAGTGAACTACCCCGCCAACACGCCGCAGGAGAGCTATCCCAAGTCCTGGCAGTGGAAGAATGCCTATCATGACTTCGAGCACGTGCTAGTGGGTTACATTACCTCCCAGTGGCTGCTGAACCAGCCTGTAACGCTGCACTATGCCTTCACCGCGACAGTGGACCAAAGCACCATCCATCCGTATTATTTCTCCAGTAATGTGGACTCTCTCACCGTAACTCAGGATATCCAGGGCAATTCTTACCAAACAGTGACGTTTCAGCCTGTAACCGTGGGATCGGCGCCGGCGGTGACGGCCACCTCCGCCGCCAGTTTCCTGGCGGGCCCGCTGGCGGTGGGATCCATCGCGACTTTGTGGGGAACCGCCTTGCCGGCCGGCCCCGTATCGGTTACTGACTCCAACGGCGTATCCCGCCAGGCGCAAGTCTTCTACACTTCGCCGACTCAGATCGACTTCCAGGTTCCATCCAGCACGGCGGCCGGTCCGGCCACCATCACGGCCGCGTCTCCGGACGGCATATCCGCATCCGCATCCGCCAGCGCACAGATCGCCAACGTCTCTCCCGGCATCTTCCAGTTGAACGGCGGGGCGTTGGCCGCCGCGGAAGTGGTGCGCGTGATGGCGGACCAGTCGCAGATCATTGGACAGGTGTACTATTTGGATGCCTCCAGTAACGTGATACCGCTGCCCATCAGCGTCGATCCGGCGAACGGCGCCGTCTATCTGTCGGTGTACGGAACAGGCTGGCGGAACGCGCAGAGCGTTACCGCGACCGTGGGCGGCCAGGCGGTGCCGGTCGGCTGGTCCGGCGCGCAGGGGACCGATGCCGGCCTGGACCAGATGAACATCGGCCCCGTCCCGCCCTCGCTCGCCGGCTGGGGCCGCGTGAATATCATCGTGACTGCCGGCGGGCAGACGGCCAACCCGGTGGAAATATATATTCGGTGATGTGCCCACACGATCCACCGCGCCTACGGCACATGTCCTCCCAGCCTTGTTTGGATCATAATTATTCAACCAAAGGTTCTTCCTCTACTGCCAGGAAACGTCGGATAAACTCTTTTGCCGCCACGATCATCTTGCGTTTCTTGGCGCGGTGGGCGTAGTCCTTCCAGCGGAAGGTGCCCTTGCCATCCTCCATTGCAATCAGTCGATGATTGGAGATGGCCACCCGGTTGGCGCGGTGGGCGTAGTCCTTCCGGCGGAAGGTGCCCTTGCCATCCTTCATTACAATCAGTCGATGATTGGAGATGGCCACCCGGTTGGCGCGGTGGGCGTAGTCTTTCCAGCGGAAGGTGCCCTTGCCATCCTCCATTACAATCAGTCGATGATTGGAGATGGCCACCCGGTTGGCGCGGTGGGCGTAGTCCTTCCGGCGGAAGGTGCCCTTGCCATCCTTCATTGCAATCAGTCGATGATTGGAGATGGCCACCCGGTTGGCGCGGTGGGCGTAGTCTTTCCAGCGGAAGGTGCCCTTGCCATCCTCCATTGCAATCAGTCGATGATTGGAGATGGCCACCCGGTCTGTGTAAACGTGCCAGATAGTGCAGGACGTCCGGTCCGCCAAAAGGCTTCTTGGCGTAGACCACCCAGCGATGGCGATGGAGGGTTTGCAGGAAGTGGGCGAACGAACGCGGCTCCTCCAGCCCTTTCAGCGAGCCATGGAAGGCGAGTTTCTTCCGGCGGAAAAAGTCTCGGTACGGCCCCTTCGCTCCACGGGCGTTACCCCGCTTCCAACGCTACGATGGGCCTCTCCGACTCCCGGCCAGGACCGCCCTCAGTTATGTATTCCCTCGGGCCGTCGCGGTCGGTTATCCTTCCCCGCCCTGCCGGGTCTCCCACGTTCCTCGACTGATCTGTCCCTGCGCGCTGTCCCCAACGACCCCGGAAAGGTCCGGCGGGTGCTTGCTCATTACTTCCCCGCCGATGGCAGGCAACCTGCCCCCATATTTTACCCACCCCTACCGAAGAACCTGCGCCCCAAATCGTCCCGATTCCGACTAGAATGAGTGTTGCAGATCTGAAACTATGGTTGTCCATGCCAAAGCGTCCAAGAGCAGCATCGCCGCCCTCCAGGACGCCAAAGAGCGCATTCGCGCCGGCGGCGGCCCCGACCGCGCCGCCAAGCAACATGCCGACGGCAAACTGACGGCCCGCGAGCGGCTGGCCGCGTTGCTCGATCGCGATTCCATGCAGGAAACCGGCCTCTTTTCCCAGCACCGCGCCATGCTCTTCGGGATGGCCGACAAGCCATTGCCCGCCGACGGGGTGGTCACCGGCAGCGGCAAGATAGGCGGACGCACGGTCCACTTCGCCAGCCAGGATTTCACCGTCGCGGGCGGGTCCGCCGGCGAAGTGCACGGCAACAAGATCGCCGATTCGCTGCACCACTCGCTCGATACCGGCACGCCCTTCATCTTCATCAACGATTCCGGCGGCGCGCGCGTGCAGGAGGGTATCGGAAGCCTGGCCGGGTACGCGCGCGTCTTCTTTCAGAACGTGCTGCTTTCCGGTGTCGTGCCGCAAATCTCGCTCATCTGCGGACCCTGCGCCGGCGGCGCGGCTTACAGTCCGGCGCTCACCGATTTCATCATCCAGACGCGCTACGCCTACATGTTCATCACCGGACCGGCGGTCATCAAGCAGGTCACCAACGAGGTGATCACGGCCGAGCAGCTCGGCGGCGCCCGCGCCCACATGAACAACTCCGGGGTGGCCCATTTCATCGCCGAAAACGACGTCGACGCCCTCCGCATCTGCAAGCGCCTGCTCTCGTTTTTGCCATCCAACAATCAGGAGGAGCCGCCGCGCGCCGACCCCGACCGCCGCCGCATGCGCGACGAGTCGCTCAACCGCATCCTGCCCGAAGAGTCCAAGCTCCCCTACGATATCCGCGAGATCGTAACCCGCATCGTGGACCGCGCCGACTTCCTCGAAGTCCAGAAGGATTACGCCAAGAACGTGGTCATCGGCTTCGCGCGCATCATGGGCCGGTCCGTCGGCGTGATCGCCAATCAGCCCTCGGTGCTGGCCGGCGCGCTGGATATCAACGCTTCCGATAAGGCCGCGCGCTTCATCCGCTTCTGCAACGCCTTCAACATCCCGCTGGTGACACTGGTCGATGTGCCGGGCTTTTTGCCGGGCGTGGACCAGGAACACAACGGCATCATCCGCCACGGCGCCAAGCTGCTGTTCGCGTATTCGGCCGCTACCGTTCCCAAAATCACGGTGGTCATTCGTAAAGCCTACGGCGGCGGATATATCGCGATGTGCTCCAAGGATCTGGGGGCCGACCGCGTGTTCGCCTGGCCCACCGCGGAAATCGCGGTGATGGGCGCGGAGGGAGCGGCCGAGATCGTTTTCCGGCGCGAAATCGCCGCGGCCGACGATCAGGAGACGCGGCGCCAGGAATTGATCGACGAATATCGCGAAACATTCGCCACCCCCTACGTTTCCGCCGGCGCGCGGCTGGTGGACGACATCATCGAACCGGCCGAAACGCGTGCCTGCGTCGCCGCCGTGCTGGAATCTCTGGCCACGAAGCGCGTGTTGCGGCCCACGAAAAAGCACGGCAATATCCCGCTGTGATCCCCATGAAGGAAACCGATATCAGCCTGCGTCACCGGATCCTGATCGCCGCCGCGGCCGCGGCGGTCGCCGGGCCGCGCGCCCGCATTCGTGAAATCACGCCCGTGGGATGGTCCCAACTCCGTCCGGGGTACCAGCCGGTGCACGCCGTCCCCACTGTTCGCCACTCCATCCAGGTTCACATCCGAACCGCCCGCAGGGAGAAAACGCATGAAACTGCGAATCTCGCTTGAAGGCCAGAGCTACGACGTGGATGTGGAGATTCTGCCCGAGACGTGCGCCGACCCGCTGGAGTTCGAGCCTCATTTCGACGTTCCGGCCTCGGTGCTGCGGCCGCCTCCGCCCGCCGATGTCCGCCCTGAGGACCGGATCTGCCGCAGTCCGATTGCGGGAGTGGTGGTGTCGGTGGCCGCGTCGATCCGCCAAAAGGTCCGGCAGGACGACCCCATGCTGGTCATCGAAGCGATGAAAATGCAGACCACCATCGGCGCGCCGGTGGACGGCACCGTGGATGCGGTGCACGTGGTTCCCGGCCAGTCGGTGAAGCCCGGGCAGCCGCTGTGCACGTTAGTGTAGACGCGAGCTTCAAGGCGATTTGGCCGTCGAGGGACGGCCGCTGCTGCGACCCAGGGTTTCAGACCCCGGTCATATTTCTCAACGTTCACGCCAAGAGGGGTGCGTTGAAAAATAATGACCGCGATCGAGTAGAGGGCCCGCCTGCAAGTGGTAGCCCCGCCGGCTCAGAGGGCCAATTCGACAAAAGCTCACTCTTCGGCCACAACAACCAGACGACGACACTAATCGGCCATTTCCAGCCACCATGCAATATTGCTAGAGTGGGTCCGATGCACCGGTACTCGCAGTTGGTCGTATCGCTTCTCTTCGTTGTAATCCCGATCACCCTACACTCGCAGGCACAAGATACTTCCCGCCTCTCTGCCCACCTGAAGGCGCTACGCGGCAAGCAGCTGCTAACCAGTGACGAATACCGCAGCATCCAGGGGGAATATCTGACCTGGATCGACTCGCGGATCAAATTGGACCGCGACACGGAAAGCATGAATCGGGAGTTGGAGGCGGCGGGTGTTTTTCCCAAGTGGTCGAAGGCCCCGGACCAACCAGACTTCTTGGCAGACACGTATGCCAGCCACGCAGGGTACGTTGATCCGATCTCCTCTAGGGCGGTCCGCTCGGACGTGTTCGCCATTGTAGCCGGGATGTACCAGGGGATCGGCTGTTCCCGCGATGTAGCCGCCATCTTGTATCAGCGTCAGCCGGTCAAACGGCTTGCTACCTTGAACGGTGAGCCTGCCGAATCGCCATATGCGTATTACCTGTCGGGCATAGCCACCGGTGACGCAGGCCCAACCGGGGAGCGGATGTTCGCAAGCGGTTGGGTGGTGTCGAATTGCACATCTACCTGGAACGGGAAGCGGATTCGGATTGATCGTCTCAAAGGTTCCGCTATCACCGCGATTCTTGTGCGCGACTTGGATGCAAAGGACAGAGAGGAGGGCGAAGCCGTCTCGGCTGACGTCGAAGGGAATGTCGCGACTTTTCGCTATGACGGCGCTACAGGCGACGGCGAATTGCTGGTCGGCCCATCAATAGCGAGGTATCAGGTCGTCGGAGGTCGTGCTGTGCTTGAGTCGCCAGTCGCCTTGACGAGAGCTGGATTCATACACGAATGGCTCGGAATGTCCCTCGGCGACGCGACGCGGTGGAGCGAGCCGCAAGCCGTCGCCGCAAGATCGGTTGTTGTTTCCGCTCTCTCGCACGGCTTTCAATGGCAACGGATCGCCCGCTGCGGCGGTGTACCTTCCGTCTGGGAGATCGCTGTCCGTCCAAACGGGTCGACGACGCTCCAAGTCTTTCGCATTGCCGGAGCGAGCGCGTCTGAGTTGCGAATGTTGGCCGTCGTGAACACGGTGACAGAGTCATGCGTACCCGACGACCTCTCGGGGCTTGCTGAAGTTGCACCCGAACTGCCCCGGTAAACTCCGGGGCGGAGCCAGCGCTGTTTTGGAAACTACTCTCGGAATTTATGGGCGGCACGCTGCTCCCAACACGGCACTTTCCGATAACTCCAGGAAAACGTTAGAACTCTATCGGAAACGCCCCGACGCAAAATGGCCGGGTTGTCGCTGAAGTGGCGTTTCCGATAGAGCCGTTTCAAGGGAGCCGCTGGTGCTTGCGGCGGACGCGGCATGTATGGGAATTGAATGGCATTTTGGTACCTTCGTACCATTCAGGGTGGGGTTTTCGCGGCGCGTGGTGCGGTGATCTACGGATCACGAAGACGATCCTACACCCGACGCCAGCCCCAGAGCAAGAAGTCTTCTCTACACGCAAGCGGCCTCTAGCTGTGCCCACGCGAAGCGTCCGCCGCGCCAGCGGCTAACTTGAAACGGCGTTACCGTAAACTGGACCGGCCCGGTCCGTTCAGCCGCTCAGCTACGCTTGGCACGCCGTCCTGCCAAACTTCCCAAACCGTGGTTTGCCCAGCCGGCACGCGTCTTGTCTGGTACAGGCACCTGCGCCGTGCGCGATCGACGCAACGCGCGGAGCCCGAGGAAGGTCAGCGGCCAAGGCGTCCCGCAAACGACGCCCACAGCGCTCCGCTGCGTGATCCAGTTGGCCGCAGCCAACCGCCGGCACAGGCGGCGGCGCAAGGAGCCACGCAGTGGAAGGACGCAGGATGGGGGCACCGTCCGGACGATCCTTGGGTCCACGACCGCGACCGGCACGATCCGCGTTTGAGGTGGGTACCGGCGCGGCCGAATTGGTTCCGATAGAAAACTTGAAGTGGCCAGTTTCCGGGCCAACAAGTCCCGCTGGAGACGGTCAACCGAAAACGATTCGCGGTTCGATGCGCAACATGGTGGAAGAAAGTTCCGAAAGGCAGCGAGAACATGTGAACCGCTCGAACATTCCTTAAAGTCTCATTCGACCGGATTACCGGTCAATCCGCTTCAGTTCTTCTGCTGCAGCGTCGAATTGGACGAATCGGTTCGGGCACGTCTCGTGCGCTTGACGCAACAATGTCTTTGCCTCGCTGACTTGTTTCCGCAGTAGCGCGTCTTCCCCGAGAAAGAACGATGCCTCACAGCTCTGCTCCCGCTGTGCCTTCTCATCCCCATTTTTGGCCGCCTCGGTTACCTCATGGGCGCTAGCGTGTCTAAGGTAAAAACTAATGACAGGACCGGGCCAAGTCGTCAGATCGAGCCTGGCAGTATTACGGCTGAATTCTTCCATATCTTCCTGATGACCTCTGATCCGTGCCAGGTGTAACCACAGCACTATGTACGGCCGGATCCCAATTATGGTTAAGGTTTGCTCGAAGTCGTTGGCGGCTGCCTCAAAGCGCGCGGTGTCGAAGTTGGCATACCCGCGGTTGTTGAAGGCATGGGCGTATTTTGGATCGAGGCTGATGGCCTGATCGTAATCCTCGATGGCGCGGTCGTATTGACCCTTGTCGCTGTACGCGCCGCCACGGTTATTGAAGGCATGGGCGTATTTCGGATCGAGGCTGATGGCCTGATCGTAATTCTGGATGGCGCGGTCGTACTGGCCCTTGGCGTAGTAAGCTAAGCCGCGGTTATTGAAGGCGTGGGCGTATTGTGGATCGAGGCTGGTGGCCTGATCGTAATCCTGGATGGCGCGGTCGTACTGGCCCTTGTCGCGGTAGGCGTTGCCGCGGTTGTTGAAGGCGGCGGCGTAATCTGAATTGATGCTGACCGCCTGGTCGTAGTCCTGGATGGCACGGTCATATTGGCCGTTGCCGTAATAGGCGAGGCCGCGGTTGTTGAAGGCGACGGCATTTCTCGGCTGGAGTTTGATGGCCTGATCGCAATCGTCAATCGCAAGACCGTAGTCGCGGTTATCGTTGTGCCCAGCGCAGCGGTTGTTGAACGCGGCCGCTAAGTCGTCGGTTGCCTCCCGGCCCGACTGGATGATAGCCGTGCAGGCGCCGATGCGGAGGTCCGGGTCATTGTGAAGGTTCGTGCAGAGCTCCCAGTTTTCATCGCGGCTCTGCGCCGAAGCCACAGCATAACAAACAGCCATGGTCGCCAGCGTGACCGCCCGGATCAACGGCAAAGGACGCATCCTAACCTCCTTCTCCACGCGTCTCATGCGAGGTCCTGTATGGCTACCCATCGCGATTCGCTTCAGAGTACCACTCAACCATTGCTATCGGCCGTCCGACTGGTGCGCTTTCCAGTCTATTGATGTCGTTATGACCGCGGGGAGTCTGCGCGTTCCCTTGGTCCGAGAGTTGTGGACAAGAACCGGCGTTACCATAGAAGTGGACCCGCGACGATGATGGTCTCTTATGCCGCCGACTGGATTTCGATCTCTCGCGCGACTGTCGTAGGGTGCGGAATTGGGTCGCCAAACTCACTCAGCGTTTTCAGATGGCCCTGGATCACCTCCCGGATATTAAGTTCCGTCTCTTCTAAGCTGCTGCCGGTTGTGATACAGCCGGGTAGATCCGGAACATAAGCCGCCCAGTTGTGCTCGGAATGTTCAAAATAACAGCGTATCTGACGCTCATTACGTTTTCTCTAATCCGGCTCGGCCTTCTCGTCGAAGAAGTAGAAAACGTCGTAAACCTCAAACTCGCGAACCCTCCCAACCAGTTTCACTTCAGCCTGGTCCTTTCGCTGTTTGGCGGCAGCCAGGCTCTTCTCAGCCGAGCAGAGGTAGCAGAAATCGTGGTCTTCATCGCGCAGCGACGGGTACTGCGTGAAGTATGAGAGCGGATGGGGAGGCGGCGAGTCAAGCCTCTCGCCTTTTGGGGTGAGCACATGCCGCTGCCATTCGGCTGCTGCCGGAATTGTGACCAGAGCGATCAACAGAATCAATCGCATTAACTTGAAGCTACACACTTCCATGGCCTCGAACAACTGCCGCTGATGATCGCAGCCGTATTGCGCTTGAGATACGGGCTCGTCGCAGAGTGGACCGGCGCGGTCCGCCATGGCCGAGTTACTGACGATGTGCCCGGTTTTTGTCCACGGCGCAGAATGGCGGGCTAACTCCGCTCAGGGCCGTAGCCTCGCGGCGGACCGCGGTGCTAGAGTCGAGGATATGAAGCACAAGGGATCCCACCGGGATCCACAGCAGTTCTTGAACGACGTTCGGGCCAGACAGCGAAACACCGTGTGGCCGGACACCTTCAGGAATGGCCGGGCCGTCGATGCCTTCCTCTGGAGGGGCTCACCGGACGCCACACCTGTCCAACGGGTGGGCACTGGGCTGTTCGGCCTGGCGTTTCTGGCTATGGCAGTGGCTTTCTTCATTCTCGCCCGCCAGGTAGGTTCCCGTCTCGTTGGGGTCCTCGCTTTCGGGTTTGCCTTTCTCGGGGTGAGGCTATGCCGAAACGCTTTGTTGCGGCACAAGAAGGCTGATCCGAAGACTGACACGCCGTGGCAGCTCTAGCCACTCTAGAGGTGGCCGAATCATGGCAATAAGGCCAATGGAAAGGAGACCCCGCTTTTTGTCCGTTGCGGCCGGCAAGAGGTCGAAAATCCTCACAGCGAATGAGGTACGCTGGCAGGTGTAGGCGGTGCGAGATTTGGAAAGATCGACTGAGCCGCAGGGAAACGTTCCGGCGCGCGCGAGCCTCTCGGTTGTGGAGTCCGCTACCTCCGTCCGCGAATCGGTAGGGATTACAGGACGCAAAAGAACCACGCCAGAAAGACTTTTCGGGGATGATCTGGCTATGACTGGTGCTGATGGTTGCGAACTTTTGGAGAAGACCGAGAGGCGTTTCGTGGTCCACTTATCTTGGCCAGAGCGCTACATCATCAGGAGAATACTCCGCTCTGGCACTCCTGCTGTCTCGCTTCTCCTCGTAAGTCACCTCTTCGCACAATCTGTTCCGCAGCCGGCAGATGGGCCGCCGCATCGATTCGATTATGCGGCGGAACACTTTTCCATCGAGTTACCGGCCCCGTGGCACGAAGTCGATCAATCAACCGTTCGCCTGATGGGATCTGTCACCCAACAGCTTCTGCCCAATTTTGGCAGCGCCATGAAGGTCAGCCACGCTTACACGCCGTCGGATCTGATGACGCAGTCGGTAATAATTGCGCTGACCGGCATTCACTACACGGACGCCTATTTCAAAAAACTGTCCGGCGCGGATCAATCCGCCGATTCGGTCAGCAAATATCTGCCTGCAGACAGCCCGTTTCGGAACGTGCAAACAGAGGCTGCACATTACGACACCGACCGGCACCTGTTCTGGTCCACTGGGAAGCTGGACTCGGTCCTTACCGGAGAACTGCGAATGATGACGGGCCTTTACATTACCAAGGCCGGAACGGTCATGGTGACTTGTGCGTCGAAAGCAGCCGAGTTCGCAAAACTCGAAGCCGAATGCCGCCAGATCATCGGGTCGGTCCAGATCGATCCCAAAGTAGCGATGACGCCGCCCGCGCCGATTGAGGAATTACTCAAGAGGACTACGGAACAGGCCAATAGCACGTACCGGCAGCTTGTCGACCGCGTGAAGGCCGGCGACTTCTCGGTCGACTTTCGAGAACTGCGGATGGCCTGCGCGCGGTCGAACGTTTGTGAGAAGAGAGCCGCTCCCGCTGAGTTGGCTGACCTGTACCGCGCCCAGTCGGAAAAACGCTACACCGACGCCATTGATCTCGCCCAGAAACAGATCGACCATGGCTTCATCAATATCGAGGCTCACCTGGTTGCCTCACAAGCTTATACAGCATTGAACCAGCCGGAAAAGACGAAGTTTCACATGGATGTCATGATGGCTCTCCTTCAGTCGGTCATCACCAGCGATGATGGCGGCACCGAGGCCACAGCCTACGAAGTGATCTCCTTCCGGGAAATGTACTGCGTTATGGCCAGCAGGAATCTGCCGTATGGCGGCGACGATGTCGTTTCGACGCGGTCTTATACTGCGGGCGGTCACCAGATATACCGCTACGAAGTGAGAGATCCTAAGACGCAACAGAACATCGTCATCTTCTTCAACACCGATGCCATGCCCCAAATAGTAACTTTGCCTCGCCAGTAGAACGCAGCAACAATCTGACGGCGTCCGGGCGGTGAGACGGTCGCAGTACCGTAGCTTGTGGCCGACGCACGGGCTTGGAAGAAGCACGCGCAAGCCGCTGAAGTGACGGGCCACCGGCGTGTTGCGTCTTTTGGTAACGGTAAATTGCCGTTCTGTTCGCCCACCGTCAGGATGGTCACCATCCGGAAGCAATCATCCCAGTCGCCGCACTCCGGAACGGGAGACTCTCCGACAACCCACGGTAAAACGTTAGCACTCTATCGGAACGGACGCGGCGCACTTAGCCTGAGGGACGACGTGACAGTAGATTGCCGCGTCACTTTCGATAGAGTGCTAACGTTTCTGGAAAGTACAGCGTAATGGTCTCGTTTGGCGGCCAGTATCGTGTGACGCGTCACCAATGCCGATTGACCTCGTGCAGCTTTCGCACACGCGCCGACCGTATTTTCTGAACGATTCTGCGCGAACAGGCGTACGCCAGCAGAATTACCACGTACCCGCCGACGGTAGCGAGCAGGCTGGCTCCATAACGGTAGCCACCCATCGCGGAGACCACCCACGCGAGGGCGGCTAGCATTAAGGGCCACTCCCGTCTCGACCAGCGGAACCTTCTGGATATAGATAGAATGCTTTCACTCCGCCAGGTCTCTGGAGGACAGCACCCTGAAAGGACTCGCGTGCGAGCGGCTTCGCTTATTGGCACAGCGGCGCCAGACGGTGTTATTGCCGCTTCCGCACTACCGACATTTCCACCGGCCGTTCGGCGGGGGTGAGTTCGAGGCCTAATTGGCGGGCGATTTCGAGCGCGGCTGGCGCGCCTTCGAGACTGGTCGTGGCTGCGTAGTTGAATTTGCCTTCGAAGCCGGTCTCATCGAGGACCGGCGCCCGCAGCCAGGCTTCGAAGGACCTGGCGATTTCGGTGGACGTCCGGGCGGTGCCGATGACCTCTCCGTCGACGCTGCTGCCGGTCATCGGGATATCTTCCTTGGCGGCGGGCCGCAATTGGGCGGTGCGGGTGGGCGCGGCCGTCAGGAGGTAGACGCGGGTGAGGCGCATTTCGCGAATGATCTGCAAGCCGAAATGCTCTTCGACTGCCTGGCGGACGAGCTCGATCAGGGTTTCCTGGCCCCCGGCGGGAATGCGCGCGTCGATGTCGTAGTTGGTTTCGCCGAAGTTTTCCGGCAGGGCAATGCGGGCGAGAGGCGTGTCCCAAAGGTCGTTGATGATATAGGCGAGCGGCTGATGGCGGGCGATGTAGCGGTCGGGGCCGAGCGCGCCCAACTGCTTGAATCCGGGCTGCGAGGCGGGCGCGATGTGGACGGCGAAGGACGGCGCAGGCGCCGGATCTTCGACCGCGGGGTTTGGTTGGGGCGGAGTGACCGAAAGCCCGGTTTCCTCGGCGTGATCGAGCGCGGCCTGGATCGCTTCGGCGTCGGGTTCGCGGGAGTAGCCGGCGATGACGCCCAGTTCATCCACCACGACGGTTCTGGGAAAGCGTAAGCGTGTCGGCAGGCCAAAACGGGCGCGGTTGGCCACCTCGCCGTCCCATAAGACGCAGCCGGGGTGCGCGGCGGCTCGGAGGGCCCCGTCGAGCAGGAATTCGGAGCCGGAGGCCACCTGCACGAAGACGGCGGGGCTCGACTGAAATTCCTTGACGAGCGCGGACCAATCGGCCAAATCGCCAGGAAAATAAGAATCGGAAAACGCAAGCACCACCACTTTGCCACGGAGGCTCGTCCAGTCGAGTTTCGCCGGGCAGTCGCCCCTGAGCTTATCCCAGACCAGAGCCGGGGGGCGGTCGCCGGCGGTTTGCGCGAAGGGGGCGCCTGCGCAGAACGCGGCCAGAAGCAGGATTCGCGGCATCATGGCAGCCAGATTCAGTATGGCACGGCGGAACGGTGGCCGTCCCGTGAATGAACGGCACGGTGTGCCGGCGGTCGGCGGAGCATAAGTAAAATTATACTAGTGGTGTGGAAATCCCCGTCTTTACGCTTACCAGGAAGGATATATACGATTACGGCGCCAAGCATGCCTACGCTCAAATGATGTTTGGCGCATCCGGAGATGATTACGCGGCAGCTCGATGCCTGAGTTTCAATCTCTTGATGTCCTCTGGGTTTCCGCTGTTTTCCCAATCCGTCGAAAAATTCCTGAAGGCTATCATCTTTCTGGAAGCGGGTCAGAAGCCTGCGCTCAAGGGTGCCGCTCGACACAACCCGTATGCGCTCAAACAGGAGCTTCAGCAGACCGCCGATTACGGCCTCGACCCATACGACGGCGTTCTTCAGAACCTCTACGGTCATTTTCAGCATCGCTACTTCGACAATAAAGATAAAAGTGTCGGCATGAGCAGCGAGGAGCTGGATGGTTTCGACGAGCTATGGATGCACTTGTTTGAGCGAGTGCCCTTTCCCGTCGAAGTGAAGTATCGTTTGCGGTTTCCCGCGATGCTGTTCGATCCGAACGCACGAGAATATTGGCCGACGTATCGGCATTGGGTTACCTATCAGAACAAGGCCATCGCTCCACAATTGGATGACATGGAGGCGATGTATGCGGCGGTCAAAGCACATTACATAACTTCCGGTTGCTGATGCCCGGTGCACGTTCACCCACCGTGCGCGACCGAGGATGCGGCCGTATGTGAACGCGCTGCTGTAGGCTATTCGCCAAGCGCAGGGGTGGAAATAGCCAATCACCTTACCTGAACCGGTCACTGATTTGCAACAGGAGGGCGCCTGCCGCGGCCGACTCCAACCACTGCCATGATCTTCTGGGCCAGCTTCTCACGGAGCTCTGCGTAGGTCGTCCATGTGATGCGCTGGTAATGGTTGGTGTCGAAATGCGAAGACGCTATTTGGTCTTGCCGATAAGTCCAGAATACTTCTCGGCCGAGCGCGCGTGCGAAACCAGCGCTTGTGAATGAGATCAAGCGTCCTTTCACGACAGAAGAAATCCGCTGGCAGCTCGGCCGGCGACGGCTGCCGCGAATCCGGGGAGCGCTTCAGCTAAAGCTCGCGGTGGGGCGTCCTCAGAACGAATTGCGATGTAGCTGTCTTCACATCCTCAAGATCCGCCACCCATCATCGTAACGTCTGAACGCTACGGATTCATTCTGCGCACCAAAATCAACAAGCTGAAGGCCTGTCGCCCCGCTGATAGAAGAAGCTGCCCGTCTTTGTTTGGTTCCGATCGTAGTTGAACTGGATCGGCATCGTAGGCTGCGTTCTTGGCTATACACAGCGTTTGGGATTTCGGCTCGAAACGTTGCGCTGCCTCGAAAGCCGCGCCGGGCAAGTGCCGCCGGTGTAGCTGCGTAGCCTGCGCCGGCGTCAAATCAAGAGACCGCGGCATTACTGAAGGAAACGAGCTCCCAGTTTTCGTACTATTACCGATCGGGTACGTATGGAGCTGGAATCCGCCGGCAACATTGCCGATGATCGGATAGTGAAAGGAGGCACCATAAGCCACATCGGCAGCGATCTATCCGGGGGCGCATCCGGCCCGTTCGGCTGGGATGAGCTTGGCTCCAGAGTTGAGGCGCTCCGTGCCCGAGGAAATCGCTTGCACTGTACAGGCGGGGTAGCCTCCGCCGCGAGCCTGCTGATGGACTTGACCGCCTGGTCCGACATTCCCGGAGGTTCGGAATGATGAGTCTCTTACTTGGGAAAATCGATTTATTGCACGGGTTGCCCAAATTAACGTCGGACCTGCTAGCGGCTGGTCACTTGACCCTTCTCTATCTCGCCTACATTAGCCTGCTCATTCCCTGGCTCAGCGCTATCGCCGCGATTTCAATTCGTAGTGCCCGCCGGGGTGGGTTCGTTTCTTGCCTTCGACTTCGATGGCCTCTCGGGTAGTGCAGAGCTTCCAGGTCCTTCTCTAGGGTTATCTATAATTGCAGGAAACGTCAGGGCGACCTCATACTGGACTTGTCCAGCGTTTACTAAAATAAAATCAGTTCTCGTATTAGCCCCCTCGAAGACCCATCGGTTGCGCTGACCCCTCAAGCCACCGAGAACAGGAGTTGTAGACAAAAACGTTAGCACTCTATCGGAAGTGACGCGCCACACTTAGCCTGCGGGACGACGAAACGGTAGATGGCCGCGTCACTTTCGATAGAGTGCTAGCGTTTCTGGAAAGTACAGCGTAATGGTCTCGTTTGGCGGCCAGCATCGTGTGACGCGTCACCAACGTCGATTGACCTCGTGCAGCTTTCGCGCACGCGCCAACCGTATTTTCTGAACGATTCTGCGCGAACAGGTGTACGCCAGCAGAATTACCACGTACCCGCCGAAGGTAGCGAGCAGGCTGGCTCCCCAGCCGGGAACGAATTCGGCCGTCCAACGTTCAGCTCCCGCACAATCCGGCGCCGCGCAAAACCCGCGCCGGAAAGTCGCGCGCAGTCCTCGCCCCACATGAAGCAATTTAATGAAACCTGAGCGCGAACCTTTCTCGTCCGTGGTGTTAGCAGGACTTGGAGGAAAGCGCCATGCTATTAAAAAATAAAATCAGCTATCTTACATCTCTTCTCATCCTTACCGCGGGAGCCGCGATGGCTCAGCAGGCCGACCCGCCTTCGCGCGTTGCGCGTTTGAACTATCTCAACGGGCAGGTTTCCTTCCGCCCGGGCAGCGTGGAAGACTGGGCCGCGGCCACTCTCAATTACCCCCTGACCACCGGCGACCACCTCTGGACCGACCCCGGCGCGCAAACCGAAATGCACGTCGGCTCCACGGCTATCCGCATGGGCTCGGAGACCGCACTGGCGTTCCTGAACCTCGACGACCGCACCGTGCAATTGAGCCTCACCGACGGCTCGCTCAATGTCCACATCCGCTCCATGAGGCCGGACGAAATCTGTGAGGTCGATACGCCAAATGCTTCGGTAACGCTGCACCCCGGCGATTATCGCATCAACGTCGACGGCAATAAAAACGCCGCGTTCGTGATCGTGAACTCGGGAGAGGCTGACGTCGCGGGCGGTGGCGCCAACTTTCCGGTCAGTCCGCGGCAAATGGCCCAGCTCACCGGGACCGATCGGTTAAGCCAGGAAATCACGTCCGTTCCCCCTCCCGACGGCTTCGACCAGTGGTGCATGGACCGCGAGCGCCGCGAAGCCTCCATGGTGTCGGCGCGCTACGTGCCGCGCGACATGATCGGCTATGAGGACCTGGACGCGTATGGCGTGTGGCGCAACGTGCCTCCGTACGGATGGGTCTGGACGCCCACCAATGTGCCTCCCGGTTGGGCGCCGTACCGCGAGGGCCATTGGGCTTGGGTGGAACCGTGGGGTTGGACGTGGATTGACGACGAGCCGTGGGGCTTCGCGCCGTTCCACTACGGGCGCTGGGCATTCGTCGCCGGTGCGTGGTCGTGGGTGCCGGGCCGTCTGGACCCGGCGGTGCGTCCGGTCTATGCGCCGGCGCTGGTAGCCTTCGTCGGCGGGCCGCGCTTCGGCGTGGCCATCGGAGTAGGCGGCGGAGCCGGCATGGCAGCCTGGTTCCCGCTCGGTCCGGGCGAAGTGTACCGCCCCGCCTACCCCGTCAGCGCTGTCTATGTGCGCCAGATCAATATCGTTCACGTGACCGATGTGACGGTGATCAACCGGGTCGAAGTCGGGAATGTCCACTACGTCAATCAAGGCGTCCCCGGAGCGGTGATCGCGGTCCCGCACGATGCGTTTGTGGGAGCGCGGCCGGTAGCCGCCGTAGCAGTGCGGGTGGATGCGCGCGAAGTGGCCGGCGCGCCGGTGATGATGACGGCGGCTATCCCGCCGCAGCGCGCGAGCGTGCTGGCTGGCCCCGTGCGGACCGTCGCCCCACCGGCTCGTTTTGCGGAAGCACGCGTGATGATGAAGTCCACGCCGCCTCCACCGCCGGTCTCGTTTGCCGCCAAGCAGCACGCCCTGGAAGCCAACGGCGGCCGTCCTTTGGATCCCGCTGCCATGAACAGCTTGCGGGCATCGGCGCCGCCGGCTCACAACGATCGTCCGGCGCTGCGACCTGAAGAGACACGGCCCGCAACCATCGCCGCAAAGCCGGTAGAGCGGAAGCCCGAACCTCCGCGCAATGAGAAGAAGCCCAACAAGAAGGCGACCAAAAAATAGCACCTGCACTGGCTCTTTCAGGACATCGTGTCCTGAGAAAACCGTGTAAGTTCTTGATTCCATTAGAAACGAGGCGATTTTTCAGGACATCATGTCCTGAGATCCACATCGAGAGATCTCGGCAGGCGATCTCTCGCCACTCACTGCTTCACGGACGGTTTGCTCCGCATGCGGCCATGGCGGGCTGAAGCCAAGGCTGAAGCCCACCCCACGAAGAGTGCAGCGCTGTCGGGTCTTGCGGGCTTCAGCCCGCCAGGAGCGAGGCTCGATCGCCTGCCTTCATCGTCGGCAGGCCAGTCAGTGGCTCAGAAGTGCTGAAAGTTCCCCTAATACTTCCGCCGGTCCGCCTTACCGCTCCACTCCGCGAAAGGCCGCGTCGCGGCGGCGTCCGCCACATGGATCATGGGGATGCTCCGCTCGCCCAGCGGCACGGAAATCTGGCGGTAGATGAAGGAATCGTCGAAACCGGCGGCGCCAGCGTCTTCGTGCGTGGCGGCGTAAAAGACGCGCGCCGGCCGCGCCCAATAGATCGCTCCCAGACACATGGGACAAGGCTCGCAGGACGCGTAGAAATCGCAGCCGTCCAGTTGAAACGCTCCCAGTACCCGGCAAGCCTCGCGAATGGCCACTATCTCGGCGTGGGCCGTCGGGTCGTTCGTCCGTGTCACCTGGTTGGCTCCGGTGGCGATTACCACGCCGTCCTTCACCACTAGGGCCGCGAACGGACCGCCATCCCTGCGGACGTTCTCCACCGCCAGATCGATCGCCCGTCTGATCAATGCCGGGTCCACGCTTATGGTTGGATCAGGCCCGCGCGGATGGCGTAGCGCACCATGCTGGCGGTCTCGTGAACGCCCAGTTTTTCCAGGATGCGGCTGCGGTGCGAATCGGCCGTCTTGTAGCTGATCCCCAGCCGCGCGGCGGCCTCTTTGGTGGACTTGCCCTCGGCGATCAACACCAGCACCTGCCGTTCCCGCTCGGTCAGGGCGAACACCAGGCGCACCGATTCTTCGTCGGGCGTGAAGATGCCGCGCTTGCGGTCGGTGATATCCGTGACCGTCCCCAGGTAGCCGGCAAACGAGCCGTCGTCCTGAAGCCGGGGCGTGCCAACGTCCTCCACCCAGGTGTAGGTGCCGTCGCTACGCTGCAGGCGATACTGCAGGTGGAACGGCTGGCGGCTGGTGAAGGACTTGATATAGGTTTCGATGCAGAGGTCGCGGTCATCGGCGTGCAGACCATCGGTCCACCCGCTTCCCATTTCCTGTTCCTGGGTGCGCCCTCGGAATTCCAACCATGCCCGGTTCACGAAATTGCGCATGGCGTCCGCTCCTGAAGTCCAGATCGGAAACGGAGCGGAATCGGCCATCTGGCGGAATTGTTGGTCTTCAGCCCGCTGCAGTCGTTCGACCTGAGCTTCCAGTTCAGCGATCCGCTGGGTGAGTGATGCTACTTCCTCGATTTGATGTCCCGGAGCCATTTTAAATCCAACCTGAACCAAAATAATAAGATAGGGAATCAGATACGTAAAGTACCAAAATGGTATCGCGCCACTTGACAACCATCGGTTAACGCGGTAAGCGTTTGACCCGGTTGGCCTTTTTGGAACTTCATGACCACCCCGCCCGAACTATGATTAAAGGTAGCATGGCCCAATACTCGGCTCAAACCGACGATGAACTTTTGTTGCGCCTGCGAAATGGGGATGAACAGGCTTTTGCGGCGCTTTATAGGCGCCGCCAGGGCGCTATCTACCGTTTCACGCTGCACATGAGCGGTTCTCCCGCGGCCGCCGAGGATATCACGCAGGAAGTATTTCTGGCGCTGCTGCGCGAGGACTGCGGCTACGACCGGGAGCGCGGCACTCTTTCGGGATATCTGTTCGGAATCGCACGCAAACTGGTGCTCCGCAACCTGGAACGCGGCCGTGGGGACGTGCCCTTGGAACCCGAGACCGACGATGCTTCGCCGCGCGAACTGGCGATAATCGACGACCCCCTTGCGGGGTTGACGCGGCACGAAGCCATAGAGGCCCTGCGGCGCGCGGTGCACGCCTTGCCGCGGCGCTATCGCGAAGTAGTGGTGCTGTGCGACTTGGAGGAATTGGACTACGCGGAAGCGGCTGTGGCGTTGGGCTGTCCCATCGGCACGGTGCGCTCCCGCATGCATCGGGCGCGCGCTTTGCTGCTCGATAAATTGAACCAGGACCGGAAACCCCGGCTGGCTGTGGATGCTTGGAAGCCGATGAGGTACGCGATATGAATTGCCAGGAGTTTTGGGACCATCTGCCCCAGCGGGGCCACGACGTCACGGAAGCGCAGGCGGGCCATGTGGCGGAGTGCGCTGCCTGCAATACGCAGTGGAAGCAGCACCGGGCCCTGGTTGATGGGTTGCGCTCGATGGCCGAAGAGTGGCGCAAAGTGGAAGCTCCATCGCGCATGGAGGCGGGGCTTATGGCCGCGTTCCGCTCACACTCGGGCTTCCAGGTTCGGCGGGCGCTCCAACGGTCCTGGTGGACGCCGGTATTCGCCTGGGCTTCCGCCGCCGCCGCGACGATTGCCATTGCGGCCCTATTGGTTCGCGGCTACCAGCCGCCGCCCGTTCCCGGCACGGTCGCCGCGCCCCACCGCGCGCCGCGGCCCGTAGTGCAGGTGGCCTCGGTTTTAGCGCCGGAGACCGATTCCGATGACGATTCCGCGGTTTTAGGCGAAGGCTTCGTGCGCCTGCCCAATGCCCCGAGCATCGGACCGAATGAGGACTTCAACGTGGTGCGGGTGGAGTTGCCGGGATCGGCCATGATCGAGGCGGGAATCTCGCTCAGCGAGGATCGGGCCGCGGAAAGGGTTCTGGCGGATGTGGCGCTGGCTTCGGACGGCACGCCGCGCGCAGTCCGCCTGGTATCCGATGGCGGCACGTACTAGTGGAGAGCGCCATGCAGAATGCCCAGTATGTCGGAAAACCACTCCCTGGCGGCCGGGGCTTAGAAGAACTGGAAGCTCCGTGGGGCGGACTTCAGTCCGCGGAGGGCTTCAGCCCGACCGGCGACTTCAGGATGTCCTTCAGCCGAGTGGTTTCTGACCGAAGCATAATCACCGGGATTTTGGACGCACTTACTTAGGAGTGGACGACGATGGCGCGAATTCTGGTGCTGAGCCTTCTGGCCATAGCCGCGGGCGCGCAAGCGCAGCCGCCAGGGCGCGGCGGACCGCCCAACTGGAGATTCGTGGGCGCGGAAGCCGGACGGCCCGGCGCGGTGGTAAAGAACGCGCCTTTTTCGGCCGACGTGACCACCGAAACCAGCGTGGTGCTGCAGGATGGCAACCACATCCGGCAGACCACCAAGCTGCGGCTGTACCGCGATAGCGAAGGCCGCACTAGGCGCGAGCAATCCCTGAACAGCCTGGGTGGTCTGGCCGCCAATACCAACTTGCCGCCGGTAGTTTTCATCAGCGATCCGGTGGCCGGCGTGAATTATGCGCTGAGCCCCTCTTCGAAGACGGCGAGCAGGTCGATGGGCGGCGGCCGCGGTCAGCCGGGCAGCCGCGGTGGCCGTATGCGCGGTGGGGTCGGCGGCGCCGGTCAGCAAAATGTGAAAACCGAATCGCTGGGCAGTAAGACGTTGGAAGGTCTGACGGTTGAGGGCACTCGCACCACCAGCACCATTCCCGCGGGCCAGGTGGGCAACGAGCAGCCTATTCAAACGGTGGTCGAGACGTGGTATTCGCCGGACCTGCAGATTACGGTTTACTCCAAGCGAAGCGATCCGCGCAGCGGCGAGACGGTCATGCGATACACCAACATCAGCCGCACCGAGCCGGCGCATTCGTTATTTGAAGTGCCGTCGGATTATAAGATTACCGACTCCCAGGGGCGCGGGCCGCGGACCGAGGCGGCGAAGTAAGTGGCGCGGCTCGGTGGGGCGGACCCCATCGAGAGGCCGGCCAGGGACCGGTTGGGCTGGCGACTGAAAGTCGCCTAGCCGGCTGAAAGCCGGCTGCAGGCTGAAGCCCGCCCCACTAAGAAAGGCCAATCTCCAGTGGCGACTGAAAGTCGCCTTAGAGTTGCTCCGTGGGCCAGAATTGGACCGGATTCCCAAAGAGGGTTTTGGGGAGCCGGGAATGGAATCCGGGGCAAGGGGGCGGCGTTTGAGCCCCCTTGCCCCAGTCAGCGCTGTCGAGACCGAGCGGCTTAAGCCGCGCCGGCGCCGCCAGTGGAGACGGGATCCAAACTTTGCCTTGGGGCCAGAAGGTGCTCCGAAAGGCCTCCATCGGTCTGTTCGGTAATGGAGAGTTTGTACTTGGCGCAGAGCGGGTCCAGGGGGACCCGCGCAGACGTGGGCGTCCGCCCCACCGAAGGTGAAACCTGGTGGAGGCTGGAAGCTAAAACGCCATCTTGTCTTTTTGCGTTCCCACCTTTTTTGAGTCCACCCCGGGCACTTTCAGCACGTCATTCCAGTCCTTGAAGGCGCCGCGGTCCGTCCGGTACTCTACCAGCGCGTTCGATTCGTCCTGCGTGAAACCGAGAACCACCATCAGCTCCGAAAGCGGCGCGGTGTTCATGTTGACCTTGGCATCCTTGCCGAAGTTACGCGCCAGGTAGCCCACGATCGCGGCCTGTTGCTTCTCGTCGGCCTTGGCGCCGCGGTCCACCATGTCGCCGACCTTGTCGTACCATTGGTCCTCGGTGAGCCGCATTTTGCGGAAGGTGCCGGCGGTGTGGCAATCGATGCAGACTTTGGCGACGAGCTCTTTACCGGACCCGTCAGGCAGGTCTTTGGCTTCATCGCCGGCGGCAAGCGCCCACGCGAGCGAAGCGGCGGCGAAAAGGCAGAGGGTCTTGGCTTTCAATCGGTCGGCTCCCGAGTGTACTTGTTATCAAGGTAGCGCACGCCTTGCCGCCGGCGCCAGCCGGGAGGAGAATGATGGCATGCTGAATCGGACAACTACATCCTCTGACGGCGTGGCCATCGCCTATTCCGTATCCGGGACGGCGGAGACTGCGCTGGTTTTCATCCACGGGGGGATGTCGGACCGGTCGGTCTGGGACGGGCAACATGCCGCCTTCGCGGATCGGTTTCGCGTGATCGCGCTGGATCTCGCGGGGCACGGAGAGTCCGGGCAGAACCGCGAGGTCTGGGGCATGTCGCAGTTCGGCCGCGACGTGGCCGCGGTAATGGACGCGGAGCACGTATCGCGCGCGGTGCCGATCGGCAATTCGCTGGGTGGGCCGGCGGCGATCGAGGCGGCGCTGCTGGCGCCTCAGCGCGTGCTGGCCGTGATCGGGGTGGATACTTTCCACGACCTTGGCCGCACGATCGATGCTGACGCCATGAATCATGCTGCCGAAGAATGGCAGCGGGATCCCAAGGGATCGCTGGATCGGGGCCTGAAGATGCTGCTCCATGACGACATGGATCCAACCTTATATGAGGACATCCGCCGGCAGATGTCGCGAACGCCTCCCGAGGTTGTCTGCGCGATGTACCGGTCATTCGGCGGGTACAACACCGGAGCCGCAGCCGCGAAGCTAAAAGTGCCGATCCGGTGCGTGAACGGCGACAAGTTCTCCATGGATCTGGAAGCGATCCGGCGCATCGCGCCCGATTTCGACGCCGTGGTTCTGCCGCACATCGGACATTATCCAATGCTCGAATGCCCGGAAGAGTTCAACCGCCGGCTCGCGGAAGCGCTCGATGGGTTGGGCGTCATTCCCTCCGCGACAGCATCGAGAGTTGATTCGTCCGCCGGATGAGTTCGCCGCGGTCCATGGAGCGGTATTCCTCGGGGAGCAGGCTCTTGCTGGTGCACTCCAGCACGGCCGCCAGCGTCTGCAGCTCGATCTCCGTGGGGTAGGACGGGGGGATGAAATCTTCCAGCGCCGCCACCAGATCTTCGGCGGCGAGGCCGGCTTGATTTTCGAGCGCTTTCTTCATGCGGGCGCGGGTGAGGATGGCTTCGACATCGGCGCCCGAGAGACCCGCGGCGTGCTTCAGGAAAACGGCCTCGGCCTCGGGCGATGCCAGGGCGATGCCGGTCTTCTTCAGGACGGCGTGCAGCATGGCGAGGCGATCTTCGTCGGTATGCGGATAGAACAGCGCGATGTGTTCTTCGGCGCGGCCCTGGCGTTTGAGGTCGACGGGAAGCAGGTCGGGGCGGCAGGTGAGGAGGAACCAGATGACCTTGCCGCGCATCTCGGTGTTGCCCATGAACTGCGCGATCTGCGCGAAGACGCGGCTGGAGACGCCACTGTCACCGGAACTGGCGCGATTGCCGAGCTGCGCGTCGGCTTCGTCCACGATGACCGCGATGGGGCTCATGGCTTTCAGCAAGTTCAGAATGCGCTCCAGGTTGCCCTCGGTGACGCCCTGCCACATGCTGCGGAAATTCTTCAGAGTGACCGCGGGAATGCCGATCTCGCCGGCGAAACAGGTGGTGAGAAACGTCTTGCCGGTGCCCACGGGGCCGCAGATCACGTAGCCCATGGGGACCACGTCGGTGCGGCCGGCGCGGATGGCCTGGGCGGCATCGTGGAGGCGCTTCTTGGCGGGCTCGTGGCCGGCCACCATGGAAAGATCGAAACGGCTCTGCACGAATTCCAGCAGGCCGCCGGCTTCTGCCTCGATCATGTCCTTCTTGCGCTTCACCAGGAACTGCAACGTCAGCGGCCGCTGGTTTTCTACTGAGTCGGAGATCATGGCCTGCAACTGCACGCGCTTGAGGCCGGCGGTGAGGGCGGCGAGCGATTCGGGTGTGACGTCGGACGCGGCGGGCAGAGGCTTCGCGGCGAGCTGCACTCTGATGAAATCGAGGCGTTCCGACTCCGAAGGCAGCGGTATTTCGATGGACGCCAGGCCGGGATTCTGCACCAGCCCGAGATTCAGCTCGATGCGGTTCTCGGCGATCAGGCAGAAGGTGATATCGGCTTGGAGAAAGACGGGGCTCTGCGCCCAGCGCTTCAGGATCACCAGCGAGTTGCGATCTTCGGCGGGCATGCCGGACGCGTCGCCCGCGGGCGCCACGGTCTCGGCGAAATCGACCACCAGCGCGATTTTCTTTTTGTCCTGGATGCGCAGGCGCAGGTAATTGTCGAGGATGTTGAGGACGCCATCGGGGTTGCGCGGCAGGCCGTTCGCGAAATTCGTGCCGTGGAAGCTGTCGTAGCCGGCGAGGGCGCGCGAGAAATCGGCCTTCATCTCGGGAGTGGAGAAGGTGAGGCCGCCGCCGCGGTCGTAGAAGAGGACCAGGTCGCGGGCGCCGAAGAGGGCCTCGCGCAGGAATTGCTGGAGCGGGACGAACTCGCCGTTGCGGGCTGCCAGGTCGCGCACGTTGCCGTGCAGGACGAACATGGAGGTGACGCCGGAGTAGTATTTCTCGGAAAGCTCGGACGCCCAGGCGGGGAGGGTTTGGATGGTTGGGATAGCGGACATAGGTCAGAGCGCTCGGAAAGACACCGCTTGCTTACGCGCGCGGCTCGGAAACGCGCGGCCCGGAAGGGCGCGGCTCGGAAGCGCGCAGCTCGGAAGCGCGCGGCTCGGAAACGCGCGGCTCGGAAACGCGCGGCCCGGAAGCGCGCAGCTCGGAAGCGCGCAGCTCGGAAGCGCGCGGCTCGGAAGAGAATTACTGAGCCGTGCCCAGGGGGCACCCCGTGAGGGAGCGGTATTGGCCATTAGTTCCTCACCCGGCCGCCGTAGGTCTTTCCGGTATTGCCCATGTCGGCGGGATTGAAATCCGGGGTGGCCAGCGGCGAGAGGTCGAAGATCGATTCCACTTCGCGCACGGTCTCTTCGGTCTGCTCCACGTCTTTCACCAGGTTGTCCAGATGCTCGCTGATCTGCTGCGGATCGTGCATGGTCACCGACTGATCGCGGATCAATTGCAGCACATCTTCGATGGCAGCGCACTGCGCATCCACTATCTGGCAATTCTCTTTGATCTTGTCGAACTTTTCGATGCGTTTGCCCAGGATCTCGATGCGCTTGCGGTTGATCTCCTGCACCTTGGGCGGTTCCTTCTCCAGGTCGGCGCCGATCGCCGCGGCTTCTTTGCGGATGGCGTCGGGATTGGTGGTGTTGAGGTACTGCCGGTGATGAAACGCGGAGTTGAGCAGGCGTACATACGATTGCGACAGGCCTTCGAGCTTGGATTCCATCTGTTCGGCGAACATCTGTGACGTGCTGCTGAGGCGCTTGTAATTCTCGCGGATGGCCTGGCAGACGGCGTCCAGACGGGCATAGCGGCTGCGCATCTCGGGCGGCAGTTCGCGGAACATGTCGCTCAGTCCGCGCTGCTGTAATTTCTTCTCCTCGGCATACTTCCAGGAGCGCACCAGGCGCTGGAAGCGTGGGTTCTGCGGGACGGTGCTGAGATAGATGAGCTCCAGGCCGGCGGCCAGCAGCAGGGGCAAGCCGCTGCCGGAAATGAGGGCGAAACCGGCGGCGCCGGCCAGCGTGATCCAGTTGTACTGCCAGTGGAACGCGGCCTTCACGTAGCTGATTGAACCGTCGTCCTTGTCGTCCATCAGACGCTCACTCGCACCTGGCCCTGGCCGGGCGCGCGGCGCAAACAGGCGAGCACGTGTTGCTGCAACTCGTGAAACGGTTCGGTCTGCTTGATCGAACGGTCGCGCGGACGTCCAAAGGGCACCGGTACATCCTCCACAATTGTACCGGGACGAGCACACAGGATGTAAATGCGGTCGGCGAGGTAGATGGCTTCGTCCACGTCGTGGGTCACGAACAGGACGGTGCTGGCGGATTCGCCCCAGATGCGCAGTAGCAGCTCCTGCATGTCTTCGCGGGTCTGGGCGTCGAGTGCGCCGAAAGGCTCGTCCATCAGGATCACGGAGGGCCGCAGAGCCAGCGTTCGGGCGATGGCGACGCGCTGCTGCATGCCGCCGGAGAGCGTTTCCGGGTACGACTTCTCGAACCCGGAGAGCCCCACGGCTTGGATGAGATGCTCCACGGTCTGGCGGCGTTCCGGCTCGGGGAATCCGTTGATTTTGAGGCCGTACTCGACGTTCTGCGACACCGTGAGCCAGGGAAACGAGGTGTACTTCTGGAAGACCATGCCGCGGTCCCGGCCGGGGCCGGTGACGGGCGCGCCGTTGACCAGGATCTCGCCGCTATCGGGATGGTCGAGGCCGGCGATGAGACGCAGGATGGTGGACTTGCCGCAGCCCGAAGGGCCGAGAAGCACGCGGAATTCGCCGACATCGCGGCCCTCGGGCGAGAATTGGTCCTCGATCTCGAAGTTGATGTCGTGGATGGCCTGGATGCGCTCGCCGGTGGGCGAGATGAAGCTGCGGGCCACGTTTCGCAGGGAGACTTTCAGTTTAGCGGGCATAGGAATTCACCGCGGAGACGCTGAGACGCTGAGAAGACAACGGGAACGTGGGGCTCGTGCGGGGCTTGCGAGTGACGCGTCTTCCCCGGGTTGGGTCGCAGAGGGGGCAGAGGTAACCGGCGTGCCTTCGGGCGATCGCCAAGGGCCGGATTGCGGAGATGTTCACCGCGGAGACGCTGAGACGCTGAGAAGACAACGGGAACGTGGGGCTCGTGCGGGGCTTGCGAGTGACGCGTCTTCCCCGGGTTGGGTCGCAGAGGGGGCAGAGGTAACCGGCGTGCCTTCGGGCGATCGCCAAGGGCCGGATTGCGGAGATGTTCACCGCGGAGACGCTGAGACGCAGAGAAGGCAACGGGAACGTGGGGCGCGTGCGGGGCTTGCGAGCGACGCATCTTCCCCGGGTTGGGTCGCAGAGGGGGCAGAGGTAACCGGCGTGTCCCCGGGCGATCGGCAGGGGCCGGATTGCGGAGATGTTTACCGCGGAGACGCGGAGACGCTGAGAAGACAACGGGAACGTGGGGCGCGTGCGGAGCTTGCGAGCGACGCATCTTCCCCGGGTTGGGTCGCAAAGGGGGCAGAGGTAACCGGCGTGCCATCGGGCAGTCGGCAAGGGCCGGATTGCGGAGATGTTTACCGCGGAGACGCTGAGACGCTGAGAAGACAACGGGAACGTGGGGCTCGTGCGGGGCTTGCGAGTGACGCGTCTTCCCCGGGTTGGGTCGCAGAGGGGGCAGAGGTAACCGGCGTGTCCCCGGGAGTTTGCCAAGGGCCGGATTGCGGAGATGTTTACCGCGGAGACGCTGAGACGCTGAGAAGACAACGGGAACGTGGGGCGCGTGCGGGGCTTGCGAGTGACGCGTCTTCCCCGGGTTGGGTCGCAGAGGGGGCAGAGGTAACCGGCGTGTCCCCGGGAGTTTGCCAAGGGCCGGATTGCGGAGATGTTTACCGCGGAGACGCGCGGGAAATACTTCTGGCCGCCGATAAGCGCCGATGAACGCCGATAGGGGAATCTTCCCGAGCGGGGCCAAATAGGAAAAACAGTGGCGGGCTGAAGCCCGCCCCACCAGGCGTGCTCACGCATGGGTGTGCGCCTTTGCCGCGACCTTTGCGATGGCCGGGGCGGACGACTGGCTCACCGTCTGGCGCCAGGGGAAGAGCTTGCGCTCGAGGACGGTCAGAATCCAGCGGAACAGGAAGGCGGCGAAGCCGATGGCGATGATGCCGGCGTAGACGCGGTCGATATCGAGCACTTTGCGGGCGGCTTCCACCATGTAGCCGACACCCTTGCGCGCGTTGACCATCTCGGCCAGGATGACGTAGGTCCAACCGATGTCGTAGAGAATGCGAAACGAACCGAAAATGGCGGGGAAGGACGCGCGGAACATCAGCCACAGCAGTTGCGGCTTCTTGGCGCCTAGGGTCATGGCCGTTTCGAGCAGCGACTGGTCCACGCGGTCGGCCTCTTCCACCACCAGGGCCAGCAGGTAGAAGAACATGCCGAAAAAGAGGAAACCCACCTTCATGCCTTCCTCCATGCCGAAGAGCCCGATAAAGGCCGGGATGAAGGCGGTGATGGGCATGGAGCGCATGGGCTCCGCGATGGGATTGATGAAACTGTGCAGCCAGCGGAAGCTGCCCATCAGGAGCCCCAGCGGGATGGCTATCGCGGCGGACCAGAGGAAGGCCTGGCCGATGCGCCACCAGCTCATGAAGACGTTGCCCAGCAGGTCGTATTCCGTCCAGAGGCGGGCGAAAGCCGCCACCACTCCCATCGGTTTGGGCAAGGAAAACGGCGGCAGGTTTCCCCACCTAGTGAGCAGGAACCAGATAAGCACCACCAAGGCCCAGCTCAGGAAGGCAAGCAGAAGGCGTGTCTTCCGCGAGACTTCTCGGCGAATGTCGAGCAGGTGGAAACTCACTGTTTGGCAGCCGGGTTGGGATACACCTTGATGTCGGTGCGGCGATTCTTCTCGCGGCCCTCGGGAGTGTCGTTGTCGGCGAGCGGCCGGTCGGGGCCGTTGCCGATGGTGCGCATGCGGGCGGCCGGGTAGTGGAACTTATCGATCAAATAGCTCTTCACGGTATCGGCGCGCTCTTTGGAAAGCGCCATGTTCAGGTCACGCGAACCGGTGGAATCGGTGTTGCCCTCGATATCCACGACGGTGTTTTCGTAGGCGCGCATGAACTCGCCGATTTCATCCACCACGGCGCGCGAATCGAGGCCCATCTTGGCGGAGTTGGGCTCGAAGTAGATGGTCTTACGCTGGGTGGCGAAGGGGGTCGCGTCCTTTGGTGGCGCTTTATAAGTGATAGGGGCTTCGGCGGGCGAATTGGGGAACTTGCTGGCGAGTTGCGCCACGTAGCGCCGGTCGACGCTCTGTTCGGGGTCGGAAACATGCTTGATTTCGCGCAATTCGCGGTACATTTCCTGGGACATCTTGAAGATGTTAGAGTAATCGGAATCGGAGCCGGCGGCGCCGAAGAACGACTGATTATCGGCGTAGTCGGAAAGGTGCACGCCCTCAAGCATGGTCTTCGCAAGATCGGAGGGGATGTTGAAGTCCTTGATGGTACCGATGAGCGTGTAAGCGCGTTCGGGATGTTCTTGAATGAAATTGACGCCTTCGAGCCAGCCCTGGAGGAATTTGAGCAACGTTCCCGGATTGGCCGCGGCAAAGCGGTCGCTGACCACCAGGATGTCGGCGATCAGCCTGTTGGCGATGCGGGTGTCGTAAATTTTGCGCGAGCCGGGACGCTTGGCGACGGCGTCGGACATATCGGGATCCCAGGCCACGGCTGCGTCCACCTTCTGCTGCGCGAACAGCGTGGCCGGCTCGATGCCGTCTTTGGTGTGCACCGCCTTGGCGAAGATCTCGTTGCGCTGTTCGGTGGAGAGGCCGGAGCTTTTCAACCCGTTCCAGATCAGGAAGTGCGAGGGCGTGAACGGAGCGAAGGCCACGGTCTTGCCGGCCAGGTCTTCGATGCTCTTGATGCCCTGCGCGCCGATTACGCCATCGGCGCCACGCGACCAATCCACCATGTAGACGGCGTGCGCGTTGAATTTCTGGTCCTGGAACTTGCCGAAATCCTTGCCCCAAACGTCGGCGGTAGTGAGCATGACGTCGACGTTATTGGTGGCCAGCGCGGTTGAGCCTTCGGTCCAATCGTCGATGATTTTGAACGTGACTTTGAGTCCCTTGTCGGCGTAGATGGACCCGGCGGCGGTGTCCAGGCCGCCATTGGCGACGAGGCCGCCGACGCAGCCTACCCAAATATTCAGGCGCACGCGCACATCGTTGGTCTCGCCGGACGCGGACGTGGGCAGCGGCTTCGCCGTGTCCACCTTGGCGCTGGAAGATTTCGATCCCGGGATGAGCTTGCTGACGTCGAGGAGCCCGTATTTGTTGAGGGCGAAAACCACCATCCCCAAGCCCAGCAAGAAGATCAGGACGTAACCACCTCGTTCAATTTTGACGGCCATGGTATTTTCCTAAGAAAGCTACGATGTTTTCTGCGCTTCGGTTCCCCCGATGGTCTTCTGCGGCGGGGCGGCGGAAGGCTGCGGAGGGAGGATCCCCATCTCCACTTTGAACTGCTTCACCAGCTCGTTGGCCTTAAGTTTGTCGGCTTCTTCTTCGATCTGGATCTTCTGCTGGTCGACATTGCCCATCGCCAGATCCATGCGCGCTTCGTTGACGGCGGTCATCTCTTCGATTTTGCGGACCATTTCGTCGTGGGTCTGGCTGATGCCGGCGACCTCGAACTGCTCCATGGAATCGGCCACTTTTTTCTGCCATTGGGCGCGGCGATAATCGCGGATGGCGTCGAGAGCTTCGCGCGTTTTGCGCTCCTTTTCGAGCATGAAGGCTTTCTTCACGGCCATGGCTTTGTCGAAGGCGGCGGTGGCGGTCTGCAACTGGCCCTGGTTGCGGGCGAGCGCGCTTTTGACCTGTTCGAGCTGCACGGCGAAGCTGCCGGCGAGGTCGTCGCGGCCAGCCGAGATGGCGGCCTTCACCTTGGCGGTGAGGTCGGCGGCCTCACCCTGATAGCGGGCCTGCTCTTTTTGCAGAAGGGTCTGGTTGGCCTTGACCATAGCGATGCTCTCGTTCATGCGAGGCACCTGGTCGTTCATGTCGCGGATATTTTGTTCGAGAATGATCTCCGGATTTTCACCCATGGAGATAAAGAGACCCATAAATGACCGGAATACGCGAGACAGTCGTCTCCACATCGAGGAGGCTCCATTTCCGCGGCTTTATTCGGGTTTCGGAGCCGAAGCCGGCGTAGCCGCGTGGCCGCCGGCGGCGATCGGATTGTCCGTTACGAAATAAGATACGGCATCCGCTATCTTTTGTTCCTCTTCCTGCTTTTTCAAACGCCAGGCGAAGAAACGTTCTTTTTCCTTGGCTACCTCGTCGTTATTGGCCTGGATGCGCGAACGATGTTCGGCCATTACGCGATCGAGTTCAGCCTGAATCTGCTGATTTTCCTGCGTCTTCTGGGCTTCCAACTGGTTCAGGGCCTTTTCCTGGACGCTTTCGAAAGTATCGAGCGCCTGGTCGCGCTTCATGGCGTCCTGAATGACATCCTGGATGGGTGCGCCAACGGCTTCCAGGGCGACCAGAACGGAGCTGCGCTTCACATCGCGAGGCATATTGCGAATATGCTCGCTGCGCAGCATGTCGCCCACCTTTTCGATGGTGAAACCGTGGGACGGAGGGTGGATCTCGGCGGCCTGGTAGATTTCGGCGAAAGAGGCCGGATTGGTGACCGGGGCGGTGAACGTCGGCGGAGGCCCGACGGCGCGCGCGATATCGGCAACGGCTTGGGCCGCGGAGGGAGCTGGGGGCGTCGCCTCGCTTTCCTCGGGACGACGGGACGATTCGTCCACAGAGACGAAGAGGTTATACCACTTCTTACTCATGTGAAATGTGAAAGCTCTAGGGAAGGGTACGACAATTGCATCATGAAGGTCAAGCACCGGGGCTGGGCACGGGATGTCCCCGCGGGACATGGAAGTCGCAGGTCAGCTCTGCCACCGGTTTGCACCGGATTGGACAATCTGTGACTGAGGGCTTGGATGGGACGCGGTTCGGTGCAGATCCAGTTTGAATCCGACAGCTTCCAATCGGCTTCATCGCCGTTTATCAGTGGCTCCATAACGAATGTGCTGGCCTTGGGCAAGACTCCCAACAAAGATCTATTCGCCGCCAATCAACGCCGATGAACGCCGATTGCTCAGGGTGCGACTCGCGTCTCGGCAGGGGCGCCGAGGCAATTCCGTCCGACCGTCGTTTGAAGTCACAGGCCAGAAGCGGTCGGCGACGGGCCCGCGAAGTCGGGAGGGCGCGGGTTCGGGTGTGGGGGCGGGGCTTCGGTGGGGTTTTCGGCTGGGGGGTGTGGAACGAAGCCATTTGGGGGTTTGGCCTTTTGGTTATGCGGGGTTGCGGATGCCGGTTGGGCGTCTGGGGCGGCTTCTCCGGCCTGGAGACGCTCCAGTTCGTGGAGGGCATTGCGGTAGTTGCGGTGGGCGGTGTCGATGCGGCGCTGGAGGCGGGCGAAATAGTCGGAGTTGTTGTGGAAGGCCTGGCCGATCTCGATTTCGTCGTTGGGCCGGAGGGTGTAGAGGGCGCCCTGCTCCCAGAGTTGGGCCTCGCAGACGCGAAAACGGCGGAGGAGCCATTCGGCGTCGATGAGGGTGTCGACGAGCATGCGCTGCTCGGGGGTGGTGGGGTGGAAGCGGCCGTAGTATTCAGATTGGAGGGTTTCGAGGTTGGCGGCTTTTTCGCCGCGGATGATTTGGGATTTGGCGTCGATGCCGGATTTGAGGGCATTCATGCGGGAGGCCGCTTTGCCCTCGGGAGTGTGGGGGCCGGTGGATTTCTGTGCGTTGAGGCGATTGGCCTCGATTTGTTCTTGGGATGCCATACGACTGGAGGGTAGCGTGGGGGCAAGCGGCTGGATGGGTGTTGCGGCTGTAAGTGGGTGAAAGGATTGGGTTGGGGTGGGCCTAAATGGTTGTGACTGGGAGACGTGGGCGCAAGCAAAATAAAGTTCACCACAGAGACACGGAGACACGGAGGGGTAAAGGCCCGGCGTATCGGCGTGTCAGCGGCCTCGGTTCGCGAGAATCGTCGCGGCTTGCGAAGATTCTGGCCGTTAGAAGTACACCGAAAAGAACATTCACCGCAGAGACGCAGAGACGCAGAGGAAAACAAAGTCAAGGTCAAAACCAGAGAGCGCGGAGGTGGCGGAGGACGCGGAGGGGTATAGGCCCGGCGTATCGGCGTGTCAGCGGCCTCGGTTCGCGAGAATCGTCGCGGCTTGCGAGGATTCTGGCCGTTAGAAGTACACCGAAAAGAATATTCACCGCAGAGACGCAGAGACGCAGAGGAAAACAAAGTCAAGGTCAAAACCAGAGAGCGCGGAGGTGGCGGAGGACGCGGAGGGGTATAGGCCCGGCGTATCGGCGTGTCAGCGGCCTCGGTTCG
>Ga0326727_10003693_pt1 | contig 48175 bp, 44 predicted proteins | sample MB2enrmetagenome_FD_207643 | JGI IMG/M metagenome (GOLD analysis project Ga0326727, IMG submission 207643) | Lab enriched peat soil microbial communities from McLean, Ithaca, NY, United States - MB29MY | ecosystem: Environmental > Terrestrial > Soil > Wetlands > Peat | place: USA: New York... | reverse complement strand
ATGATCCCCGGCTGTACGCGACCGACGAGGGAAAAGAGTTGGTCTTGAGATGGCAGCGCGTTAAGCGGTTAGAAGGAAAAAAAACGGCCTACCTCTTTGAGACCACGACCTCCACACCCTGAATGGGCTTTGCGGTCAGCTTCAGTCCCCGGGCCGAAAGCCCGTAGGCGGGGATCTTTGCAATGTCAACGTTCACGGACTTCACCTTCTGTCGTTTTGCCGGCACCATGTTGAGCTTCACGACGCCCGAGGGCCGTTTGTCCGTGAGAAAATCAATTCCCAGGGAGCCTTCCCTCGCAAGCCAGTAGGTCTTGTTCGTTATGAAGCGTTCGATCTGAACCTTTTTCCCCCACGCGAGCCCGTTGGCGTCACGGTAGATGAGGGTGAAGCGCGCGCCTTTTGCCTTGTCAAAAATCCCCGCGTATAGGAGCGCACCCGGCATCCACGCTTTCTCCGGAGGGGCCATGATCCGGTAGGTTCCGTCGGAGGTGACCGCGAGGATGCGGTCATACTCTGTTACGTTCATCACGAACTCTGATCCCCGCACCGAGCTTCCGAAGTAGCCGGCTTCCCGATCGTAGCTCAGACGGATGTTCGCCTTCGCAACCGCCACCTTGTCCACCTCGTGGAAGGTGGCGATCTCTGTGCGCCGCGGGAATTGCTCCCCGTACTTATCGTTGAGACCAGCGAGCCATTCGATGACCGTCTTCGTTAGGTTCTTCAGCTTACGGTTAACCTGCTTCAGGTCAGCCACGATGTCGTCGATCTCTCCACGGTTTTTTTTCAGATCATAGGCGCTGATGCGGCGGATTCTCAGCTCGAGGAGGCGTTGCACATCATCATCCGTCATGGCTCGAACAAACTGACGCGAGAACGGTTTCATTCCCGTGTAAACTTCCCGCCGGACGGCGTCCTCGGTGGTCGCCCTCTCCAGTCTCTTGTAGACCCGATTCTCAATGAATATCCGCTCCAGCGTCAGCCAATGTCTGCGGTCTTCCAATCGCGCAAGCTCGTGCTCCAGTTCCGCCTTGATCTGTTTTTTTAGGAGGAGGGAGAACTCCTTGAGGTATTCCGAAACCAAAACCTCAGCGGGCCGTTCGTTCCTGATGACGACCATGTTCGAGGAGATAGCGATCTCGCAGTCGGTGTTGGCGTAGAGTTGGTCCATCACGGTATCCGGCTCCGCGCCCCGAGACAGGGCGAGTTCGATCTCCACGTGGTCGCTCGTGAAGTCGCTGATTTTCGAGACGCTGACTTTCCCCTTCTGCACAGCGGCCTCGATGGAGGCGATGAGGCTCATCGTGGTGGTCGAGAAGGGGACCTCTGTGATCACGAGCTTCTGCACGCCGCTCACCTTCTCGATTCGGGCGCGCACCTTTACCTTACCGGCGCCGTCGGAATACTCGCTTACGTCGATCAAGCCGCCCTGCGGGAAGTCCGGGTACAGTGAGATCTTCTCCCCCTTGAGGATGGAGACTAGGGCGTTCAGAAGCTCGGGGAAGTTGTGGGGGAGGATGGTGGTTGCCATACCAACCGCAATCCCCTCAGCGCCGAGCATCAGGAGAACGGGGACCTTGGCCTGCAGCTCCCTGGGCTCTTTGCGTCGGCCGTCGTAGCTCGGGATGTACTCGCTGAGGTCGGGGTTGAAGAGCGTCTCCAGGGCAAGCGGCGTGAGGCGGCACTCGATGTAGCGCGCCGCGGCCGCGGGGTGGCCCGTCATGATGTTGCCGAAGTTCCCCTGCTTGTCAATGAAGTAGTCTTTGTTGGCAAGCACCACGAGGGCATCCCCGATGGAGGCGTCGCCATGCGGGTGAAGCTTCATTGCCTCCCCGATGACATTCGCCACCTTGTGGTACTTGCCGTCGTTCATTTCGAACAGCGTGTGGAGGATGCGTCTCTGCACGGGCTTGCAGCCGTCACGAAGGTCCGGGATAGCCCGATCCATGATCACATAGCTCGCGTAGTCGAGAAAGTAACCCTCCATGAGGGGCTTGAGCTGGCTCTGCGGACTCATGCTCCCTCCAGGACCTCGGCGCGGAGGTTGTTGACGATGAACTTCTTCCTCTCAGGCGTGTTCTTGCCCATTAGGAACTCGAGCGTTCGATGCACGCCCGCCATGGAAGGGACCTGCACCGGCGTGAGCCGCATGTCGTCCGACATGAACTGTTTGAACTCCTTCGGCGATATCTCACCGAGGCCCTTGAACCGCGTGACCTCCGAGCCTTTCAGGCGTTTCATGGCGGCGTCACGCTCCGCTTCGCTGTAGCAATACACCGTTTCATCCTTGGTTCGTACCCGGAACAGCGGTGTCTCCAGGATGTAGAGGTGTCCTTGGAGGACGAGTTGCTCGAAATAATGGAGGAAGAATGTGAGCAGCAGGTTCCTGATGTGCATGCCGTCCACGTCCGCGTCCGTCGCAAGGATCACCCTGTTATAGCGAAGCCCGTCCAGGCCGTCCTCGATCCCCAGCGCACGCATGATATTGTACAACTCCTCGTTCTTGTATACGGTGTCGCGCTTCAGCCCGAACACGTTCAGCGGCTTCCCCTTGAGGGAAAAGATGGCCTGAGTGTGCACGTCCCGCGCTTGGATCATGGTGCCGCCCGCGGAGTCCCCTTCTGTAAGAAAGATGCTGGATTCTTCCCGACGCTTCTCCTTCTCATCATCGAAGTGCACCCGACAATCCGTGAGCTTCGGGATGTGGAGCTCCACCTTGCGGGCCATCTCCCGGGCTTGTTTCTTGATGCTCGAAAGCTCTTTTCTGATGCGCTCGTTCGCCCTGATTTTCTCGAGCAGTTTCTTCGCTTCGGCCTCGTTCCTGTGCAGCCACGTAAGGGTCTCTTTCTTGACGTCTTCAGCGACCCAGGTTCGGATTTCGTTGTTTCCCAACTTGTGCTTGGTCTGACTCTCGAAGACAGGGTCTTTCAGCTTGATTGCCACCGCACCGATCATCCCTTCCCGCACATCCTCCGCGGAGAAGTTCACCCCAGCGTATTCGTCGATTGCCTTCAGCACGCCGAGGCGGAAGGCTGTCTGGTGCGTCCCCCCATCCACGGTAAACTGGCCGTTGACGAAGCTGAAGTAGCTTTCTCCGAAGTTGGCGGTGTGCGTGAACGCGAACTCGAGGCGAGGGCCCTTGTGGTGGGCTATCGCGTAGTGCACCTGCTCTTCGCCGATTTCTTCTTCCAGGAGATCACGCAGACCTTCCTGGCTCGATACCGTCTGGCCGTTATAGGCGAAGCGCAGCCCGGAGTTGAGATAGGCGTAGTAGCGCAGCCGCTTCAAAATGAAATCATCATCCCACTCGTATGTCGTGAAAATTTTGGGATCCGGCGTGAAGCGAACGAAGGTGCCGCCCTTGGCCTTTGGATCTTTGCCGTCCTTCTGGGTGATGAGCTTGCCTTCACGGAAAACTGCCTGGACGAACTTTCCTTCCCGGAAGCTCGCCACCTCGAACTCGGCGGAAAGCGCGTTGACGGCCTTTGTGCCCACTCCATTCAGCCCCACGGAAAACTGGAAGACTTCGTCGTTGAACTTGCCGCCGGTATTCACCTTGCTAACGCAGTCGATAACCTTGCCCAGGGGAATACCGCGGCCAAAGTCGCGAACGCTGACGGAAGTCTTTTTTCTGGTGATTTCGATGACCTTCCCCTGCCCCATGATAAACTCGTCCACGCTGTTGTCGATGATTTCCTTCAACAATATGTAGATTCCGTCCATGGGGTTGGAGCCGTCCCCCAGCCTGCCGATGTACATACCCGTGCGCAGCCGGATATGTTCCAGCGCATCCAGGGTTTGGATCGATTTCTCGTCGTATTTGACTGCGGTCTTCGCCATTGTATTGCCTGCCGGTTCGCGCGGAAAATGCGGAATATCTCGTATTTCCTTTGATAGTAAGGAAAATTCCCTATCAAGGTCAAGCCGCCGGTGGAGCAGACCGCGGTTTCCGCCGACGAGGCAGCATCCGCCGCTAGGACAAGGCAGGACGGCCACCGGGCAGCGACACAGGCGTCAATGGACGTCGCGTGTGCAACCGGATAAAATGCGCTACAAAGAGGAGATCGTCATGAAAAGGTTCGTCATTCTACTTGTTATCGCATCTGTCGCCTTCACGGGGTGCGCCTCAGGCAACTTCTTGGGGTTCATTGCCACGAACAAGTACGTGGATGACAAGACCAAGGCCCTCGCCGACGAACAGGCGAGGCAAATCGCCGATCTCAAAGCGCAGATAGCGGACTATCAGAAAGTGAAAGAACAGGCTCAGGCGGTCATGGACCAGGTCAATCAGAACCAGAAAAGCATCGAGGACCTCCAAGCGCTCGCGAAGAGGGTAGAAGGAAAGCTCGACCAGGTGCCCAAGGACGTCATCAAACAGCTTATCGCGGCGCTTCAAGCAGCCCTGAACGAGTAAAGAGAGGACGGAACGACCACTGACGAAAGGGACATCATGCGCAGCACGCCATCGAGGATGATCAGGACGCTCTGCATCACCATCACCATCGCAATAAGCACTGCGTTGCCGATCTTTGCTAGCGCGCAAAGGGAAACGGCGGCCCAATACACCGCAGTTTTGATCCCCAAGTTGACCTCGACGTGGTTCGATAGGATGCAGGTCGGGCTCGAGAAAGCTGGCGCCGAGCTCGGTGTCACCATCAAGCAGGAGGTCCCTTCGCCTGCGGACGCCGCACAGCAGGCGAAGCTGGTCGAGGATGCGACCAACCGGGGCAGCAATGCCATCCTTGTTGTCCCGGATGATCCCGAATCCATCGAAGCGGCCTTCGCAGGGGCGCAAGCGAAGAAAATCGTGACGATCACGCACCAATCGCCGGACCAGGCGTACGCCGACTACGACGTGGAGATGATCGACAACGCTTTCTTCGGCCATCTCGGAATGGAGGAGATGGTAAAAGCGATCGGTTCCCCGGAAGGCCAATACGCGGTCTACGTGGGGTCCTTTACCAGGCTGGATCATAACATGTGGGCCGACGCGGCAGTTGCACTGGCCCGGCAGAAGTATCCCGGTCTCAAGCTCGTGGGAGAACGGTTCCCTGTGTCGGAGGACGCCGGATTGGCCTGCCAGACCGCCCTCGATCTCCTTGCGACGTACCCGGACATCAGGGGTTTCCTTGTTTTCGGGGACCGCGGCGGACCGGGAGTTGCGCAAGCACTACGTCAGAAGGGGCTCGTGGGAAAGATCGCTGTTATCAGCACGACAGGGCCGAGCGAAGCCTCGCCATACCTTAAGGACGGCTCACTCAGCGCGTCGGTCCTATGGGATCCTGCCGACGCCGGCTACGCCATGGTGTACCTTGCCAGGCTCGCGCTCGACGGTAAGAGGAGTTTGATTGGCGCAGACCTGGACATTCCCGGGCTCGGCAAACCGCTTTCGTTCGCTGGAAACACAATGATTTTCGACAGGCCGATCGTCCTCACCAAGGAAAACGTGGACGAGTTCAACGGATTCTAGGTTCTGCGGCCACCCAGACGCTCCACGAGCTGCAAGGGCGCTGCAGGAGTTGCGTGCGCTACAGGAGCACCTCCCGGCCCGACGCCGCTGACTGATACGTAGCATCGATGACCTGCTGAACCCTCAGGGCTTGATCCATGGTGACACACGGTTGTTCGATGCCCTGAAGAGCGCGCACGAAGTTGATAAATCTGTTGCAGTGAGGGTGACTCAGCGGCAGTCCGATTCTGGCGACGTCCACCGGAGCCGCGAGGTCCTTATCCAGCCGGTAGATTTCCACGGGGGGAAGACTCGCACCTGCCTCGGTGCCGAAGATTTCGACGCCGTGAGCGTCGTCCTCTTTCTGGTGCGCAACCCACGAGACTTCTATCTGGACACTGGCGCCGTTTTTCATCCGCAGAAACGCAGAGGCGCTGTCCTCCACGTCGAAGGGAATGTCTTCCGGCGTCGATGCTCCCCAGCTGCCCTCTCCGAGTCCGCGACTTCCGAACTTCGAATAGACAGCTGCGCTCACGCTTGCGACGTCGAAGTTGCCGGACGTCCACAAAGCGAGGTCGATCATGTGCACACCGATGTCCATGACGCAGCCCCCGCCAGCCAGCTTCTTGTTGCCGAACCACGTCCCTAGGCGAGGAGCGCCGAAGCGGCGGCGCCAGAACGCCCGTATACGATGAATCTCCCCAAAGTATCCGCGTTCGGTGAGGCTGCGGACCAGCTGCGTGCTTTTCTCGAAGCGTAAGTTCATGCCGAGCATGAAGGTCTTCCTGGCGGCCGCCGCGGCGTCCGCGACCCTGCGCGCGTCCGCGTACGAAAAAGCGAACGGCTTTTCCAGGATGACGTGCTTTCCCGCCTCAAGGGCTGCAATGGCGTAAGGAGCATGGTAGGCCGTCGGGGTAGCTATGTACAACGCGTCCAGAGAGGGGTCGCGGAAAAGGTCCTTCGCGTCCGAACGGACCGTAGGCAGCCGGTTGCGCAGGGCGAACTTCCCCGCCCGTCCCTGATGGGGATCCGCGATCGATACGACTTCCGCCGCCTCGCTTGCCGTTATCCCGTCGAACCCGCTCTGGGCGATCATGCCCGCACCGACGATTCCAAACTTCAGCATGAAACATTCCTTTCCTGCCCCGCGATTCTTTGGCCCTGGTTCTCGGTCCTGGACGCCTCTCTCTTTTATATCCACAGAGCGTGGCCTATATCAACCATGCGTGAGTATGTTAGGTGGACGGGAAGGAACCAGTGAGGCCGCAGGCAGCGGCCCGGAGGACGCACGAGCAGTGAAAACCGAGTCGATGGCTGGAAAGACAGTACTGATTACTGGAGCGACGGCTGGAATAGGGCGTGTTACGGCGCGAGAATTGGCTGCCGCGGGGGCCCATCTGCTGCTCGTTGCCAGAAACCGTCAAAAAGCGGAGGAGACGCGCGCGTGGCTCCAGGACGTGGCGGGCAGCAAATCCGTTGAGCTCATCATTGCCGACCTCTCCTCCCTGGCGCAAGTGCGCTCCGCGGCGGAACAGGCCAGCTCTTTCGGAGCGCTGAATGTCCTTGTGAACAATGTCGGCGCAATTTTTCAGCGTCGCACGGAGTCCGTCGACGGGATCGAAATGACGTTCGCGCTGAACCACCTCGCGCCTTTCCTTCTCACGACTTTGTTGAGGGAAGCGTTGAGACGCGGTGCTCCGTCTCGCATCGTCACTGTGTCTTCGGACGCTCACCTTCGTGCCACTATGAACTTCGATGACCTCGAGGGTCGCGGGCGCTACCGGGCTTGGTCGGCTTATGGGCAGTCGAAACTAGCAAACCTGCTATTCTCCTACGAGCTTGCCAAGAGGCTTGAAGGGAGCGGCACGACGGCAAATGCCCTGCACCCGGGGTTCGTGGCCTCCGAGTTCGGCAAGAACAACGGCGGTTTCCTCCGTGTTGCGATGTCCATCGCGCAGCGCCTCGGCGCCGTCAGCGTGGAGGAAGGCGGCCGGACGAGCATTTACCTTGCCTCTTCTAAAGAAGTGCAGGGAGTGACGGGAAAGTACTTCGTTAAGTGCCGTGAGCAGAAGTCCTCTCCCGTGTCGGAGGACGCGGAGAGTATGCGACGGCTCTGGGAAATCTCTGAAAGAATGACCGGCCTTGTCGAGGACGGCGCCGCGGTCAAACGCGTTTTGGTGTAGTGAGGAACCAGATGGAATACGTTCGACTTGGTAAGACGGGGCTTACGGTCTCCCGGATCTGCCTGGGGACCATGACGTACGGCTCCCCTTCGTGGCGGGACTGGGTCCTCGAGGAAAAGGACTCGAGGCAGTTCTACAAGCGGGCGATCGAACTAGGAATCAACTTTTTCGACACCGCGGATATCTACTCCTTCGGGGTGAGTGAGGAAGTGACGGGGCGCGCCCTGAAAGATTTCGCGCGACGCGACGAAGTTGTCGTCGCTACGAAGGTGTTCAACAGGATGGGGCAAGACCCCAACAACGCAGGGCTGTCTCGCAAGCACATCATGAGCTCGATTGATGCCTCTCTACGGCGGTTGGGAATGGACCATGTCGACCTCTATCAGATCCACCGCTGGGATCCTGACACGCCGATAGGGGAAACCCTCGAGGCTTTGAATGACGTGGTCCGCAGCGGGAAGGCTCGCTACATTGGGGCTTCGAGTATGTTTGCATGGCAGCTCGCCAAAGCACTCTCCGAGTCCGCACAAAACGGCTGGAGCCGGTTCGTGTCAATGCAAAACCATTACAACCTTGTCTATCGGGAGGAGGAGCGGGAGATGATCCCTCTTTGCGAGGACCAGGGGTTGGGGATCATCCCCTGGAGTCCTCTCGCCCGAGGCTTCCTCGCTGGCAACAGGGCCCGTGAGGGAGTCGGCGCCACGACGCGCAGCAAGTCGGACGAGTTTGCCAAGAACATGTACTACCAGGACGAGGATTTTGTTGTTGTCGACAGCGTTGCGCGGGTGGCAAAGGAAATCGATAAGGCCATGCCCCAGGTGGCGCTAGCGTGGATGTTGTCAAAGCCGTACATTACCGCGCCGATTATCGGGGCGAGCAAGCTCCCGCATCTCGAACAGGCGGTAGATGCGTTGTCGATCAAGCTCTCGCCGGAGCAGATCAAGACTTTGGAAGAACCGTACCGTCCACATCGTGTCCTGGGGCACGGCTGACAGCCGGCGACCGTGGAACGGCTCTCGGCTGGCCGGGCGACGCTGCCGTTCTTACGCGTTCATGGCAAGGAGTTTTTCCTTTACCATCTCGTAGAGACGCCGAACATCGGAATCCGTGGTGTGGTAGCCCGTGCCAGAGGTCTGCTGTCGAACCACGACATAGCCGTATTCCTTGTCACCCCCCGGTTCCCTCACGAAGTCATCAAAGCGCATGGAAGCGAGCTTTTGAAAAGTCTCCCCTTTCCCGCGGCAGAGGAACACGGCATACATATACGGCACGCTTCCGTTGGGACCTTTGTTCACGGCGACCTGGAGCTGGACGCCAAGGAAATCCGTGGGCTTCCGGCGCGGCTCGACCATGAGCCGGATGTCCTCCGGTATTTCGTGGCCTTCCTTGTCCTTGTCGAGTCTCAAGTAGGGGGTGATGATGACGTCGCCGCCTTCGGTCTGTTCGGTGGAAAGGATGGGGTCGAAAGCGCGCATGCGAAACGCGAGCTCCTGCGGGGTCCACAGCTTCACGTTGCCGGTCAGCAGGAACGGGACCATCAGCACTAGCGCGTCGAATGTCATGAGCGCGGCAAAGGGACGAAGGCTCATGGCAAGCACGGCGCTCGCCACTGCCAGCACGATGGCGAGGAACCACCCGAAGCCAGGCCTGTAGATCACGGAGAAACTTTTCTGTCGAGTCAGCTGGAGATTGCTCCTGATGCGGTCGAACTCCCGCACCGACGCCGGACTCCAGTCCTCCTGACCCACGTCCATGGGCTTGTTGCGAAAGCTGTGAGCCGAAACGAAGATCAGCCCGGGCACCATGAGAATGATCCCCAGGAAAAAGCCGGCTCCCGCCGGCATGAGGACCTGGAGACCGAAGCCCAGGACAGCGAAGCCGGCAAAAATGACGAGCCGGGCAGGAAAAAAGATGCGCGGAATGACGAATCGCATTTCCATTTTTCTTTTCTCCTCAAAACGCGGCCCAAGGAACATCTCCGCCAGCTGCTGTCATATTCCGTTCCGCCCTGATCTCGGCAGTACCGGCTTGCTGCCAGTACAGCGGACAGGCGGCCTGGCAGGCCGTGAAGTTGCGACACCCCTTGCACGCCGGGGGTGCGAACTGCTTTTTTTTGAAGAACTGGGCCCGTTCGGAAAACCATATCTGCCGAAACCCTGTCTGCAGCAGGTTGCCCATTGGCAAAGGATACGAGGAACAGGGCAGAACGTCACCGGCAGGAGACACGGACAGTAAGCCGTCCATGGCCGCGCAGGATTTGTTACCCAACCCCCGGGCAAGCGTGTTGTAGTGGCAGTGGGGGATAGGTGAGTACCAGAAGAAGACCAGGCCCTCTCGACTCGCCGCGGCGCGGACCCTATCAATGACGGCCCCCGCGCGCGAGTACGAGAGGAAAAGTTCGTCATCAAGCTCGTGCGGCTCCCTGGAGCTCGGGATATAAAGATTCATGGCGAATCTGCCCACGCCGAGGCTCTTGAGAAACGCCGGCATCTTCGGCGCATCTTCCGCCGTGATGGCGGTGACCGTAGTGTTCGTCTGCACCGAGATGCCCGCCGCCCTCATCGCGCGGATTCCCTCCAGGGATTGTCTCCAGGCGCCGCGGCGCCGCGTGAGGCGATCGTGGACCTGCTCATTCGGGCTTTCCACGCTGACCTGGGCCGTTCGAAGGCCAGCGTCGAAGAGACTTTTTGCCCGGTAAGGATCCGCAAGCGTTCCGTTGGTCACGAGGTTGACTTGCAGACCGAGCGAACGCGCGTGGCGGATCATTTCCTCCAGATCGTCCCTAAGGAGCGGCTCCCCGCCGGTAAAGGAAAAGAACGGAATGCGAGCGTCGTCCTTGAAGATGCGCAGGATTCGCTTCACATTTTTCAGGCTCATCTCTTTTCCGTTTCCGCCCGAGACGGCGCGCGGAGTGCCCGGGTGGAGATCGGTTCCGCAGCCGGCGTAGCAGAACCGGCATGCGTTGTTGCAGCGCCAGGTCACGGCAACCTCTCCGAGAACAGGCAGCCGCGTGAACTGGAACGAATAGGGGACCGTTTCCAACGGCGGAAGCGTGGATGGCTCTCCGAGGTACAGGGCGCGGAGGCGGAAGGCGAACTCCGCCACCTGGAGCGCCCTGTCCTCCCGCTCGATGCCGGGGATGGTGCTTACGCTTCCTCCGGCGAGCATGTGTCGGACGATTGCAATCCCGGTGGCATTGGCCTTGTAGACCTGGTTCGGAGGAAGGATGATGATGTCATCCTCCTGCCGGGCGAAAATGTGATCCCCGGCCTCCCGGAAAAACTCGTCCACCCACCGAAGGGAGTCAGCCACGTTGCCGTGATCAGTGTATGATTCGCCGCTTACATTTTTGGCGATGCGACTCAATGGGCCCCTCCCGATACACACGCGGAATGGCAGGCGGAGTGGCACGCAGAATGGCAGGCGGAGTGGCAGGCGTGATGGCAGGCGGAGTGACACGCGTTGTGGCAGGCCGAATAGCATGCCCCGACACCGCCGGTTGTTGCCTGGGGTGGCGCGAAGCATCCCTTGAAACACGATGCTGACGCCATAAACATCCGGTAATCCGCGGAAAAGTCATGGGGGAGACGCACTTGGGAGTAGACCGCCGTGTTCCAGTAGATCCAGCGGTATGATGACCAGTACCAATAATACGGGGCTACTTTGTCCTGTTCGGTGTCTTCGCGCCTCTCCAGCTGCTTCCTGTAATACTCTTTTGTTGCATCGATGTCGCAGTCCCAGATCTTCTCCTGGAGTTTCGCCAGGACCTTTTCGAAGAAGTCGGCAAGCAAACCAGAAAGTACGTCCCCGCGGGTGTCGAACGATTGGAGAAAAAGCTCCTCGTATTCGTGCTGCGCCTTCCGGGCGGTGAGGATCTTGATACGCAGGGGATCCTCCGAAACGACTTCGATGACACCCTGCCTCTTGAGGCCTTCCAGCATAATAGCCACGACCCTTTGGAGTGGCATCTCCAACAGCAGCGCAACTTCGGCTGGGTGGAGGTCCTTTGCGATCTTTCCCTTGACCTGGTAGGTGCCCCCGTACAGCTTGGGCGGGATCCAGTTGTCTCCCGCCCAGCGGATGCCCTCCACCTTTGCCATGGTCTTGCTGTAGCCGAGGGCTTTCGCGACGTACAGGAACAGGATGGCGACCAGGATGACGCCAAATACAATCCCCATGATGGGACGGCTGAGCTGCGCGCGCGGGACAGTCTGGGACTCCGGCAATTCGGGGCCGCCGGTGTTGCCCGAGGTCTGGGGAATAGTTTGGAGAAGGGTTCCCGCCTGTATGGGAACAGCTGACTTTTTCAAGTAGAACTGGATCCGCTGCGACTGACCAGCAGCCACGTCTTGTTGGTTGAACCTGATGGTCAGGTAATAGGAACCGTCGTTTCCTTTTGTCCCATACGCGTCAATGCTATTCTCCTTGTTGACGTGTGGCTCTGTCCGGAAGCCGAGCTGGTTCAGCGCGTCGGCGTCCACCCTTTCCCCCGCGACAGTCACCGGGAGAGTGATCCGCACCGTGCGATGATCGAGCGGCTGATCCCATTCCTCGGGTCCAAAGTCGAGGTAGAACAGCTCCCCATATTCCGCCGATTTCGTCCACCCGATCAGGCCGGCGCTTCCAAGATCTCCACCGTAGGCGAGGAAATACATGGCCTCACCAGTAAAGCCCTGGCCTCCGGCCAGAACAACATCGTACTTCCCATCACCGAGGTCCTTGATGACCAGGCCGATGCGCTCTTTGTTGCCGAGGTCCGCGTAACACTGGTCTCTGTTGAACACGGGTGTGACGGCGGCTCCCTGGAAATAGAATCCGTGCATCAAGCCGCCGGCAGCATGCCAGTCGAAACTTTCGTAATAGTCAGCTTTTCCGTCCGTTCGTATCACAACGTCCATTTCCACGGACTTCAGGTCCGCAGAGACGCCGAATGCACATAGGGTCGCCGTGCACAGACCTATTACGCATGCCAGGAATGCTTTTTTCATTTGTCTTCTTCCAGTTCTTTCTTGATTTGGAGGCGTTCCGCCCCGCTTCCCCCCAACAGGTCCTCCACAGCGCGATCCCTGATAAAGCGTGCGCAATCCCGAATATCACGGGCAAAACCTTCTGCGGCTTCCCGCGTGGGCGCGGTGGCCGTTCCCGGGACGCCGTAGCGTCGGCCTGTTGACTCCTCATCACGCTCTCCGAGAAACACCTGGCAGATCTCGAGGACGCGCTCAATCCGTTCGTTGGCAACGGGGGAGTATGTTGCCAGCTCCCTGCATTTCTCCAGGTACGAGCCGGACTCTTGAAGGAAGTACTCGATTGCTTTGTTGACGCGTTCATCTCCGAGCCTCAGCACGGAGATGCGCTCCCGCAACTCGGTCAAGGCGGCAATCTTGCGCCTGTTTTTTGCCCGCTGGTCTCCCTCTTCTTCTCGCACGATCTCTTTGGCCCCCCGGCGTGAAAAGAAAAGGATGAAGGTCACCACCGCGTACGCTATAACAACGCAAAAGACGGGAACCAAGGAATGTCCCCTCAGAAAAACCAGTGCCAGGGCCAAAAGCGTCGCAGTCGCGAGGGCAAGCGCGGTCGAAAGGCGGGACCGAAGGTACAGGAGAAAAGGGCGCTTTGGGGGCATGCGCCTCCAGTCTGCATCCCCTCCCGAGAAATTGTCAAGAAATCGCCAGCTGGTTTCAGCTGGTTCACGATTCGCCGAGGTTCTCCGCGCCGGTCCGGTCATTCCAGAAGGTAGCCAAGACCCATCACGCGATAGAGCTGGCCGGCGAGCCACCGAGCCGGGTGCGGCCTGCCCGGGACCGCAAGGCGAAGAGGGGAGTTGATCACTTTCAGGCTGCCGTTCTCCATCCTGTTCTGCACGTTGGGGCTTCCCAGGTTCATGTAGTCGATCGTGATTCCCCGACGGATGTGGTAATGAATGTAGGAGATAGTGCCTTGCGGATCCACGCTCACTACCATGCCCATATGGGAGAGCGGATTGGCGTGGCCCTCCGAGCCTTCCTCATCGTACGTATCGTCCCAGAAAACGATGTCACCGGAAAGGGGACGAGAAGTCGTGTAGAGAAGGTCCCGGCGCTGGAGCGTCTGGTAGATGCGCGAAACGCCACTTCCTTTGAGCTTCGGAAAATCCTGCGACAAGTCGATGCCGGCGTACCAATAGATGGCGAGGACTGTGCCCGTGCAGTCCATGGTGAATTTTCTGCCGCGGATGAGGAGCTCGTTCCTTCCGAGCACCGTGTTGGCGCCATCGACGAGCTTCGTTCGAAGCGCAACCACGGCAGGGTCTTCCGTGGCGCGGTTAGGAGCCGGCGAGGTGGCGACCGGCTGCACAACCGCGTCCGTCTGCCCGCCCCCTCCTGAGCGGGAATCCTCGTCGGACCGCCCGTCCGTGGACGGATACGCATTTGTGATCGGACGCCACTCGCCGCCGTCCGATCCGAGAGAGGCGCACGAGCCCAGAGAGATCGAGAGTCCGAGAATGATGAAAATGGCGGCGAACGCGGCAGGGAAAGCCTGGCGCGCCTCAGGCTGATTTTCCATTTATCCCTTTCCGGCGAAGTATTGCTTCATTGGCGTGAAATAGTAGTCAATCCATCCCTGCCGGTAGCTTGCAGCCTGTTCCGCAGGGATTTCCGTTTGAATAATGGTGATTTTTGTCCCCCCTTTTGCTGCTTCCAGGATCACCTCGAGCCGAGAATCAGGGGCTTCCTCAGGGAACTCCGTAGTGCGCCACAGCTGTACAATCCTTTTCGGGGGGTCCAACTCGAGAGTGGTGCCCCACATGTAGCCGCCGCCGGCGGAGAACTTGCCCCCCACGCGGGCGGAGATTTGCGCTTCCGGCGTTTTCGTCATGGCACCATGCTCCTTGTTGCTCATCCACGCCGCATACACCGCTTCCGGAGCTGCCGGGATCACCCCGGAGACCTTGAGAGACTCAGCTTTCATGGGAACCCTCCTGCGCACCGTTCTCACAATGATAGCGTGCCGGCCCGCAACGTGCATGTCCTGGTCATCGCTCTCCGGGGCGCAGATGCAGCGCGGTCCGCACCGTCTTCACTTCATCCGTGATGATGATTCGGGCCAGCTTCGTCACTAGGCGGAGTTCCTCTTCCCTGTTGACGGTCCAAAACGCCAGGGAGAATCCGAGAACTCTCAAGAGACGGGCCAGAAGGAGTCCCCGGCGTGTTCCCAAAACCTCAAACATCAGTATCGGCATATTGAGGTAATCAGGTTTGAGCCGGAAAATCTGGCGGGCCATTCTCGCCATTCCGGTCTTTGCCGCATCCTCCCCTATAAGAAGCCCGATCTGCACCCCGCGAGCCTTGAAATAGGGGAGAAGCGCAGGCTCGAAGGAGGAGACGAGGAGCCCTCCGGGGGCCGGGCGGCGGCCCAGGGCCTCGAAAATCGGCCCGCAATCGCGAGCCGTGAGCGTGTCGGACTTGAGCTCGAGGTTGAGAAACGCTCCGGAGGGGAGAGATCCGAGCATGGCTTCGAGCGAGGTAGGCCCGGCGCGCTCGGGTTTGAAGCCGTTTTTCGTCCGTGCAGGAGGGTCATGGACGATCAGGTACTCGCCGCGAGGAGACTTCTGGAGGTCACACTCGATGCCGTCCGCCTCGGCAGCGAAGGCAGCGCTGAAGGCTTCCAGGGAGTTTTCCCGATGAACGGTATGGGCGCCGCGGTGGGCCAGGATCAGCGGTCTTCTGGAGAGCATGAGGCGCCTACTTCCCTCGGCGGGCCCGATCTGCATCCACGAGCTGTTGCCGGAAAACCTCCTCCTTGCGGCGCAGCATAACGAAGGGGACCTGGTAAGCTTTTTCGATTTTCTCGCGGGTGAACATGTCTTCCGTCTTTCCCAGCTCGGGGGGAGCGCCAGGGGGAAAGAGCAGAAGGTAGTCGGAGTACATCTTGGAGAGGTCCAGTTCGTGCAGCGAGTACAGGAGGCAAAGGCCGTTCACCCGGACATGACTGCACAGGTAGTGCATGACGCGATCCTTCTGCGAATCCTGAAGCGCGAAGATCGGCTCATCCATCAACAGAACAGGAGACCCGTATAGAAGGCTGAACGCGAGGATGGTGCGCTGAAGCTCCCCCTTGCTAACCTCGTGCGTCCTGCGTCCGAGGAACGGAGCAAGCTCGAAAACCTCTATCAGCTCCCGGACGAAGTCCGAGCTCTTTTTTTTGCGAAATCCGAGGGCATGAACCTCATTCAAGAGCTCTCCGATCGGCTTGTCCGTTTCGAACTCGAGATTCTGGTAAATGATGGAAGCGACGCGATGCCGCGCGTTCTCATCCCGCAGACCCGCCGTGTCTTGTCCCCGAATGCGGACGGTCCCTCGCTCCGGGAGGAGAGCCCCTCCGGTGAGCAGGAGAAATGTCGATTTTCCGCAACCGTTTTGCCCGACAAGGGACGTGATTCCGCAGGGCAAGTTCAGACTCAGGTCAGTGAACACGTTCTCCCCCGGCGGAGACTCGCCGTAATGGAAGGAAACGTGCTCGAAGCAGATCTCGCTCTCCATGCCGAGAGGGTACGGCCCGGGGTAAGCTGCGGCAAGAGCGGAACCCATGGACAGAAAAGCAGTGCGTGCGTACCCTGCGCTCATGTCGCGCAAGGTCAGGGTAGGCGTGGTGTTCGGAGGCAGGTCTGCGGAGCACGAGGTCTCTCTGCAATCAGCGAGGAACGTAGTAGAGGCACTGGACCCTGAGAAGTACGAGTCCATTCTTATTGGGGTCGACCGGGAAGGACGATGGTTCAGGCAGGGAGAGACACAGCAGCTTTTCGACGCTGCACGACCTTTGCCAAATCTTGCGGCTTCCGGTTCGGCGGAGGTTGCCCTCGTTACGCGGGGCCACCACAGCAGCCTTCTCGATCTTTCCGGCCGCGGAGAGTCAGCCCCCCTGGACGTCGTCTTTCCGGTCCTCCACGGACCGTACGGAGAGGACGGTTCCATCCAGGGGCTGTGCAGGCTGGCCAACCTTCCCTGCGTGGGCGCTGGTGTCCTGGGTTCCGCTGTGGGGATGGACAAAGACGTCATGAAAAGGCTCCTGCGCGATGCAGGAATACCGATCCCGAGGTTCCTCGTTTTTCGCCGGCGCGAAGCGCGGGTATCGTACAAAGATGCGGTGGACGCACTCGGCACGCCGGTGTTCGTGAAGCCGGCAAACCTCGGATCCTCAGTGGGGGTCAGCATGGCGACCAGCTCTCAGGACTACGATGAAGCCGTGTTGGCGGCGTTCCACTATGACACGAAAGTCATCGTCGAGGAGCGTATTATCGGCAGAGAGCTCGAATGCGCCGTGCTGGGCAACGCGGAGCCGGTCGCCTCCGTCCCCGGCGAGATCCGCACGGGCAGCGGACATGACTTCTACGACTACGAGGCGAAGTACAAAGATGAGAAGGGCGCCGAGCTTCTCATCCCGGCTCCGTTGGATGGAAAGACCGCAGAACGCGTGCGAGAACTGGCGCTGCGCGCTTTCGTGGTCCTGTGCTGCGACGGGATGGCGCGCGTGGATATGTTTCTTCGCAACTCGGGCGAGGTGCTCGTCAATGAGATCAACACGATTCCCGGCTTCACGCAGATCAGTATGTACCCGAAGCTCTGGGAGGCATCAGGGCTCTCCTCGCGGGAGCTGATCGATAGGCTCATCCAGCTCGCCGTTGAACGGCACACGGTGGAGCGCGGCCTATCAAACGCGCCCTAGCTTATCCCTTGATCCGCGTGCGGTATCGGAGGGGCGGGACTCCTTCCAGCGCTGCGAAGGTCTTGGAGAAATGGCTCTGGTCGAAGAAACCGCAGTCGGAGGCGATCGCGGCAATGGTGCGGTCGGTATGGGAGAGCAGATACTTGGCAAAATCCACCCTGCGCCTGGCAATGAAGGACGAAAGCGACACCCCGGATTCCCTGCGGAAAAGATGAAGCGCTCTGCTGACGCTCAACCCAGCTGCTGCCGCGACCTCCGCGGCTGAGACCTTTTCCATGAAGTGCTTTTGGACGTAATCTTTCATCTTCGTCATATGGGCCCATGATTTTCGGCCGATCTCCCCGGCGACGGTCTTGTTGAAGTTCTCCAGGACCTTTGTCACCTTCCAGAAGAGCTCGTCGAAATTGCCCGCCGCGTTGATGTCCGTCAGATAGGAGTAGCGCGGGCCTAGCAGGCCGTCCGCGCTGATGCCCTTCTCGATGGCTGAGCGCGAGATGATGACGATCAACTCCAGGAGCCGGACTTTCAGGCGGTTGAAGTTCATACCGGTTTCCAGGAGGATGGCTCCGAGATAGCGGTTGATGATCTCCCGCGAACCGCTCAAGTCGCCCAGCACGACTTTGTCGATAATCTGATTTTGCATGCGAACGAGCGAGGATACGAGGTCCTGGTTCTCCTTGCGGGCATCCTCCAGGAAGTTGGCAATGGTAAACTGCTGGACGCTGCGCTCCCTGCTCTCATGGATAAGCTCCAGGTCGTTGAGGCCATATCTGCCGGTCAAGTCGAAAAGTCGGCCGGCGTCCCTGCGTAGTTGCTCCGAGGTGACAATCGGGAAAGAGAGCTGAGACCCGGGGGAAATGCGCGCCCGCAGGCGGAAACGGCGGATGCTTCGGATGACCTCTTCGCGGATGTCCTTCTTCATCTGGGGGAAGATGCAGAAACCGCTCACCAACCCCGCGACAAGCTTCTTTTCCCGTGACAGGGGGACGGCGAAAGTGACGAGCCCGAAAGGACAGACGGAAATATACGGTTCTCCCCAGCGAAGGGATTCCTCCACGGCGCGCTGCCGATGGTCGCAGCACAGCTTTTCCCGCCGCGGGGAGGCGGACAACCGCTCGCATAGCTGACAGTCCCCCAGGCTCCAGAGCGTGCTGCCGTGAGCGTCCACGAGGAGGAGCGCTAGATGGGTGGTTGCCTGGTACTCGGCCCCGAGCTGCTTCAGGAGCGCGAGGTCCACTTCCGGCTTGAGGGCTGTGGTCATGCGGCGAATAGCACAATTTTACAAAATATGTTTGCTCTGGACAATATGGTCAAGCTTGAACAAACACCGGGAAGCGGTTCATACTCTCACCAACGCACGGAGGGTTCGATGAAACAGGCCATCATGACGTCCCCCGGGGTCATCGAGTTTAGGGACGTGCCGGCCCCTGAGCCGCGCCCGGGGCAGGTTCTCCTGCGCATCAAGCGCATCGGCGTGTGCGGGTCCGATATCCACGTCTATCATGGGAAGCATGCCCTTACTCCCTACCCTGTCGTCCAAGGACACGAGGTCTCCGGCCTCGTTGAAAAGTTGGGCCAGGGCGTCAAAGGCTTCGCCGTCGGAGATCCTGTGACATTCCAGCCGCAGGTGACGTGCGGAACGTGCTACCCTTGTACCCACGGAGCGTACCATATCTGCGACAATCTGAAAGTCATGGGGTTTCAGACGACCGGGGCTGGTTCCGAGTTTTTCGCCCTCGACGCGAGACTCGTCCTCAAGCTCCCCAAAGCGACGAGCTTCGATCATGGCGCGATGGTGGAGCCCACGGCAGTCGGCGTCCATGCAATAGCGCGCGGCGGCAGCGTGAAAGGAAAGAAAGTGCTGATCTTGGGGGCGGGTCCCATAGGGAACCTCACTTCTCAGGTGGCAAAGGGGATGGGTGCAACGCGGGTCATGATCACCGATGTGTCGGACTATCGTCTCGAGCTGGCCCGTGAGTGCGGCGGCGCGGATGTCGCCGTAAATACCGGTCGTGAGGATCTGCCCGCCAGGATCCGGGAAAGCTTCGGAGAAGAGAAGGCGGACCTCATTCTGGAGTGCGTAGGGGCCGGTCCCACGATATCGCAAGCGGTCGCCGTTGCCCGCAAGGGGACGGACATCGTCGTGGTCGGGGTGTTCGGGGACAAGCCGCAGGTCGACATGGGGACAGTGCAGGACAGAGAGCTTCGCCTCATCGGTACTCTGATGTACCAGGAGTTGGACTGGAAGAAGGCAATCGAGCTGATCGGCTCGAAGAAGGTGAAGCTTGAGCCGCTCGTGACCAACCATTTCGCCTTCGCGGACTACAAGAAAGCATATGAGTACATCGATGCCAACCGTGAGCGGGCTATGAAGGTCATGATCACGGTGCAGGACTAGGCCAAGGCTGAAAGCGGAGAGCGCAACCAGGGTGACACACGTGAATATTGACGCTGATGAGCTTCGGGAGATGGTGGCACTCTGCGACGAGGAAGGAGTGCTTCTTTTCTGGAACAAGGCCGCCGAGGAAATAACCGGCTTCCGCCAGGATGATGTGGCTGGCTACCACCTCGACTCGATCATTGCCCCCGGCTCTCAGAAGGAGCTCCAGGCGATTTTCTCCATTGGGCGGGCAGGCTCTGTCCTGCCGGGACTTCCCATACGACTGCAGACTAGCTTCGGCATGGAGATACCGACGGAGCTCACCACGGTGCCCCGCTACGACAGGGGAAAGTTTACGGGATGGCTTCTCGTGTTCCGAGACACGACGATCAAAGTCCAGCTCCAGGAGCAGTTGGACCGCATGGACACGCTGTACCGCGGGTTAGTCGAACATTCCCCTGCCATCATCTATGTCCTCGACGCGGCCGGCCGCACGATCTTCATCAACGACACGGTGGAAACTCTCCTGGGCTACTCGAAGGAGGAGCTCCTGGGGAAGGAGCTCGTCGATATTGTGCATCCCGAGGATCGCCAGATCGCCTACTGGCCGCTGCGGGAGCGCCGGCGCTCCCAACGGGCCACGAGGAACCTCCAGATTAGACTCAGAAGCAAGGCCGGCGCGCAGCGCCAGTATGACCTGGATTTCGTCTACGTTTCTCTGAGCGCCTTCGGCCTGGGACCGGGTCCGGGCGGACCTGTGCCGGAGGGCATGTCGGGCACGCAGGGAATTGCCCGCGACGTTACTGAGCTAGTGCTGCTGAGGGACCTCGCGCGCCAGGTGCAGCACATCCTTCCCATCTGTTCGGTGTGTCGGCGCATCCGCACCACTGAAGGGGAGAACGAGGAGTGGCTGCCGCTTGCCGACTATGTGGCGCGCAGGACTGGGATGCTTTTCTCCCACACCTTCTGCCCGGATCACCGGCCCACCTAAGAACGGGAGAAACTCTTACAGCCCGGAAAGCTTTCTCAGGAGGAGGTCCTTGTTGGTCTCGAAGTAGCGTCGAAACTCCTCGAATTGTTCGGCGGTTTCCGACGCGGCCCCCGAGAGGACAAGGACGCTGGCGCGCCAGCGGTACCAGAGGCAGTGAAGAGAGAAGGGCTTGCAGCCGCGGCGGGCCCGGCACTGGCTTTCCAACGCCTCGGCCAGGTCGTTATGGTTGGCATCCCCGGCCACGTAGTACACGTCGTCTTCCGCGACGCCAAGGACGATCCGCCGGAAGCCCTCCGCCATGGCGTCGTCGTGCCGCCAGCCCTCCACCACGATGTCCTTTGAGCCGAGCCGCAGGTCGTACCCACGGGAGCGCAGAAGCTTGCGGAGGGCCACGATATCCTCGCGGATTTCCCGCGCCACCTGCGGGTTGTTGCGGCTTCGCGAAAGGCGCTCGCGCCAGCCCCGAAGCTCCGTCTCGTACTGCTCGAGCAGCTTCACCCGGCTCAGGAAGTTGGTCGTGTCCGAGAGCAGCCTCCACGTGGAGCTGATGGATTCCGCAAGCCGGTTGAGTATCGGGCCCATGAGGCTTGAAAGTAGCCGCGCTCTCAGGCGGGGTCAAGCTTGTTTCTCCTTAATCCGGGTGATACCGTCTTGCACCGTGAGGGAGGTAGGGTGTGGAAAACGCAAAAGTCATTGCGGTCGATATCGGCGCCTCAGGCGGTAAGTGCTTCGTCGGCTCGTTCGATAGGAACGGTTTCGCTCTTCGCGAGATCCATCGATTCAGCCACGAGCCGGCAACGGTCTATCTTGCCGACCATTCTGGCACGGTGGAGGAGCGGACATTCTGGGACGAACTGTACATCTACGCCCAGATCGTGCAGGGTCTTCGGAGCTACCGGCGCGAGATTGGCGACTCCGCTGATTCCGTCGGAGTCGACGCGTGGGGCACCGACGGCGCACTCGTGAACGAGGACGGCGTCACGCTGGGCCCCGTGTACTGCTACCGCGACCACCGACTGGACCGCATGATAGACCAAGTGAAGGCCCGCGTGGATCCCCGACGTATCTACGAGATCACCGGAATCCACTTCCAGCCCTTCAACGTGTCCAACCAACTGCTCTGGTTCATGCAGAACAGGGCCGGTCTCGTGAAGAAGGGCGTGCGTTTTCTTCCCATCACTACCCTTTTTTCCTACTACCTTGGCGGCGTAAGCGCGGTTGACTCTTCATGGGCCAGCGTGACCCAACTCATGGACTCCAAAAAGCGCAAATGGAGCCGTGAGATCCTGAAGGCCCTCGGCATCCCGGCGTGGCTCATGCCCGAGATTGTGGCGCCCGGAGCCGTGCTGGGGGAGCTGCGGTCGGAGCTGGCAGCTTCTGTCGGCCTCAATCGGGCCAGGATCATTGCGGTGGGCTCTCATGACACGGCAAGCGCATACGCCGCGGCGCCAATCGGAAATCCGGCGAACGCTCTCATCATTAGCTCGGGGACTTGGTCGCTTGTGGGCAAGCTCGTTCGAAAGCCCGTCACCAGCCTCGACGCCATGGCGGTCAACATCAGCAACGAAGGCGGGATTGGCAACATCCGACTGCTAAAGAACTGCATGGGCACGTGGCTTGTGCAGGAGCTTCGCCGCGCGTGGCGGGCGCGGGACGGAAAAGAGCTGGACTGGGAGGAGATGAACCGGCTCACAGAGAGAGGGACAGCGGGCGCCGCATTCATCGATCCTGACGATCCGGGATTCTACAACCCGTCGAACATGGAGGAGGCGATCAATGCGTTCTGCCAGCGGACGGGACAGGAGCCGCCGCGGGACCGGGGCACCATGCTCCGCGTGATTTACGAGAGCCTCGCTTTAAAATACCGGCTGGTCGGGGAGCAGATCAGTACCGTGAATGGCAAGCCGTTTTCGGTGATTCATATCGTGGGGGGCGGCTCGAAGAACGTGCTGCTCAACCAGTTGACGGCGAACGCCTGCGGCGTGAAGGTGGTGGCCGGTCCTGAGGAGGCGACCGCGGTCGGAAACGCAATGGTGCAAGCTCTTGGGCTGGGGATCATCGGGAAGCTTTCCGAGGCAAAGAGCATGATTCGGGCGGCTTTCCCGATCAAGGAGTTTGCCCCACGGGAGCGGGAGACTTGGGAAAAAGCGTACGCGAAATTCAAGGCGATTGTAAAATAGCGGCTGCAACAAAATAGGTGGCCGCCCTCCACGCCTTATAGTGCGATCGGGGCGGCCCTCCGCGTGGGTTACCGCGCTATGACTGACTTTTAGCTCTTCTTCACTTCGATCGTTTTGGGCTTTGCGGCCGGTGTCTTGGGAAACGAGAGGGTGAGGATCCCGTTCTTGAACTCCGCTGCAATCCTTTCCTTGTCGATCCCCTCTGGAAGGACGAAGCTTCTTGCAAAGCTGGACGACCTGCGCTCGCGCATGAGGTAACCGTCCTTCTTCTCTTCCTTCTGGTCTTCCTTGCTGGAGGAGATAGTGAGCAGGTTGTTGTCTAGCTTCACCTCCACGTCCTTCTCGGACAGCCCGGGAAGCTCCACCTCCATGAGGTACTGGGCATCGGTCTCTTTTACATCGACCGCTGGCACCCCAGAACGACCGAAAATCGGCTCGGTGAGCATGTCGTCAAACCAGCTGGAAACGTTGTCCAGAAGGCCCAGCGCGTTCGGTGAATAACGGATAAGGTTCATATCGCACCTCCTATTGGTTTTCATAAATCTCAGCTCCTGATATGCAGGAATCATGCCAATATTTGGATTACTGCTTAATTTATTTACCAGTAAGTAAATAATACAATATTACAGTGAGTTCAATGCTGTGGCTCCGATGGATCTTATGAGTCATTTAGACACAATTAGTATTATTGTGGCCCATTTTGAACCCTTATGACGCACTTTCCACGAGTCTTTTTTATTGCTAAGGTCTATAGGTGGGCAATAATGAGCCGGTTCGTCTGGTTTCGTCTTTCGAAAGTTTCGTTCCTCGAATGGATCCTTCAGGGCTTACCCTAGGGCCCAGGCTTTGGTTCGCCTGCCGGGGAGGCTCGATCCTAGTTGCGGCGAAAGACGGAGAGCTGAGCCTTCCGTTCACCGAGGATCTGCGTTCCGTCGGATTGGCCGCGGACAACTCCCATGTCCTGGGGACAGCGCAGGGTCTTGTCTGTATGGCAGCCGGTATTCCGATCGGTACACCGGCTCCAGAGGGGTTTCGTTTCGAAGGTTTGCGATCCTTGTTCGATGGCATCTCGTATTCATTCTTCGCCGTTGCCGCGCGCGCGTTGGAGGTGGTGGACTGGGATCTTTCGCACCGTTTTTGCGGGAAATGCGGCGCGGCGACGACGCTTCGAACAGGTGAGCGGGCGCGTGAGTGCCCCGCCTGCGGCAGCCTCAGCTACCCTCGCATCTCGCCCGCCGTCATTGTAGCCGTGGTGCGGGACAAGCGGATCCTGCTCGCGCGCGCGGCCCGGTTTCCGCAGGGACTGCGTAGTGTGCTTGCAGGCTACGTGGAGCCGGGGGAGACTCTGGAGGAATGTGTGCACCGTGAGGTGCGTGAGGAGACCGGCATAGAAATCACTAACCTGCGCTACTTTGGAAGCCAGCCCTGGCCGTTTCCTCACTCTCTTATGGTCGCCTTTACTGCCGAGCACGCCGGCGGTGAGATTGTCGTCGACGGAGCGGAAATCAGAGAAGCGGACTGGTATGGCCCGAACGAGCTGCCTGAAATACCCGGCCCCCTGACGGTTGCGCGTCGGTTGATTGACTGGTTCCGTGACACCGTGGGCAGTGGCTTCTCGAGACCGATTGATGCGGGGGCATCATGAACTCCACGAGAGTGCGCTGTGGCTGGGCGTCATCGGATGATACCCTTGCGTTGTACCACGACGAGGAATGGGGAGTACCGACCCACGATGATGCCCGGCACTTCGAGTTTCTCGTCCTCGAGGCGGCGCAAGCCGGGCTTTCCTGGCTCACCGTGCTACGAAAACGCGACGCGTACCGTAGGGCCTACCACGGTTTCGATCCCGTGCGCGTGGCGAAGTTCGGGAAACGCGACGTAGAGCGGCTGCTTGGGGACGTGGGGATCGTTCGAAACCGGGCCAAGATCGAATCCTCCATCAACAACGCGCGTAGGCTCCTCGAGGTGCGCGACGAGTTCGGTACGTTCGACGCCTATCTGTGGAAGTGGACGCAGGGCAAACCGGTGGTGAACCACTGGGAGGCAATATCCGAGGTCCCGCCCCACAGCGAACTTTCCGATCAGCTTTCCAAGGACCTCAAAACGCGGGGCTTTTCCTTCGTCGGCTCCACGATTATCTACTCCCACTTGCAGGCGGTCGGCGTGGTCAACGACCACCTTATGAGCTGCTTCCGCTGGGCGGAGCTCGCGTCCCGTAGGACAGAACCGCGGGGCCGGCGTTGAAGAGCCGACCTGTTTGCTTTACACTCCGGGGTGATGAATGAGCTGGTTGCAGTCGTCGAAGACGAAGACGATATCCGCGCTCTTGTCACGGCCGCCTTAAAGAAGGAGCGCTTTCGCGTGCGCGAGTACCCGGACGGGAAAGGGTTCCTGGCGTCACTCGCAGCCGACAAGCCGGACCTCGTGGTCCTTGACGTCATGCTCCCGGACACGGACGGCTTCGAGGTCTGCCGCAGGATGCGGGCCGATCGCAACCTGTCCGCCATTCCGGTAATCATCCTCACGGCGCGTGCGGAGGAAGCGGACAGGATCCTCGGCTTGGAGCTGGGCGCGGACGACTACGTAGTGAAACCTTTTTCCCCGAAGGAGTTGGCCGCCCGTGTGAAAGCCGTTCTCCGCCGTGCCGCCCCGGAGGCCGCGCGTGCCCGCATCGACGCCGGCGACGGGCTCGTCATCGACACCGACACGGTTGAAGCGTTCGTGGGAACGGCCCGCCTGGAGCTGACGCAGGCGGAGTTCCGCATCCTCCATCTCCTTGCGTCCCGCGTCGGCTGGGTTTTCTCCCGGGAAAAGATCCTCGATCATCTCTGGGGTAATGAGAAAAATGTCACCGACAGGTCCGTGGATGTGCACGTGAAGCACCTGCGGGACAAACTCGGCGGGCATGGGGCGAGAATCGTGAACGTCCGAGGCATCGGGTACAAGCTGATCTCCGCGAGCGTCGCGGCTTCGGAGGGGCGGTGAGCCGTCTTTTCCTGAGCAGGGTCTTCGTCCGATTCTCCCTCCTGTGCATCCTCGTCCTGCTCGCTTTCTTCATCTACTCTCTGAGCATCGTGCGCAGCATGTCATTCGATCGGATCACGCACGGACTCGAACAGGGGGCCCTCGCGGCCCGAGGCGCTGTTGCGACTCTCATGGCGCACGGCCGGAGTCAGGAGCTGGAGTCCCTGACGGTGAGCATCGCACGGGAAGCGCATGAGAGGATCACGCTGATCGACGCCCGCGGGATCGTCCTTGCGGATTCCGAAGAGGACCCGGCGAAGATGGAAAACCACTCGCTGCGGCCCGAGGTGGCTGAGGCGCTTCTGGGGGAGACCGGGATTTCCTCACGCCTCTCGAGCACCGTGCGACGTTGGACCGTGTACGTTGCCGTGCCGGTCACGGTGAACGGGATCGTTCACGGCGTCGTCCGCGCCTCGAGCCCACGGGCAGAGCTGGAGGCCGCCTATCCGCAGGAGACCACGAACCTGCTCTTGTTCGTCGGTCCGCTTCTGGTCGTGTGTCTCCTCTTCGCGCTGGCGTTCACGCGGTCTATCCTCTCACCTTTGCGTGATCTCGCGGGGGCAGTCACCCGATTTGCATCCGGGGATTTCGGCGCCCGGCTGCACCTGCGCAGGCGTGACGAGATCCGGGACCTTGCAGAAGCGTTCAACACGATGGGAGAGCGGGTGCAGGGGCTTTTTCTGGACAGCGCTCGGCGCGCGCAGGAATTGGACGGGATCTTCTCTTCCGTCCAGGAGGGCATCGTCCTCTTGGACAGAAACGGGCGGATCGTGAGGTCTAACAAGGGCTTCGAAGCCCTGGCGCAGACCGACATGGTTGTGGGGCGCACCCTGTGGGAGCTCGTGCGGGCCCCCCGGCTCATAGAGCTCGTACAGGAAGCCAGGGCCACGGGGGAGAGAAGATCCGAGGAAGTGGCCTGCGGAGAGGGTTGGCTCTTGTGCACGGTGCAGCGTATGGCAGGGCGGGAGGAGCTGATCGTCGTCCTTCATGACACAAGCGACATCAGGCGTTTGGAGACGGTAAAGCGGGACTTCGTGGTCAACGCCTCCCACGAGCTTCGCACGCCGCTCACCTCCATCCGTGGGTCCCTCGAGATGCTGGAAGGCCAGCTTTCGGGAGATTCTGAACGATGGGTCGAAACGATCCGCCGCAACGCCCAGCGGATGTCCGCAATCGTCGAGGACCTGCTCCTTCTCTCGAGCCTGGAGGCGCGAGGAGCCGAGCGGTCCCGCGAGCCAGTGGCCCTGGAGAAGCTCGTGGCCGACGTTGCGGGGATGTTCGCCAACCGCGCCCAGGCCAAGGGACTTGCCCTGAAAGTGTCGGTCGCTGATTCGCTCCCGCGGGTGTTCGCTGATTCGTTTCTTGTGGAGCAGATGCTCGTCAATCTCCTCGACAACGCGCTTAAGTTCACGGAGGCTGGCGACGTCATGGTGAATGTCTTCCAGGAGCGGGAGTGGATGTGCATCGAGGTGAGCGACACCGGGCTCGGAATCGCGGAAGAGCATCTCCCGCGATTGTTCGAGCGCTTCTACGTCGTGGATAAGTCGCGCTCCCGAAAACTCGGGGGAACCGGGCTAGGGCTTTCGATCGTGAAACACATCGTACAGAGCCACGGAGGGACGGTCGCAGTGGAAAGTGTGCCGGGCCGTGGCACGACCTTCATTGTGCGGCTTCCGGTCAACTAATTAATGGAAAATTAACACTACCTTCACTGCTCACTAACAGCGGCCCGTAAGATTGGTCGTGCGCTCTGAAAAGCGCTTTCTGAAAACCTTTGAAGGAGGAATACCCAGTGAAGGCATCAAGGCTTCTTGTGGCCGCTGCGCTTATCGTCTCCCTCGGCGGCGCCGGTTTTGCGCAGTCCTTCGAGTTCGTCGGGGCCGGCGCTACGTTCCCGGCACCCCTGTACACCAAGATATTCGACCAGTATGCCAAAGAGTTCGGCGTTAAGGTAAACTATCAGGCCATCGGGTCCGGCGGCGGACAGGCCCAGCTCAAGGGCAAAACGGTGGATTTCGGCGCTTCGGACGTCATCATGACGGCAAAGGACCTCGCGGACGCCCCCGCTGAGATCGTGCATGTCCCCATGGTGGCCGGCGCGGTAGTGCTGGTCTCCAACCTGCCGGGCAATCCGCAGCTGAGATTCACCCCGGACGTCGTGGCGGACATTTTCCTCGGCACGATCAAGAACTGGAATGATCCGCGGATCTCAGCCTCGAACCCTGATGTGAAGTTCCCGAACTTGAACATCACCGTTGTTCATCGCTCAGACGGCAGCGGCACCACCGGTGTGTTCAGCGACTACCTGTGCAAGATCTCTGACGATTGGAAGTCGAAAGTCGGCACCGGCACCTCCCTCTCTTGGCCGGTTGGCATCGGCGCCAAGGGGAACCCGGGCGTAGCTGGGCTTGTCAAGCAGCTCCCGGGAGCTTTTGGATATGTCGAGCTGATCTATGCCCTCCAGAACAACATGGCGTACGCGCTGATCAAGAACAAGAGCGGCAACTGGATCAAAGCCTCCCTTGAAACCACGACCACGGCCGCGAACATGCCGGTCCCTGACGACGTGACCAAGCTGAGCTTAACCAACACGGACGCACCGCAGGGATATCCCATTTCCACTTTCACGTGGCTGCTGCTGTACAAGGAGCAAAACTACGACAACCACCAGAAGGCAAAGAGCGAAGCGCTGCTGAAAATGGTCTGGTGGATGATCCATGACGGGCAGAAGTACGCCGAGCCCCTTTCTTACGCGGTTCTTCCCGGGCCGATCGTCAAGAAGGCCGAGGCCATTCTCAAGTCGATCACCTTCAATGGCAAGCCTCTCCTGGATAGCGGAATGTAAGGCGCGAGTGGATGGGGCAGGGAAGAATGAGGACGGCGCGGGCTTCTGATTCAGCGTTTCGGACGCTTCTCTTCTTTGGAGGAATCGCGGTGAGCATCCTGCTCATGGCGATCCTCCTCTCCCTGGTGCTTTCCTCTCGTCCTGCCCTTGTAACAAACGGTTTCCGTTTTCTCACCGGCAGCGAATGGGACCCTGTCACCAACAGCTTCCATGCGCTGCCGTTCGTGTTCGGAACCCTCGTCACCTCGTTGATTGCCCTAGCAATCGCAACGGTGCTTTCCCTTGCGCTCGCCATCCTAATGGGGGAGTACTTCCGCACGGGAGCGTTTGCCTCCGTCATGAGGACGGCGGTCGAGCTACTTGCCGGAATACCCTCCATTGTTTACGGCTTTATCGGTCTGTTCTTCCTCGTCCCCGCCGTCAGAGTCATCCAGATCGTCCTCGGCGTGCCGCCGTTCGGAGTGGGGATCCTGACTTCCTCCATCCTTCTTGCGTTCATGATACTTCCGTACTCCGCGTCGATCGGACGGGAAATGTTCATGCTCGTGCCGGCCGACCTGAAGGAGGCCGCGCTGTCCTTGGGCGCCACTCGGTCCGAAGTGGTCTGGAAAGTGTCGCTGCCTTTCGCGAGGTCGGGAATCATGGGCGGCATTTTCCTTTCCTTGGGACGGGCGCTCGGAGAAACTATGGCGGTCACCATGGTCATCGGGAACTCCAACTCGATCACGCTCAACCTTCTTTCTCCCGGCAATACGATGGCCAGCCTCATCGCCAACGAGTTTTCCGAGGCGCAGGGCGCTGTCTACCTGGCCAGTTTGATCGAGATCGCTCTCCTCCTTTTCGTGATCAGCACAGTCATCAATATCCTCGGCAAGTTGGTGATCAACCGAATGGTGGAGGGTGCGTGAAATGGCTGACAACCTTGCACGGGTCAAGGACGAGGGGGTTACTCACGCGCAACAAAGAGTCACGAGAAAAGCATCGAAGGCGGATGCCGATCTGCGCGGCCGCCTGCGGGGCGACAAAGCGTTCCTGGTGGGGGTGCTGGCTATTTCTCTCATTGCAACGCTGCCCCTCGTACTGATCCTAGTGTTTATCATCTTGCGCGGCGCGTCTTCCATCAACTGGCAGTTCCTGACCGAGCTGCCGAAACCCATGGGGGAGGCAGGAGGGGGCATTTCCAACGCCATCATCGGAACATTCATCTTGATTGTCCTGGCCTCGGTGATCTCGATTCCGCTGGGAATCCTTGCCGGGATTTTCCTGTCGGAGAGCGGCAAGAGCGGCCTTGGCAGGTTGACCCGGCTTTCTGTTGAAACGCTAATGGGCGTCCCCTCCATCGTGATCGGTATCGTTGCATACGTCTGGGTGGTCCGTTCGATGGGCCACTTCTCCGCACTCTCGGGCGGGGTCGCGCTGGCAATGATTATGCTCCCTGTCATTACACTGTCCACCGAGGAGACCCTGCTCCTGATCCCTGTAAGCCTTCGGGAGGCCGCGCTGGCGCTTGGGGTTTCCTATCCGCGCACGGTCCTCAAGGTCATACTCCCTGCCGGGGCAAGCGGTGTCATTACGGGGGCCCTCCTGGCGGTAGCAAGGGCGGCAGGTGAGACGGCGCCTCTCCTTTTCACCTCTTTCGGTAGCCCTTACATGGAGTACAACATCCTCAAGCCCGTTGCGTCTCTGCCGCAAACGATATTCTACTACGCCACGAGCCCGTACCCCGAGTGGCAGTCCCTTGCCTGGGGCGCCTCCTTCGTGCTCCTAGTGGTCGTCCTTGCCCTGAACCTCGTAACCAAGTTGGTGACATCAAGATGGAAGATTCAGTTCTGACAGCCGAAGAAGTCATTCTGGAGACTCGCTCCCTCACGGCGGGTTTCGACGGAAAAGACGTCGTTCTTGGGGTTTCCCTCGCGGTGCCCCGGCAGCGCGTCACCGCGATAATGGGTCCATCCGGGTGCGGCAAGACCACCTTCATGCGCTGCATAAACCGCATGCACGAGCTTGCTGTCAATGCGCGCGTGAGCGGAGAGGTGCTCCTGGACGGAGAGAATGTATACCGCATCAACCCCATCCTGCTGCGCCGTCGCATCGGGATGGTGTTCCAGCGGCCCAATCCATTTCCCACTATGAGCATCTATGACAACGTAGTGGCTGGCTACACCTTGAACGGCGCGCGCATGGACAGAACGGAACGGGACCAGATAGTCGATGAGACGCTTCGACGCGTGGCTCTCTGGGACGAAGTGAAAGATGCGCTGTACCGCCGAGGCACTTTCCTTTCCGGCGGCCAGCAGCAAAGGCTGTGCATTGCCCGTGCCCTTGCTATGAAACCTGAGGTCCTGCTTCTGGATGAGCCTACCTCAGCGCTGGACCCCAAGGCCACGGCGGCCATCGAGGAGCTGATCGTGTCTCTCAAGGGGACCGTCACGATCGTCCAAGTCACCCACAACATTCCCCAGGCTGCGCGGATCTCCGACTACACGGCGTTCATCCACCTCGGAGAGCTCGTCGAGTTCGGACCCACAAACAAGCTTTTCACCGTTCCCAAAGACAAGCGTACCGAGGAGTACCTGTCGGGGAAGTTCGGATAGGAGACATCATGCCCATAGCGCAGATCGAGGACCTTTCAGCGCGTGTAGTGGCGTACGCCCGACACGTCGAGGACATGATCCTCCAATGCAGGTCGTCGCTTTTGAACCGGACCTTCGATGCTCTTATCGACGTGGTGGAGAAGGCCGAACCGCGCGCCAACGAATTGGAGGTCGAGCTGGAGGAAGAGTGCACCTCCCTCATCGCTCAGCACCAGCCCATGGCGAAAGAGCTGCGCACCATCCTCATGGTACGCAGCATGACGAACGACCTGGAGCGCATGGCTGATCACGCCGTGAACATCGCCGAGGCTGCGCTGGAATGTAGCGGACTTTCCACTACTGAACCGAATGAAGAACTGCTGCGGCTCTTCGATGAAACGCTCAGCATGCTGGACCGTGCCGTCCGCAGCTTCATTGGCGCGGATGGGCACCTGGGGAAGGAGGTCTGCGAGGCGGACGCTGTTGTGGACGAAATGGCCGCCGATATGCTCGAACGTATGAGCGCCTCGATGACGAGAACGAAGGATCACTTTACCATTGAACTGAGCCTGTGTATTTTGAAAATAGCCGGCAACCTGGAACGCATTGCGGACCTGTCCACCAACATCGGCGAGGACGTGATTTACATGACGGAAGGCAGGGTGATCAAACACCACAGGGCAGAGGAGCGGTAAAGCTGGTGTCCCAGCGGATCGCATCCATCGACGTGGGAACGAACGCGATCCGCTTTCTTGCCGTTGAAATGGATGGCGACACCCTCTCCCGTGTTCTTGCAGAGACACGCTTCCCGGTGCGCTTCGGTCACGGAGTCTTCTCGACCGGACGCCTGCCTGCGGACGCCGCGGACGCGGCCGTGGAGGGTCTTCAGAAAGCCGCAACCCAGATGAAAGAACTAGGCGTCCAAAAATACCGCGCCGTGGCGACGAGCGCCGTCCGCGAGAGCCTCAACCGCAGAGAGTTTGGGCGAACTGTCAAAAAACGCACGGGCATCTCCCTGGAGATCATTTCAGGGCCTGAGGAAATGCGGCTGGTCCATGCTGCGGTCACCCGGCGCTTTCTCCTTGGAGCGGATCACTGGATCATGGTGGAGCTGGGCGGGGGAAGCGTGGAAGTGTCCCTCGCAAGCGCCTCGAGGATTTTCTGGTGCGAGACGCACGCCATGGGCGCTGTGCGCCTCCTGGAAATGTTCGCTCCCGGGGGAAAAGAAACGGAAGACTTCCTCGAGCTTCTTACGGAATACGTGGCGACTATCCGTTTGTCTTCCCGGGCGCGCAGCACAGAAACGCGCGGGTTCATCGCAACCGGGGGCAACATAGAAGCCCTGGCCAGGATCGCCGGGGCATCCGAGGATACGCCTGACATTCCGCGTCTTTCGCGTAAGAGGCTTCGTGAGGTCATAACAGCGCTTTCCCGCATGAACGCTCAGGACCGCATGAGGGAGTTTGAACTGAAGCCAGACCGGGCGGACGTGATTCTCCCCGCAGCCGTGGTCTACCTCCATCTGGCTGAGGTTTTCGGGGCAGAGGAGATCCTGGTGCCGGGAGGCGGGATTCGGGAGGGGATCGTGTTCGACCTGGCTGAAAAGCCTGATGTTCGAAGGCTTTCAAATGAGGAGAGCATGGTAGAGGACGCGGTGGCAATCGGAAGGAAGTACTCCTTCGACGAGGCCCACTCGGTTCACGTGGCGCGTCTGGCTGGCCAGCTTTTCGACCAGCTCTCCTCGACGCACGGGCTTGGCGTCCGTGACCGGCGGCTCTTGATTGCCGCAGCGGTCCTTCACGACATTGGGGACTTCGTAAGCCTGAAGGGCCACCACAAGCACTCCCTGTACCTGATCTCCCGCAGCGAGCTGAGCGGGTTTAGTCCAGGGGAGATGTTCCTTGTAGCCAATATCGCACGTTACCATAGAAAAGGCGCGCCGAGCGTCCGTCACGCGGAGTTCGCGTTCCTGACGAACGTGGACCGCGAGCGGGTGCGGCGCCTAGCGGCGATTCTTCGTATCGCGGATGCGTTGGACAAGGAACATCGGGAGAAAATACAGCGAATCGAAGTAAGACACCGTGACGGGCGGATCGAGATTGCCGCAGGTCACGCGGGCGAGCTGCTCCTCGAGCGCTGGGCCTTGGAGAAGAAAAGCGACCTATTCCGCAGGGTTTTCCGCGCCTCAGTGACGCTCGTGTCGCCGGAGGCAGACTTGGATGGCTGAGAAAACGCATACCTCCCCAGGTGAGCCCGCTGCGGTTGCCTTCGATCTGGGAGACCCGGCTCTTTTCATCGATCGCGAGCTTTCCCTTCTGGATTTTTTCAGCCGTGTGCTGGAAGAAGCCACGAACCCGGCGAACCCTCTGCTGGAGCGGGTCAGGTTCCTGTCCATCGTCAGCTCCAACATGGGGGAGTTCTTCATGGTCAGGGTCTCGGGCCTGAAACAGCAGGTCGAGGCGGGCGTGACGGAACGTTCGCCTGCAGGTCTGACCCCGTCGGCGCAGCTCCAGGCAGTCCGCAAAGCGGCGCAGGAGCTGATGCTGCAGACGCGCTCTTGTCTGCGCGAACTGCTGCCGCTGTTGCAAAGAGCGGGTATTAACATACTGTCTTACGACGAGTTGGACGACGCGCAGAGGGCTTCCGTGGACCATTACTTCCAGGAAGTGGTGTTCCCCGTCCTGACTCCGCTTGCTGTGGATCCCGGCCGTCCGTTCCCACATATATCCAACATGAGCCTGAACCTCGCCCTTGTCATACGCGACCCTGGTGGGCAGGAACGCTTTGCTCGAGTGAAGCTGCCGGGAACGCTGCCCCGCCTCCTTCCCGTGTCACCGAGCCGACAAAGCGCGGGGGGTTCTTCTTTTGTCTGGCTGGACCAGGTGGTCTCACGGAACCTGGGCTCTCTGTTCCCCGGCTTGACGGTAATCCAATCCTACCCTTTTCGCGTGACAAGGGACGCGGAGGTCTCCATACAGGAACTGGAAGCAGAGGACCTCCTGGAGACGATCGAGCGCGGGGTGAGACAGAGGCGCTTCGGCAAGGTGGTCCGCGTTACGGTGGACCCGCACATGCCGGAGCCGATCCGCGACATCCTTGTGGAGAACCTCGAGGTCGAGCCGCGCGACATCTATACGCTCGAGCCGCCCCTGGGGATGAGCGACATAATGCAGCTGCACGACCTGGAGAGACCCGACTTGAAGTATGCGCCGTTCGTACCCGCGGTACCCGTTGCCCTCCAGGACCCTGATACGAATATCTTCGCTGCGATTCGCAGGGAGGAGATCCTGCTGCACCACCCCTACGACTCGTTCACGCCGGTGGTTGACTTTCTTTCCGCGGCGGCGCGGGACCCCGGGGTTCTCGCAATCAAGCAGACCCTTTACCGCGTGGGGCGCAATTCCCCCGTCGTGGAGGCGCTCCTGGAAGCCGCGCGAAACGGTAAGCAGGTGGCGGTCCTCGTGGAATTGAAGGCGAGGTTCGACGAAGAGAGCAATATCGAGTGGGCGCGCGCCCTGGAGAGCGAAGGCGTTCATGTAGTGTACGGCCTCCTTGGTCTGAAGACGCACTCCAAGCTTGCCCTCGTGGTCCGGCAGGAAGGGGAGCGGATCCGGCGCTACGTGCATCTCTCTACCGGCAACTACAACGCCATCACCGCACAGCAATACACTGACCTCGGTCTTTTTACCTGTGACGACGCAATCGGCGCGGACGCTTCCGACGTGTTCAACTACCTGACCGGGTATTCCAACAAGCGAGAATACAGAAAGTTCCTCGTTGCCCCTATCAATCTTCGCTCGGGGCTGGAAAGGTTGATTCGTCGCGAAATCGACCATCAGCAGCGCGGCGGCCAGGGCCACCTGATCTTCAAGATCAACGCTCTCGTCGACAAACCGATGATTCAGATCCTGTACGAGGCCGCGCGAGCGGGCGTCCGCGTGGAGCTGATCGTGCGCGGCATGTGCTGCCTTCGTCCCGGCATCCCCGGGGTAAGTGAGAACATCCGCGTCACGAGCATCGTCGGACGGTTCCTCGAGCATACCCGTGTGTTCTGGTTCCGAAACGGCGGCCAGGAAGAAGTCTACTTGGGAAGCGCGGACTTGATGATGCGCAACCTCGACCGGCGAGTTGAGATCCTTTTTCCCGTCGACAATCCAAGGCTCATACGCTACCTTCGCGACGAGGTGCTGGCTGTCTATCTCGCGGACACGGTAAAGGCACGGGTGATGACGGCTGCCGGCGTGTACGCACTCGGCGGGCCTGGCGACAACGGGAAAGCGGTCGACGCGCAGGCAGAGTTCATCAAGAAACGGGGAAGCCAAGGGGGTGCGTGATGGACCTGTACTTTCTTCGCCACGGAGACGCGTTGGGCAAGGAGGAGTGGAAGGGTGACGACAACGCGCGGGCTTTGAGCGACGAGGGCGTGGCGCGGATGCGCCGGGAGGCCAAGACTCTCGCCGCGCTTTCTCTCGGGATTTCCCTGATCGTTTCCAGCCCTCTCATTCGAGCCGTGAAGACGGCCGAGATCGTGGCAGCCGCCCTCGGTCTTAAGGATTCGCTTCTGATCGACAAACGTCTTTCCCCGGGGTTCGATCCTCCCGCGCTCCGCGAAATCCTCTCCGATCACGCCGAGGTGGGGGCGCTCATGCTTGTGGGGCACGAGCCGGACTTCGGCGAGACGATCGCTGCCTGCATCGGTGGAGGGCGGGTCGAATGCAAGAAAGGCGGCCTGGCCAGATTGGACATCACCGATCCCTTGCGCCCCCGCGGCTCCCTCCTGTGGCTGCTTCCTCCCCGCGTGCTTGCCCCATGAGCCGGGAGACCGAAGCGAAGTTCGCCGTTTTCGATCTCGTCTCGTTCAATAAGCTGAAAGCCCTACGCGAGACGGGCGGGTTCACGCTGACTGAAGCGGAAGAGCTCGCCGTCACGGACGTGTACCAGGACACCGCGAGCCGCACGCTCACGGCGGCCGGCTGGGCGTTGCGCCTGCGAAGCCAGCATGGCCGGCTCTCAGCAACCGCGAAGCAGATTGCGCCGCCTTCCGACTCCCTTTCCGTTCGCGAACGGGAGGAGCTGGAAATCGGCCTGGAATCCTCGGAGCTGCCGCAGGACTGGCCCGAGAGCGATCTGCGCGAAACAGTTCTTGCCTTGATCGGCCTCGAGCCGCTTATCGCCTTGTTCGAAGTGCACCAGCTTCGGTTCGTCAGAAACATCGTTCAAGCAGATCGACTCGTATCCGAAATGAGCCTCGACCGGGTGAAGTTGGTGGCGGGCGGTCGCGAGCGCGAATTTATGGTATTGGAGGTCGAGCTGCGGCCGGCTGGAACGCGCGAAGAGTTTTTCTCCATTCTCGCAGCCTTGGGGCGCGAAGCGTCGCTCGTACCTTCCGTGCGTTCGAAGTTCGAGGAGGGACTCCTGCTCCTCGATGGCGGTGAGGCGCCGCCACACCCGGCACCGGCCGTGCGGACGCGTCGGTGGCAGCGCCCAACCGCTGCATCCGTGCTTGCCGTGGCTGAGGACCAGGCGCTTTCTTTGGAAACACCTTCGGGAACGGATGAGGAGACGGTGCAGGCTGCGCTTTCGCGGCTGGGGTACCGGTTTCGTGTCCACTCGCGCAAGGAGGAGACACGCGCATATTTCGATACGCAAGGCGGCGACCTGTTCAAACAGGGCTGCGAGCTTTACAGCACGCCGTATGACTCCCGGTGGCACTTTCTCCGTAGAGGCGCACAGGAGCATGTCCAGAAAGGCTCCCTGGACTCACCTCCCAGGACCGGACCTGTGGCGCATGCGGTGCAGGTAGTCACGCGTTCTTTTCCCCAGGTTCCCTGCCTCGAGGCTACGCTCCGGGAAACGGTGCTGACTCTGGCCAGCATTTCGGCATCACGCCTGGGATTGTCTCTGCGCGTTTGGCAGCTTCGCTCGCCCCTTTACGACGCGGCGCCCCAGACTGCCCTCATGTTGGTTTTCGATCGACGCGGCTCATCCTCGTTCGAGTTGGACTACCTGGCGGGACTGCTCAGGAAGGCGCTCGACTTGCGGGAGCTGGGGGATTTTGAGTTGCGGAACTGCCTGCTCAAGCTCGGCGTTCCTCTTCCTGGTGCGCCGCTTCCTTCCGACTTTCTGCCCGCCAAGGGTGATGAAGTGTTGGTGGTTTGCCGCAAGATCCTGAGCGGGGAGGCCTGGCGAATGAAAGCCAACACACCCGGGGCTGTGCGGGACCTGGATGCGGAGTTCGTGCACGACCTTCGCGTCGCAACCCGGCGGGCGAGGTTCGCCTGTAGGCTGTTCGGCGCTGCGCTTGGAATCGAGACGCGCGATGCAATCAAGTTCGAGCTCGCCTGGATTGCCGAGCTCCTGGGTAAGGTGAGAGATCTCGACGTCCTGAAAGCCCGGCTGGAGTCTCAGTTCGCGCTGGTCGATGCCGACGAGGGTTTCAAAGCGGCCGCAACCGCCGTCCTCGAGACCCGAGCCGTCGAAGCGAGAGGACTTCTCGTGCCGGCGCTCCGATCGCAACGTTACGCGACCCTGCTCGAGCGGCTGTCATCTCCGTTGCAGGAAGAGGCGGGAAACGGGCCCGCGGACGAGTTCGGCCGGCGCCGCATTGGAAAGGCGCTGTCCCGGATCGCACCATGGGCGCGGCGCAACCCGGAGGAGCTTTCCCCCGCCGAACTGCATCGGCTTCGGATCCTGTTCAAGCGTCTTCGATACACTGCGGAGTTTTTCCGCGCGGTCCTCGGAAGCGAAGCCGCAACGCTCGCGAAGGATTGCGTCGCCTTTCAGGACTGCTTGGGCCTGCATCAAGACGCCCGGGTGGCTGTCGATTTCCTCACCGCGCTGGCCGAAGAGCCCGCTTTGCACGGCTGGCTCCTGACTCTGGGCGCCCTGATCCAGGTTCAAAGAGACATCATGGGGGCTCAGCGGGAGCGGTTCCGAACTCTCTGGGGCTCGGCGCAGGGGCTTTTCGACCGCTGGCCCGGCCGAGTTTCGCGGGTCGGCTCATGACAACCATTGCCGTATACCATCTCAAAGGCGGGGTCGGTAAGACAACCACGGCGGTCAACCTTGCGTGCCTTGCCGCGCGGGACGGTGAACGGACCTTGCTTTGGGACCTCGATCCTCAGGGCGCCGCCGGCTTCTACCTCGGCAGAACAGAGGGGGCAGGGAAGAACAAGGCCCTCGTGAAAGGGAAGATCAAGCTTGCGGACATTGCCCAGGAGTCCCCGTTTCCCATGCTCGACGTGCTTCCGTCCCGCTTCGCTTACCGCCATCTCGACCTGCGGCTCGCCGATGAGCGGCGACGAAAGACAGCAATCAGGCGCAACCTTCGCCCCCTTTCGAAGACGTATCGATGGGTATTCCTTGATTGCCCACCAGGGGTGTCGCTTCTGGCGGAGAACATTTTTCGAGCCGCCGACGCGATCCTCGTACCGCTCATCCCTACGCCATTGTCCATCCGATCCTTCGAAGAGATATCGGTCTTCTTTGGCCGCGCCCACCTGGACCACTCGCGCCTGGTGCCATTTTTCTCAATGGTCGAAAAGCGCAAGCGAATCCACCGGGAGACAATGGAGGTTTTCTACGCCCGAGAACCAAGCGTGTGCTCGTCTATCATCCCTTCAATGTCTGACATCGAAAGGATGGGGGTGACGAGAAGACCGGTCGCGTACTTCCGAATCCATTCGACGGCCGGGAAATGCTACCGCGCGCTATGGAGCGAGCCGAAAACGAGGCTCGAGGAGAGCGACTGATGCGAGTCCCCGAAGTGGCTGCTTCCACCATCGAGATTACGCTCCAGAGACTCTTTGATTCCTCTCCCGTACGCGAGCTGTCCTCGTCTGACAAGCTCGTCGTGGTGAGCGACCTGCACCTCGGGGATGGCGGCTCCCGTGATGACTTTCTCTCCAACGGCGATCTGCTAGAGCAGGTCCTGCGCCGTTACTATCTCATGAATGATTTTTCTCTCGTCCTGAACGGCGACATCGAGGAGCTGCAGCGGTTCCCGTTTGACGCCATCCTGCGGCGTTGGCAAGTCTTCTACGAGTTGTTTCGGCAGTTCGCCCACCGCACGGAGATCTACAGGATCGTCGGCAACCACGACGACGCTCTCTGGCATTTCGACATGCCGTCCCTCGATCATCCCCTCTTCGCCGCGCTGCGGCTGTCATTCGGCTCGGACACCATCTTCCTTTTCCACGGCCATCAGGCAACGATCTTCTTCGAGAGGTTCAACGAGGTATCAGGCTTTTTCCTTCGCCATTTCGCCAACAGGCTGAACATCAGGAACATTCCAGTGCATTACGAAAGTACCAAAAGGTATAGGACGGAGCACCGGGTGTACGCATTTTCCAGCGCCCGAAAGATTGTTTCCATAATTGGACACACGCACCGGCCGCTTTTCGAATCACTGTCCAAGATAGACACGCTGAAGTTCAGGATCGAACAGCTGTGCCGTGACTACCCGGTAGTCTCCCCGCGGGCGCGGCAGGCCATTGAAAAGGTGGTGGAGGGCTACAAGGAGGAATTGACGCATCTTTGGGATAAGGACCGCCGGGACGGCATGCGAAGCGGGCTATACAATGAACAGATCTCGGTCCCCTGTTTGTTCAATTCCGGTTGCGCCATCGGCAAGCGAGGCGTGACCGCGATTGAGATCGCGGAAGGCCAGATCAGCCTCGTGCACTGGTTCGACAGGCGCAGGAGCGACAGGTACCTGGCAAATGGTAACGGGCGCGCCGCGAGGCGGATCGGGGACTTTCCCACGGAAGGAAGCGAAGTGCGTCGGCTCGATGATACGGAGTACTACCGCACAGTCTTGAAGAAGGACCGTCTGGAGTACGTGTTCTCCCGTATACGGCTGCTTGCATGATATCTCGTGCCTTTGACGGCTGTTTTTCCGTTGCTGGCGCAGTTCACACAAAAAACCAAGATTTTTCATCAAGCCTTAACACGCGCGGCGCGAAAATCGAATCAAAGCGAGGACGAAGCAAAACCGCTGCTGGAGGGCGAGCGAATGGAAACGAGGATCAGGTTTTTCAAGCAGAGCTGCATCATCGATGTCGCCGGCGAGATCGATCTTTACAACGCCTTTCGGCTTGAGGACGCCGTGCACGCAGTAATGGAAAAGAAAGTCTGCTCGTTCGTATTCAACCTCAAGCGGGTGAAATACATCGACTCCAGCGGCATAGGCGCTCTTTTGTCCATCAACGCGATGCTTACGCGAAACGCGCTCCCCTTCCGCATCGTGAGTGTCCCGCCGGCTGTCATGAAGGTGATGGAGCTGACACGGCTCGTGGGGTTCCTGCCGTTGGAACAGACGGAACTCGAGGCGCTCGATTCCCTGGAGCGCAAAGCGAAAACAGCCCCGACGGGAAGCCCTCGCATCGCATGAAACAGGCTATGCCGCAGGAGGTTCCGGTGACCGCGCGGGAGGGCTCCGCTGTGTCACCCGGGTTGCCGCCACGAGGAGCGTGATCGGCTGGGTACCCGATGTGGTACCGGCTGTGAATGCTCCTCGCGACGGCAACTGCGTCGTTGGGCGGGACCGTGCCGCGGAGCCGGGCGTCTTTGTTAGGGACGAGCGGCGCTTCGGCTGAGCTCTTGGGCTGCCGCAGCGCACATGCGGCCGTTCTATCCAGCCGTTGGGAAAAGCTGGGCGCCCAAAGTGGTTCCCTTCCTCACGAACTTGAGCATGGCGTCTAAATCAACGAACCGGTACTGTTGATCCTTCCGCCTGGCCGTTGGCGCAGCGGATGCCGATTGCTTCTCCTTTTGCGCCCGGTTCCCCCTTTGTCCCACGGGGTCCCTGGACCAATCGGTCCCTGTGGTCTCTGGTCTCTCTTGGGACCGCACTCCCCTTGCGCCCCTGCCTGCCCCCCCAGTCTCCCTTTTCGCCTTCGGGCACCGAAGGTTAGGATGCTCGTCTCTTCATCCATCCGGACGAATCCTTGCATGCTTGCTCTCCGGACATCATTGTAGTCACGGCAACCTCTGAAATATTAGTTTTGTTTTGCCTTTCTTGTTCGGCTTTTCGACGCGCTGGGCCTTTGGCGTCTGCGTTGCTACCCTTCTTTGTTCTCTTTTTCCTTGTCTTTTGGCACGCTTTTTTCCTCCTCACCATTCAAAGCCACGGCCGACTCGGGAAGAAGAGGAAGAAGACTATTGCCTCAAACGACCAAATTGTTGAGACTGCATAACACAAATGAGATTTACGGAATTCACAGGAATTTCACCAGACACTCATTGTTTGTTAACCGTTTCCGGCAACACTTCAGTCCATGGAAGCCATGGGAAATGCGATGTTTCCCAAATTAAGCAGATCTGCGAGGGTCCTCCTAGAAGAGTTGCGGTCATTCGGGACGGACAGAATCATTGAGCCCCATCACCTTTGCGCTTTCATCCAGAACTGCACCATTGATTTCAGCGATCGATTCTACCTGATTCTCGGTGAGCTGCGTATGAAGGGCTATCTCGAGCGCGTAGGGGAAGGGTACAAAGTCGTCCGCGGGAAAAGCGCCTCTTCGACGTAGGCGCCGGACTTGTCAGCCTCCAGGGATTCTGCCTTTCCGATGTAGAATCCCTGCCCGTAGCGAACGCCGAGATCGACCAGGACCTTCAACTCCTCCGCCCGCTCAATTCCCTCCCCGACGAGCTCCGTGCCCACGTTCGCCGCGAATACCGCCACGGCACTGATCAGCTTCTGTCGATAGGGGTCCGTATCCACTCGCGCTACCAAAGCCCGATCGAGTTTGATATAATGCGGCGTGGCGGCAACGAGGGTGAGCAGACCGCTGTGTCCCGAACCGAAGTCATCCAGGGCGATGCGATATCCCTGGCGCGCGTAATGTCTGATCTGCTCCTCAAAGGCTGCGTAGTCCGAGATGCTTGCCGTCTCCGTTATCTCGATCACGATCCTGTCCTGCTGGATGCCGAAAGCTTTCATGGCTGACAACGTAAGCCCCTCTACGGCTCGGCCATCCGTGATGCTGCGAGGGCTCACATTGATGAAGAACGTCTTTTCCCGTTTCGCGGGCGGAAGCGCGGCAATGTTTCGCAAGGCGGCGACCCTGCATTCCCGGTCAAGGTCCAAGCTGAGGCCGCAGCGCTCCGCAACTTCGAACATCAGGCTGGGACTATTGAAGGGGAAAGCGCCCCGGGAGAGGGCCTCATAACCGAACAGGCCGCCGTCGCGGATGTCCCGTATGGGCTGAAAGACGGTGGAAATACTGTCCGTGGCAATGATGCGCTCCAGGGAGCTTCGCAAGGCAGCCTGGACGATCTCCTGGGGATTCTGCATGAATGCTCCTTCCCTCTCCCGTAGCCACAGTGTGTCCCAGCAGTGTTAAGTTGCCATGAAGGCGGAATGAAACTTAGTTGAATTGGTAACTAACCGAATCCTCACAAGGCGCGTATATACTTTACACCGGAGGTCGCACATGTCGCGAAGGAACGTTCTTGCCCAGGAGAAACCCCACCTTGCATGCGAGCTTTGCTGTGAAGAGATCGTACACGATGTGGTTCGCGTGGACGGCGGACGGATCTACCACATGCGCTGCTTCAACCAGAGAGTCAACGCAGGCAAACGCGAGCTGCGGGAATGCCGCAGGTGTCAGACGCTTGGCGCTCTCTGGAACTGGGACCATTCTCAGTGGAACGAATGCGACGTGTGCAAGGGGACCGGATACCTGACAGGGGGAAAGCTGGCCCGCGGACTAGGCCGCGACCGACCCGAAGGGCTTGCTGCATGTTAGGTGCGATCGGCTACGATTTTGAAAATCCTCAGTGCGTCTATCATTTGCAGTGCTGACTGCCACTGGTCGGTTTCTCACACTACCGTACGGGGAGATCCACGCCCCCACCGTAGTAGTGTGCCTTCCTGACAGGTCTGTGACACCCAAGTCGCTCACAAGTCCTAATCGGGATACCTCTCAGCGACGCTGAGGCGAAAGCGGCGCGCGCTCAACGGTACTTGAGCACCAATTTCTAGGAGCGTCCTAACCGAAGGCTTTGGTGGCAAGTTGCTTGTGCCATGCGCATCCCCCGTAGCCCTACGGCGCCTGGCCCCCTGAGAATCACATAGGCCAGCGGGGAGAGTCACAGACGAAGGTGGTTGGCGCTCATGGTCGTCGAGCTAGTCCGGTGGGCGAACCAAGACAGCTGCTGCGCCTTGATGGGGTTCTCCGTCTCCTCGCGAGCGCAGTACGGCCTGTCGTTGAGCTCCTGGCTCTCCCTCTCCTGCGACAGGTTGCCATGAATAAGTGATGATAACCGGACCCTCACAGGCGCATATATTACAGCCTCATGGGGACGCTGTGTATGCCGCCAAAGATTTTCGATCGCGCGGGGAATCTGGGAAATAAAAGGGCTGCTCGTTGCCGGGCAGCCCCTCTTTATCGTTAGTAGCTGAACGCAGGCTAAAAGCGGAAACGCACGCCCATCATGGCCGAGAAAACGCTGCTGTAGTTGGCGAACTCGTCGCCACCATTAACGCCAGCCTGCTCAAATGCGTCAGCGAATTGCGTATACCATGCACCGATGTAAGCATCAAAATCCTTGCTGAAGTAGTAGTCTACAGCGAGGAGGCCGCTATATCGCTCACCATCGTCTCCGGTCTTAACAACGTTCTGTCCATAGTCGAAATAGAGAGAAAGGATGACATTCAAAGCGGGCAACACATAGTAGTTCACGCCTAGGTTCACTACGTTATCCTGTTGTCCAACGGAACTACCAGCACCAGTAACGGCGGAAAATTTGATCTCACTGTCGTTGCTGTTGATCCTAAGAAAGCCCGAGTCAAATGCAGAGTAAATGTACATCAGGTAGATGTTGTCGGTTGAATCAAGGGCATACTTGAGCCCTGCTCCCGCGGCAAAATGGTGATTGTAATTTTGGTCAGCCTCCTCCTGAACTCCCAATGCACCAGAAATCGGAATATCATTGCTGCTATAGCCTATGCTGCCGCCGATCATGGCGTTCTTGTCAATATAGCCATCCGTGGCGCCGGACGTCCCGGGTAGCATGCCCGGCATCGCCTGCACGCTGATATTGACTCCGCTGAAACTGCCAACGTAGGTGATCGACTGGTCCCATCGAAGGCCCGTGTAATTCTCGAAGAAGGCGTTTACAGCGTCGTTCGTCTCATAGTTGTTGCCGTTCGGTGCTGAGCTGCTGAAGTATGACGCGTTGCCGTGAGTCGCGCCGAACACATCACCCGCGCCCACCGCTTGGGTGAACACACCATACTGCCTTCCGAAAGTGAGTGTACCGTAGTCGCTTTTCAGTCCCACCCATGCCTGTCGACCGAAGATCTGCCCCTGCTGGTCGATCTGACCGCTGGGGATAATGACTCCGCCTTCCAAGGTATAGACCGCTTTGAGACTACCGCCCAAATCTTCGGTTCCTCGAAGACCCCACCGGCTGCCGTTGAAGAGGCCCTGGGCAAGGCCAAAATAGGTGTTCCCGTTGACGTCAGAATTGGTTGACGCGCGCAAAGCAACATCAGCCACCCCATACGGTTCAAGCAGCGATCCGGGCTGACCGATCGCCGGAGTCGTGCTTTGAGCGCCAGCAACGAAGCTGATCGCCGCCAGAAGAACAAGCACAGTAACCAAGACTCTAAGAGTTTTCATCTGAACTCCTTTCACGGAAGTATTGTTCCTCAGACGAAAAGAGATTTCAGTTAACTCGCCGTTACCAAATTGTTAAAAGACGGTGAATTTTTCGCTAAACAACTCTTCCCGCCGACGCAACATCAAATTAACGGCGATTTACCAGTATCGAAAGAAAAAGCTAACACAGATCCGTAAGCCTGTGGAAGCGAAGTCAAGGAGGAACCCGATGACGATTACGCGCGATGGCGAAGTGATCGCCTATTATCTCGAAAGCGAGATCGTGTGCGCACAGTGCGTGACGGAGGCCGAGAGGACCGACAGCATCCCTGAGGAAGGGCTGGCGGTGGAGGAGCTAGAAGGCGCCGTCGAGCAGCTGTGGTGCGACCGTTGCGACGCAAGTCTCATCACGCAAGAAAAGGCGGCCTGCTGCAGGTGAGGTCCTGAGAGAGATTTTTCGAGCTTCTTTGACTCCTGCTCCCTGTTCGATGAGCCGACGATCTAGGCATGGGAGCATACAACGGAACCCTGATCGACGCCAACCATGGGATCGAGTATCGGGCGATTCCCGCCGGCGATGCGCAGTGGACCGCTCAGTGGCGGCCCATTCGCGCCTTAAAGCGCTTCATGACGTTTTCGTACATCTCGCGCAGGGAGCGTTTCCCTACAGAGCAGGAAGCGCTTGAGTTCGTGCGTAAAAACGCCGGGGCAATTACGACTGGCGTCCTGTAAGAGAGGCTAGGATGGGCGGGCACAACACCCGAGAAAAACAAGGGCCCGCCCTGGGCTTTCGGCGGGCCCGTACGTGAAAAGCTTGAGGGAGCTTTCGAGCTATACGCTCTGCAGAGAATGTTAGCTCCTGATGAGCTTCGTGTTAATTCTCTGCGTCCCGTGAGAGAACCGGCGCCAATTCCTTGCACAAAGCCTCAACAGCTTGTCTTCGTCCGTGGTCTGAGGGACCAGGGCCGCAGATTTGACCTCGAGGGCCGCCGACTGCGTTCGCTCCGGACTCCACCGCGATGACCGCGGTCACTGCGCGAAGCTGTTCCCCCTGTACGGCACCACGAGCAAGGCGTCTCGCGAATGTTGCTTTGCCCCGCGTCCTCCTGTTTCGCACGGGAACCCGAGCCCAGATTATCACGCGGTCGGGACGAGTTGGACGACGAAACTTGTTCCCTGTTTCACGAACTTGAGGGAGCCGTCCGCGGAGACAACGACATAACCGTCTGACGGGCTGCTGCCGCCTTCGTAGCGGATGCCTATGCCGGCTTCACCGCGCGGCCCCGACTCTCCCGCGGGTCCGGGTTCTCCGCGGGCTCCTTGCGGACCTCGGGGTCCCTGGGGGCCCTGTTCCCCTCGGGGGCCGCGTTCTCCTGGAGAGCCGGCTGGTCCCCGCTCGCCTCGGGGGCCCCGCAACGGTCTTGGTGCGAGCTTCGGAGCCTTCCCTGTTTTTGCCGGCTTTTTTTTCGGCGCGGGCTTCTTGGTCTTGTTTTTCGCTTTTGCCTTCGCCATGGATGCCTCCTCGTTTGTTTTGACTGAAACAATACCCAATTACAATTGTAGACTGCAGACCCAGCCGGACGCAAGCCGAAAATTGCACCGCTATCCCCGACCGCATGTTCCCGCTATAGTGAAAGAGTGATAGATCCCTACCAGCTGCCTGTTTACCAGCAGAGAGACAAGATCCTCGCCGCCTTGGAGAACAACCAAGTCATCGTTGTGGAAAGCCCTACGGGCTCAGGAAAAACGACCCAGATACCGCTCATCCTGCATCAGGCGGGGTACTCGAGTCGCGGAATTGTCGGCGTCACCCAGCCCCGGCGCATAGCCGCGTTGTCCGTCTCCGAGTTCATTGCCCGCCAGATCGGGAAGAAGATCCCTGACATCGTTGGCTACACCATGAGATTCGAGGACAAGACCGACGAGCAGACCGTGATCAAGATCATGACAGACGGCATCCTCCTGCAGGAGCTCAAAGGGGACCGAACGCTTTCCCGGTATAGCGTTCTGATGGTCGACGAAGCGCACGAGCGCAGCCTCAACATCGATTTCATCCTTGGGATGCTGAAGGGGATCCTGACACAGCGGCCGGAGTTCCGCGTCATCATTTCCTCGGCAACGATCAACGTCGAAGTGTTTTCCGAATATTTCGACGGCTGTCCGGTGGTCAGCATCGAGGCTCCCATGTATCCGGTAGAGTTGATCTACTCCCCCCCCCAGATCGAGGGGGACCATGAAAGCCTCCTTGCCTCAATCCGCGACATCGTCTCCGGGATCATGCGCAAGGGCTCCAACGGCGACGTCCTCATCTTCCTCCAGGGGGAGTTGGCCATCAAGGACTGCGTCCAGATGCTCGTGGAGCTGGATACGCGGGAGGAGCTGGCCCTTCTGCCGTTGTACGGCCGGCTGTCTCACGAAGACCAGATTCGAGTGTTCCAAGAGTTTCCGGGCAAGCGCAAGGTGATCGTCGCAACGAATATCGCGGAGACAAGCGTCACCATCGACGGCGTTGTGCATGTCATCGATTCGGGGCTCGCGAAGATGAACTTCTACAGTCCCAAGACCTTTACCGAAAGCCTGATCGAAACGCCGGTGTCCAAGGCTTCCTGCAACCAGCGCCGCGGACGGGCGGGCAGGACGTCCCCCGGAGTCTGCCATCGTATGTACACACGCAAAGACTATGACTCCCGGCCCATGTACACCGTGGAAGAGATCAAACGGACGGACCTCTCCGAGGTGGTGTTGAGGATGGCCGAGCTCGGAATCCGCGATTTCGAGTCATTCGATTTCCTCTCTCCCCCCGGGCAGGAGGGGATCCGGGCAGCCGTCGACACACTGCGCCTGCTGGATGCGCTGGATGACGAGCGCGCGCTCACCGAGACCGGGCGACTAATGTGCCAGTTCCCTATCCTGCCGAAGCACGCGCGCATGATCGTGGAAGCCATCCGGGCGTATCCTTCCGTCATTGCGGAGGTCATCATCGCCGCGACCTTCCTCTCGGTGAACTCGCCCTTTCTTCTTCCCGCCGGGGAAGAGTTGGAGGCGCGTCGCGCGCACCACAGCTTCCGCGACCCCCTGGGGGATTTCGTTTCCTACCAGCGCATCTACGAGGCGTTTACGCGCGCGGCTAGCAAGGCGCGGTTCTGCGAAAGCCACTATCTGGAGCTACGCACGATGAACGAGATCGTCAATATCGAGGGCCAATTGCAGGAGATTGTAAGCAAGCTCGGCGTTCCTATCGGGT